>PPYE01662085.1_pt1 | contig 20243 bp, 21 predicted proteins | sample 1559881 | NCBI WGS metagenome assembly PPYE01 (sample SAMN08240022, study PRJNA423297) | Human gut metagenome, whole genome shotgun sequencing project.
TTATCCAGCCCTCCGGCTGTATCGGTTGAGCAAAAGTCAGCGTGGGATTGGTGTGGTATCTTTATCTAAGTGATACCCCGGTCTCCCACTTGCTCACGGCCGGGGCCGATACCCCCACCCGGGCGGCCAGCTGTTCCTGTGTCAGACCTTTGGCTTTGCGCAGGGCGGCGATGCTGCCGTCCAAAGTACGGGAAATGGGTTCCATAAGGCTGATGCCTCCCTTTCATGGTCTCAGAGCCGCGCGGTTCCTGTATCTGTATTGTACCGCGGGCCTTCCCTGCACCGCAAGCGAGGCGTGGTCAAGCAACGGGCAGGTTTTTCTAACCGGTGTTCAAGAGGGGCGGTTGACGGGGAAAACCGGCTTCCGTATAATGAAAGGAACTTCACCATGCAGCGGGGAGGAAAGGCAAGATGCAAAAGATACTGGTCATCGGCTGCCCCGGCGGGGGCAAAAGCACCTTTGCCCGGGCACTGCGGGACAAAACCGGGCTGCCGCTGGTCTATCTGGACCGGATCTGGCATAAACCGGATGGTACCCAGATTTCCCATGCCGAATTTGACACCCGGCTGGAAGAGGTCCTGTGCGGGGACCGCTGGATCATCGACGGCAACTATCTGCGCACCATGGAGCGCCGTCTGCAGGCATGTGACACGGTATTTCTGCTGGACTACCCGCTGGAAGTCTGTCTGGCCGGGGCGGCGTCCCGGGTGGGCAGGCCGCATGAGGATCTGCCCTGGGTGGAAACGACCTTTGACCCGGAGTTCCGGCGGTGGATCGAAGATTTTCCCCAAAAGCAGCTGCCGGTCATCCATGCCCTTCTGGACAAGTACCGGCAGGGGCGCACCCTGCACATTTTTCATGCCCGGACCGAGGCGGATGCATGGCTGGAAAGCTGTGCCGCCGGAAACGGAGAGGTCTGATACGCAGCTCCGATCCAACAGGCCCCGGCCTTCCCTGCAGGGAAGGCCGGGGCCTGCATTCATTCTTTCTTGTCCAGTTCCTGCCGGATCAGGTCCCCGGCGATGGTGAACGCCTGGATGCGGCGTCTGGCCAGGGTGATCTGGGACTTGTACCGGTCGGGGTCTTCCTTGGCTTCCAGGGTCTTGACCACCTCCCGCAGCTTGTGCAGGGTGGAGTCGATCTGGCGTTTGGCTTCGGAGAGCTGTTCGGATGTGTACGGCATGGCTACCTCACAAAAAAAGATTGTATCTGCGTTTGAAATACGTCATAATAGAAGAAAAAAAGGAGGCTCCCATCATGACCCATGATGAATACGCCGCGGCAGCCCGGTACTGGGATGAAAAAGATGCCGGCAATGCAAAGATGGACCCGGCGGCCCTGCGGCAGGCGGCGGAAGCGTACATTCTGGCCAACAATACCTGCGCGCTGGCCACCGGGGCGGGGACGTATGTCCGCTGCACCCCCATCGAGTACAGCTACCATGACGGCTGCTTCTGGATGTTCACCGAGGGCGGCAAAAAGTTCATCGGCCTGGAACAGAACCCGCAGGTCTGTCTGGCCATCTTTGACAAGTATCAGGGGTTCGGGACCCTGCACGGCATGCAGGTCATGGGCCGTGCAGAGGTGGTGGAGCCCTTCAGTGACCGGTACAAGGCCCATGCGGCCCGCAAAAACATCCCGCTGGACTACCTGAAGCGGATGGACCCGCCCATGCACCTGTTGTGCGTGCACCCGGAGCAGGTGGAGTTCCTCTCTTCCGATTTCAAGGCGCAGGGCTTTTCCAACCGGCAGCGCCTGGATCTGGCATAAGCTTCACTCTCCCCGGGTCTGACGGAGGATACAGTACACCAGCAGGAAAAAGGCCAGAAAAGCGCCGCCCAGACAGGGAAAGTAGAGGTCCGCGGACAGGGTCCCCACGGCCGGATGGCTCATGACGCACAGAAGCACCAGCACGGCCAGAGCGGCCCCGCTGAGGGTGATGTAAAGGGGATTGCGGTTTTCCTGCGGTTCCCAATCCGTCTGCCAGTTCCGGCGCCGCTCCAGCTGGCGAAGAAGCTGGTCCTCCGCCTCCACCCCTTTCACCAGCAGGCAGGTCTTGCGGAAAACGGGGCCGTCCTGCACCCGCATGCGGCAGCGCAGGGCATAATGGCCAGCGGTTTCCCGGATGTTCTCCACCTGCAGGATCTCTTTGGCCAGGGCCGGCACAAAGGGATCGGCGGCCAGTTCCCGCAGCAGGGCCTGGGTCCGCAGGGTGCCGGCGGCGTAGCGGAGAAGCGTCCGGCCGTTGTTCAGTTCCCCGGCGTTCAGGAGGAACAGGCGGTCATCATCGGTGAGCAGAAAGACGGTGGCGTCCCGCAGACTCCTTTGCCCCAGCCGCAGTCCCAGCCAGAATCCCAGGGCCGTGATGCCTGCACAGAAAAGCAGGCCCACCGCCTGCATCGGCCACCGCAGGACCAGGGCCAGCACCGTGAGGCCCGCCGTGAGCGCCATGAGCAGAGCGGCCACGCCCAGAATACCGCCCAGGGTCCGCAGGGCATACCGGCTTTTCCGGGCCGTGTCCCCGGACATCCAGACTTGCTTTACCCTCATGGAAATCCCTGCCTTTTTATGGAGCATATGGTATCGGTGTCTTCCAGTATAGCGGAAATGCTATGGAAACGCAATACTTGTATGGCGGATATCTCTTCGCCTGTACGAAAAAAACCTCCCGGCGGGATCTGTGCCGGGAGGTTTTTGTATGGTGGGGTTACCGCAGGGCTGCGCCGTCCCGGAAGGCGTTGCCCGCCTTCTCGCCCAGCTTGCGGTAGGCGTTGTGGATGGGGTCAAAGAGGATGGGCTGCAGCTTGTCCGGGTCGATCTTGCCGGCTTCATCCAGCACCGATTCGTCGGCGCTCACGTTGACGATCTCCCCCACCAGATGGCAGGATTCGGGATCGTAGCTGACCAGACGGCACTCCACCGCCATGGGCAGTTCGTCAATGAGGGGAGCGTCCACAAAGGCGGACCGGGTGGTGTGCCAGCCGGTCTTGGCCAGCTTGTCGGGCACCGTGTTGGCCGAAGCGATGCCCACATAGTCGCAGGGGACCAGCTGGTCGGCGGTGGCCATGCTCACCGTAAAGGCCTTGCGGGCCAGGATGTTGGCGGTGGTCTTGTGGTTGGCGCCCAGACAGATGGACAGCTGGGTATCATCGCTGATGCCGCCCCAGGCCGCGTTCATGGCATCGGGGGTGCCGTCCTCCCCGTAGGTGGCAATGATGAAGACCGGCTGGGGATAGGTCCAGGGCTTGGCTCCGAAATTCTTACGCATGACAAAAACCTCCTTGGGCCGTGCCGTCCGCCCGGAGGTGGGCGTGGAGGCGCGGCGGCTCTTTTCTTTATTATACCACACCGGTGCAATGGGCCGGGAAACGCCTACATCCAGTAGATGGCCACCTCGGCGTTTTCAAAGACCGGGTGCTTGTCCGGCGGCAGACGGCCCGGCCAGCGTCTGGCCCAGACCAGACAGGTGACCCCGACCTTTCGGCAGAGGTCTTCCCGGACATCGGCGGGGGTGGCAGGGGCGAACACGGTATCCGTGAGGGTCCGGCGGCGTCCCACCTCTTCCGGGGACACGCCCATGTTGCTCACGGCATAGGTCCAGCCTTCCATGTAGCACTGCACGCCGGAAAAAGCGGTGTACACGTTGGAGATGCCATCCTGTCCGGCGGGGTCCGGGTCGGGCAGACCGCTGGTGCGGTTGGTCAGGAACACGGTGCCGTCGGGGGCGTGCTCCCGCAGCCATTGTCCGGCCTGCTCATCCAAGGCGGTGACGGCACCGGGCGTGTACAGGCCGCCCTCCGGCATCCGGGCCAGCATGGCGGCGCCCTTCCCGCCCAGGGCCAGCACCATGCACAGGGTCGTCACAAGGCCGGCAGCCCCGGCCCCCAGGGTGAACAGGGGCGGCCGTTTGGTCCGGTGCAGGGCGGGCAGCTGCTCGGCGGCCAGAATGCTCATGCAGAGCAGGGCAAACAGGGCAAAGTAGACCTGGCTGGAACTTTCGTGGCGGAAGAGATGATAGGCCAGGAACCCGCCCGCCGTGCCCGCGTGGAGCAGCAGGTGGGCGGCGTCCAGCCGGGGCAGGTTCCGCAGGGCTTCCGGCAGGCTCCGCGCCCACAGGCAGAACTGGAAGGGACAGAAGAAAAAGGTGTTTGCCACCCCGATAAGCCCCAGCCACACATACCCCGAAACCGGCAGATGGGCGCAGAGCCAGTCGGCCAGGGGCTCCAGACGGGCGTAGGTCAGGGTATCCCGCATGGAAAAGAGGGAAAACTGCATGCTGGTGTTGGCTCCGGCGGCGTACAGCGTGCGGTATACCAGGGCAAATACCCCGGCCAGCAGGGCGGCAAAGACCACCGCGGGCAGGACCCGGGCCCTGCGGAACAGCAGCACAAAGACCATGGCGGCACCGCAGGCGCACAAGGCCAGGGCAGCCTCCGGCCCTTTGGCCACCGCGAACAGGACAAAGGCGACAAGACACAGCCCCCACAGCCGTATGCCGCCGAACCGGGCCCGGGCCAGACGGCTGAACAACGCCAGAAAGATACAGAAAAACACCGTTGCCGATGCCTGGGCATTGATGTTGGAGGTCAGATGCCGCAGCATGGTGTTGCCGAAGAGGCTGTCCCCGGTGCGAAAGACCTTCCACAGCGACCCGCACTGAAAGCAAAGCAATACAAATGGTATAAATATAGAATTTGTTTCCTTTTTGTAAATAACAAGGCCCAGCCAGTACAGGGCGGCGATGGCCCCGGCCAGCCACACCGGCGGCAGAAAGAAGGCGCACAGGTCGTAACAGGACGCCCCGCTGACCAGGGACAGGGCGGCGGTCAGCAGCTCGGTGAGGTAATGGTAGGAGAACCGCACCCCCGCAAACCGGATATCCTGGGCGGGAAAAGCCTTGCAGAAAGCTTCGGCGTTGCCCACATTCCACAAAAGGTCCCGGTCCAGGGGCGCGGCCCCGGCGGCGGTGGGGTGGGGATTCACGGCGCTGAAGCTCAGGGCCGAAACCAGGCAGAGCCCCGCCCACAGCAAGAGCAGGGCATGGCAGGGCAACGCCGGGAGAACCCGCTCCGGGCGCCGGATGCCGCCCTTGCGCCAGAGCAGCACGCCCCACAGGGCGGGCGGACCCAAGTGCAGAAGCAGGGGCTGGTGCAGGACCATGGTCCCCAGGTAGCAGACCAGCAGCAGGCAGCAGCCACAGAGCAGGGCGCACAGGGGGCGAAGCCCGGGCACATCCGGGGCCAGCCGCTCGGCCAGCAGCCGACCGGGCAGCAGCAGATACAGGACCAGACACAGATACGCCCGGGCTCCGGCCCACAGGTCGGCGCCGCACAAAGTGTATACCAGGGCACAGGTGCCCAGGCAGACCGGTACTGGCACAGAGCGGAGCAGGGCCGACGGGCGGCAGGGACCAGACACAGATACAGCGGGGCAGGACATAGGGCAGACACTCTCCTTTTCCCCTCATCCTACCAGGCGCGTCTTTCCGTTTCCTTTAGAATGGTCCCCGGATGCAAAAAAAACGCCCCCGGGAGCGCAGCTCCGCGGGGACGTCAAAGGGAAGAACCGTATGGCAGCAGGTTACAGCATGCCGTCTTTCAGCACATGGTGGTCACGGAGAAGTTTCTCCACCACCGTGCCCTGCACGGCTTTCAGCAGGGGTTTCTTCAGCAGGTTCAGGGGACCGGGCAGCTCGATCTCCAAAGGAGACTTGCCGTCCATCAGGCGGACGGAGCTTTCCAGCAGCTCCCGCACGTCATACACGCTGCCCCACACTTCGGGCACGCCACGGTCCACGCCCAGCAGGCCGTAGACCGCCTCCATGGCGGTGCGCACCGAGTATTCGGTGGTGAAAACGGTGTCCCGGGGGGTCTCGGCAAACTGACCCAGGAAGGCAAAGTTCACGCAGCCGTCGGGGATGACGTCGGGGCGGTCCCCCTTGGCCCGGGGCATGAAGAAGGCGGTGATATAAGGCATCATGGTGGGCACGCAGACGGCGCTGTGCTCTGCCAGTTCGGGAATGTCCGCCTCCGGCACGCCCAGATGGTACAGCCACTCCTCGGTGATCTCCCGGCCGGTGCAGTCCTTCATGGGTTTCTTCACATAGTCGCCGGGAACATCGGTGAACAGGCCATACACCCAGATGCAGACCTTTTCCGGGTCCTGCTCCTTGAACTGGCCCTGCCGGTTGATGGTCCAGCTGAGCAGCCAGGCGGAGTCCTTGCAGCTGACGATGCCGCCGGTGACCACCCGGCCGCTGCGGGGATCCCGCTGGCAGATGTTGGTGATATAGGGGATGATCTTTTCGTCCAGGGTGGTGATGGTGGCGGATTCCCAGTTGGTCTTGGACACATCGGAGCAGAACTTCTCCGGATGGCCGAAGGCCGGGTCCTGTCTGGCGATGTTCTTCCACAGGTTCCAGCATCCGCTGGTGCGCACCTCGGCGTCCCCGTTGGGGGCGTGGTCCTGGTCGCCGTAGATGGTGCCCTCGGTGCAGCTGCCGTTGGTCACAAAGACCAGGTCGTTCTCGGTGAGGACGATGCCCTTTTCCGTCCCGTTGACCTTGCACTCGATGGCGGTGGCCACCTTGCGGCCGTCATGGATATCAAAAAGGACGTTGGTGACCTCGGTACCGAACTGGAAATCCACCCCGGCATCCTCCAGGTACTTCTGCATGGGAAGGATCAGGGATTCATACTGGTTGTACCGGGTGAACTTCAGGGCGCTGAAATCCGGCAGCCCCGCGATGTGGTGGATGAACCGCTGGAAATAGAGCTTCATCTCCAGGGCGCTGTGCCAGTTTTCAAAGGCGAACATGGTGCGCCAGTACAGCCAGAAGGTGGAGTTGAACACCTCATCGTCGAACACGTCCTCGATGGTCTTGTCGTACAGGTCCTCGTCGGGGGTCATGAAGAGTTTGACGATCTCCATGCAGGCTTTCTGGCTCAGGTCAAACCGGCCGTCGGTGTGGGCGTCCCTGCCCCGGCGCTCGGTGGCGCGGCAGAGGGAATAGTTGGGGTCGTGCTTGTTCAGCCAGTAGAATTCGTCCAGCACCGAAGCCCCCGGTTTTTCCAGGGAGGGGATGCTGCGGAACAGATCCCACAGACATTCAAAGTGGTTTTCCATCTCCCGGCCGCCCCGCATAATGTACCCGCGGGTGGGGTCGTGGATGCCGTCGCAGGCGCCGCCCGCCACGTCCATGGCTTCCAGGATGTGGATGTGGGAACCGGGCATCTGGCCGTCCCGCACCAGGAAGCAGGCCGCCGCCAAAGACGCCAGACCGCTGCCCACCAGATAGGCGTGCTTGTCCTCCACCCCGGCGGGCTTTTCCGGGCGGGCAAAGGCCTCATAGTTGCCGCTGGAATAGTAGATGCCCTTGCTGTTCTTTTTGTGCATGCCCAGCTCGGTGTTGCGGTAGTCGGAAACCGGGGCCGCTGCCTTTTTGCCTGTGGTGTGTTTGCGGGCCAGGGCCACCGCCGCTCCCGCACCGGCCAGACCGGCCGCCGCTGCCGTCAGTTTTACAAAATTGCTTGCCATAGTCAAAACCGCCTTTCATAATAGGGAACCGCAGATGCGGTGATTGGTTCGGAATGTGGCTATAGCTTACCCCAAAACCGGGCGGCATACCATTGACAAAACCCGCCCGATGATCAGTTTTTCATCATCGGGCGGGTTTTGTACAAAAGGATTCAGCGGGCGGCGGCGAAGTTGCGGATGGAATTGTCGATGTTGCCCTGCATGGTCAGACCCATGCAGGCGGCGATCTGGTGGTAGTCGTCATGCATGCCCTGCTTGATCCAGTCCAGCATGATGCCCACAAAGCTGTACTTGTAAAAATCGGCGATGAAGGTCTTGTCCGCTTCGGTGATGGCGGCGCCCCGGCTTTTTTCGTCCACCACCCCCCGGATGAGCCCGTAGGTCAGCTTGTACAGGAACCGCTCCATCTGTTCCCGGCTGATGCAGCGGCAGGCGTTGAGCACAAAGGGCTTGTTTTCCAGCACCGCTTCAAAGATCTGCAGCAGCCCTTCCTGCCAGGTATCGCAGGTCTTTTTGCCCTGCAGCGCCCGGGTGGCGTCCTCCACGCAGACCCATTCGATGAGGTCGTAGATGTCCTTGAAGTGGTAGTAAAAGGCCATGCGGCTGATGCCGCAGTCGTCGGTGATGTCGCGGATGGTGATCTTGGCCAGGGGCTTTTTCAGCATCATCCGTTTCAGGGATGCTTCCAGCGCCTGTTTGGTGGTGTTTGCCATGGGAATCCCTCCTGGAGATAATCGGATACCACAGTATACCGCATAAATATGACAAATCCGTGGCCAAAACAAAAAATGCCCGGGGCACAGGCTCCGGGCGGGGTTTTATGCGGTCACAGGGTCCCCTGCACATCGGCACACAGCCGGGTCAGGTCGTTGGCGTCGGGATGGGCCAGGGCCTGGTCAAAGTTGTCCAGCATGGCCTGACGGCGGGGGCTTTCGGGCATGGATTCGTACCGGCGGCGGACAGCCTCGGGCATTCTGCCCTGGCACATGTACCGTCCGGCCATCTGCACCCCGGCGGGCAGATTGGCCGCCGCGGCGTTCAGGATCTTGTCAAAATAGACAGGGGAGCCGCCGAACCCGGCGGTGCCGAAGAGGTAGACCTCCTTGCCGGCGGGCACGCTCTGCAAAAAGGCGGCCACGGCCTCGTCGCAGGTGCCCTTGTCGGTCCAGAAGCCCACATACACCCGGTCGGCGGCCAGGGCTTCGGGGGCGGGGGCGCCGAAATAGAGGCAGTCTCCGGCGGGCAGGGCGCTGTGCAGGGCGTCGGCCAGCTGGCGGGTGTTGCCGGTGCGGCTGCTGTAAACGATGGCGTATTTCATCATCAGGACTTCCTTTCTTCCTTGTGTTCGTAGATGCAGTGGACGCCGCGGTGGGCCATCATGCCGCCCAGGCATTCCCGGTTGCAGCGCACACAGCGGCGGATGGTCCCGGCCTGTCCGGCGGCCACCTTGTTGGGCCAGTCGGGGTCGGCGATGAGCTGGCGGCTCATGGCGGCGCAGTCGATGCGTCCGGCGGCCAGCTGGGCTTCCACAAAATCCGGGTCGGTGAGGCCGCCCACCCCGCACACCGGGCATCGGGTCAGGGCCCGGACCTGGTCGCAGAATTTCAGGAAGCAGCCTTCCTCATGGAATTCCGGATGGCTGGCCGGGGGGATGGTGTCGCTGAGATTGCAGTGGTCGGCCAGGGTCACATGGAAGCTGGTCACCCCCGCCTGTTCCAGCAAAGGCACAAAGACGGGCAGTTCCTCCTCCGCCACGCCGGCCCGACCGTACGCCGGATGGGTCTGGCGCACGGCCAGCTTGTAGTCGATGGGCATTTCCGGCAGACGGCTGCGCACCGCCCGTACCGCTTCCACCGCGAACCGGGCCCGGTTTTCGGCGCTGCCGCCGTACTCGTCGGTGCGGTGGTTGAAGAGGGCGGAACTGAAACTGCCGCACATCCGGTCCCCGTGGACCTGAATCATGTCGAAGCCGGCCTTCTGGGCCAGCACCGCCGCCTCCCCGAAGGCCTCGGTGATCTTGCGGATCTTCTTCCGGGACAGATTGGTCACCAGCGGTCCGGCGCCGTCGTTGAGTCTGGCCCGCAGTTCGTCCGCCGTGATCTTTTTGCAGAGGAACCCGGGCAGGTATTTCACCAGCGCCTTGAAGTCGGAGTCCGACTGGTGCAGCTGGGCGCAGAGCAGACAGCCCTCGCCGTGGACCAACTCCGCGGCCTGCTTGTACAGGGCAAAGCCCTTCTTGCTGTACAGGGAGGGCCCGAACCCGTGGGGCAGCACCGGCATATCCCCCAGGATGATCATGGCGCAGCCGCCTTTGGCGATGCGCTGCAGTCGGGCCAGCCACTCCTCGGTGGGTACCCCCATGGAGGTGGGGGCAAAGATGATGCGGTTTTTCAGCCGGATGCCGCCGTAATTCACGGGGGAGGTTATCGTCTGGTACATAGTTTGGAATTCGCCTTCTTTTCCTTGACTTTTTTCAAGAGCAGCAGCAGCTGGGTCTGTTCCGCGGGGGACAGTTCCTCCAGCGCCTGCTTGTCCCAGTCAAAAAAGACCTCGTGGCAGACCGAAAAGGCGTTTTCGCCCTTCATGCTCAGCCGCAGCCGGTAGGCCCGACCTTCCTTCTCCCGGGTCAGGAAGCCGTCCTCCGCCAGTTTCAGGGTGCTGCGCTGGCCGTACCCCCAGTCCAGGCCCAGGGCCTGGGTCAGTTCCGACTGGGTGCACCCCGGGTGCCGCCCCACATACAGCAAAAGGAACATCAGCCCGTGGCTGAGCCCCAGCTCCTGCAGCCGGCGGGAGGTGTAGGCCGCAAAATCCCGGTACAAAATGGTGGAATAGTAGGACAGGGTTTCCGTCATCATTAAGGACCTCTCTTTCTTGACTTGGTCAAGTATAGTCCTGATGCTTGATGAAGTCAAGTAAAAGCTGGGAAGTTTTCAAAAGATTCACAATTGCCTGCGCACAGATACAAAAAGACCGCAGTCCTTTTTTAGGAAAGGACCGCGGTCTTGCAAAAGAGCAATTCAATCCAGCACCCGGGCGGCAAACCGGCGCATGGGGCGGTTGACCTGGCGGGCCACCAGACCCACACAGAAGGCCGCCGCCACGGTGCCTTCCCGTACGCCGTACAGCCCGCCCAGGAACACCAGGGACAGCACGCTGGCAATGACCACCAGGGTCACGTCAAAGCCGATCTTGGCGTTGCCGAAGGGCACCGGGAACACCTTGCACACGGCCAGGACCATGCCTTCGCCGGCCAGGGTGACCACGTTGGCGGTGACTTCAAAGCTCACCCCCACGCCCACCAGCAGAATGCCGATGATGCACAGCACCCACCGGGCGGCGTAGGTGCTGACGGTGATGCCCTGCAGGGCCCAGACGCTGAAGTCGGTCAGGCTGCCGAAGATCAGGGCCACCGGCAGCTGGGCCAGCTGGAAGGGATCGTACCGGCGGCGCAGCAGCAGGATCTGAAGCAGGATCAGGGTCACATGCATGGCGATGGTGGCGGTGCCCACCGTCAGGGTCACGGGCAGGGGAAGCAGGCTGAGCACATAGGGCAGGCTGGAGATGGGGGAGGTGCCCAGTCCCGCCTTGATGGAAAAGGCCACGCCGAAGGCCATGATCACCAGGCCCACCACCAGCAGGGCCCAGCGGCGCAGCAGATGTTTTTGTTTGGTTTGCATCAAAAAGACTTCCTTTCCGGTTCGGCGACGGCATCGTATACCCGCTGCAGCAGCCGCTGCAGTTCCAGGCATTCTTCCGCAGAAAGCTCTGCGGCGGCGCGGGCGTCTGCCTGCTGAAAGATCCGCTGGACCTGGGCGGCCATCTGCAGGCCCCGGGGCGTCAGCGAAACATACAGTGCCCGACGGTTGCCGTCCTTCTGGACCCGACGCACCAGTCCGTCCCGCTCCATGCGCAGCAGGATGCTGCCCACGGTGGCCTGTTCGATCTCACAGTATCGGGCAATGGCTTTCTGGTTGCACTCGCCGCATTCAGCCAGACATTCCAGGACCTTGGGCTGCCCGGGAGACAGCCCGAGGGCGGCGGCGTCGGCCATGATCCGGCGGTTGAGCTGGGTGTGTGCTTTCATAAGCAGATAGTGAAGCGGTTCCATCGTGTACCTCATATACTAAGTATACTTATTATAACGAACCTTATTATACAACGCCCCGGTATCGTGTGCAAGAGCGGCGGGTAAAACTTTTGAGCAGGTCTGTTTTTGCAGGGGCGAGTGTGGTATAATCAATCTGGTACCAAAAAAACGGACAGGCCAAAACAGGAAAGGAGGGCGCATATGCCCAACAGGGAAGGCGGTTACGGCGGCTACAGGCAGGACCCGCGCAGCCAGACCGGCCGCAAGGTCCATTCTCCCGGAACGGGCGGGGTGCGCCGCATGGGGCGGGACAACCGGCAGGATCTCTACCATCCGCCCTATACCCCCCGGGAGGGCGGCAATGATGTGCGTCCGGCCCGGTATGACCCCGATGGCCTGGAAGAAGATTGGGTCCGCGCGGAAGACTACACCCCGCCGCGGGCACCGGAACCGGATGGCCCCCAGCCTTCCCGCCGCCGGAGCGATGCGGCCCGCCAGCAGGCGGCCCGTCAGCGCCGCCGCCAGCAGCGGCGTCTGCTGTTCCTGGTAACGGTGGTGGGCATTCTGGTGGTATCCGGTGTGGTGACCCTGGTCCTGCCGGAAAGCGTGACCACGCCCCCTTCCCAGGTCTCCAGCCCGGAGACCGCCCTGGCCGACCGGCTGGTGGCGCCCCTGCCCTACGGCGGCGGGGACGGCAGCAGCACCACCACGGCCCAGGCCGTGAACTGGGGCAGCGTGGGACCGGTGAAGCAGACCGATTCCTATACCTACACCGCCCTGCCCGCCGCACCGGATTCGGTGCCGGAATTCGGCCGTGTGACCACCGAATGGTTCTCCGACGCGGCATTCCTGGGCGATTCTCTGACCGTGGGCTATGTGGATTACGACATTGACCTGGACGGGGCCCGCATCCTGGCTTATGAGGGTGCCTCTCCCAACAACTTCGTCAACCGCACCACCATGAAGAACGCCAACGATGAGGAAGAGGTCCCCTATGACCTGCTGGCAGCCGACCCGCCCGCCAAGCTCTATGTGCTGGTGGGCACCAATGCCCTGGCCAGCGGCACGGCGGACGACTCCTTCCTGAACTACTACGGTCGGATGCTGGATGACCTGAAGAGCCTCCTGCCGAACACCAAAATCTTTGTGCAGTCGGTGCTGCCGGTCCGTCCCGAGGTGCTGGAGACCTCTCCGGGCATGGCCACCGACCACCTGAACACCATCAACGCCGCCATCCGGGATATGTGCGCCGAAAAGGGCTGCTATTACCTGGATCTGGCCTCCGCCTTCACCGACTCGGAGGGCGCCCTGATGGAGGAATATGCCCAGCCGGACGGCATCCACCTGACCGTGTCCGGCTATACGAACTGGGTCTCCTATCTGTGCACCCATGTGCCCTATGACAAGGACAATCCCTACCAGGCGGGCAGCACATATTACCTGGATGATTCCATCAGGCAGCTGCTCACCGATCTGCCCTGACAGCGGACCAATTTGCGGAAAGAAGGAATCCTACCATGCCCTCTCCCTATCATGACGATCAGGACAAACGCCGGCCCGTGAGCCCGCCGGTGTATTCCCGGCACCGTCCGCCCCAGCGCCAGCAGTACCGCCGGGGCGACGCCCCGTTCCAGATCCCCATCTGGGTGGTGATCCTCACCTTCTGCTTCGGGATGTGGCCGGTGTCCGTCGTGCTGCTGATCCTCAACTACCTGCTGCGCACCGGCCAGATCAGCTCGGATGCCTTCCGCTCCCGGCAGCGGTATGCACCCACCAACAGCATCTATGCCCAGCCGGCAAAGGCGCCGGCAAAACCGGCCCCCGCCGCCAAGGCCGCCCCGCCCAAGCAGGGGGACGGCGGCGCCAACGTGCTGGCCATTGTGGGCATCGTGGTGGCGGCCATCGGCCTGCTGGCCACGGTCAGCGGCCTGCATGACATGATCTTCTATGGCGGCTGGGAGTACTGGGATCTGTATATTGAGGATGTGGTGGCCGGGTCCCTGCCCCTGTTTGCGGGCATCGGCATGTGCATCGGTGCCAATATCATGCGCACCGGACGCCGTATCCGCCGCAAGATCGACAAGATCGTGGGCGATGCGGACCACATGTACATCAAGGAAATCGCCGACGCCCTGCCCTGCAGTTATGACAAATGCCGCCGGTATCTGGAAGACTGCATCGACAAGGGGGTGTTCGGGGATGATGCCTACCTGGACATGCGCACCCGCTGCCTCATTGTGCGGGGCGATGCGCCCAAACCCGAGCCCGCCCCCAAACCGGCAGCCCCCCAGGCACCGGCGGCGCCCCAGAGCGAATATGACAAGACCCTGGCCCGCCTGCGGGAACTGAATGACGCCATCCCCGATGAGGAGATGAGCGAGCGGATCGCCCGGTTGGAAGCCGTCACCGCCAAAATCTTTGCCCAGGCGGAGTCCGACCCGGACAAGCTGCCCCAGATGCGCAAATTCCTGGACTATTACCTGCCCACCTCCCTCAAACTCCTGGAAGCCTATGCCGAGATGGATGCCCAGGGGATCGAAGGGGAGAACATCACCGAATCCAAGCGACGGATCGAGCAGACCATGGGCACCCTGGTCACTGCTTTTGAAAACCAGCTGGACAAGCTGTTCCAGTCCGATGCGCTGGATCTCTCGGCGGACATTGATGTGATGGAAAAGATGCTGCAGGCCGACGGTCTGGCGGGGGACAATGACCCCTTTGACCTCAGGACGCCCAAAACGCCCGAAAGTCCCAAGATCCAGCTGTGAGCCCTGCCTGAATCCGCATAAGAACCAAGAAAAAGCCCCGCCCCGGACAATGCCGGGACGGGGCTTTTGTGGTATTTCAGGGATTCAGCCGGCGGCCATCAGCCGTTGACGGCCTGGGCCACAGCGTCGGCCAGGGCGGCCACATCGGCCTCCTGGGCGGCGTTCAGGGCGCCGCGCACGGTGAGCTTGGCTTCCAGCACGGTGCAGTTCTTCAGGGCTTCCAGCTTGGCGGTCATCAGACGGGCGGACATGGGAGCCCAGCTGCCGTTCTCAATGAGAGCAAAGGTGCGGTTCTGCAGGCCCAGGGACTGCAGGTCGTCCAGCAGGGCGGCCACCGGGGGATACAGGCCGCCGTTGTAGGTGGGGCTGGCCAGCACGATGGTGGAAGCACGCCAGCATTCGCTCACGGCCTCGCTTACATCGGCCACGGACAGGTCCATCACCTTCACGTTGGCCACGCCGCGGGCGCCGATCTGAGCGGCCACGGCCTCAGCGGCGGAAGCGGTGTTGCCGTACAGGCTGCCGTACAGCACCACAACGCCCTTGTCCTCGGCTTCCCAGCGGCTCCACAGGTCATACTTGCCCAGGAACCAGGCCAGATCCTTGCGCCAGATGGGACCATGCAGCGGGGCAATGGTCTGGATGGGCAGGGCGCCGGCCTTCTTCAGCACGTTCTGCACCTGCACGCCGTACTTGCCCACAATGTTGGCGTAGTAGCGGCGGGCGTCGTCCAGCCAGTCGCGCTCAAAGTTCACTTCGTCGGCAAACAGGCTGCCGCCCAGGGCGCCGAAGGTGCCGAAAGCGTCGGCGCTGAACAGGGTGCCGGTGGCGGTATCAAAGGCCATCATGACTTCCGGCCAGTGGACCATGGGGGCCATGACAAAGCTCAGGCTGTGCTTGCCCAGCTCCAGGGTGTCGCCCTCCTTCACCAGCAGGGCGCCCTCGATGGCGGCGGCATCACCGGGGAAGAAAGCCTTCAGCATGGGCACGGTCTTGGCGTTGCAGACGATCTGCACACCGGGCCAGCGCAGCAGCACCGCCTCGATCATGGCGGCATGGTCAGGCTCCATGTGATCGATGACCAGGTAGTCCAGACCGCGGCCGTTCAGCGCGGCGGCCACGTTCTCCAGGAACTGGGCACCCACCGACACATCGGCGGTATCCATCAGAGCGGTCTTCTCGTCCAGAATGACGTAGGAGTTGTAGGAAACGCCGCGGGGAATGGGGAACAGGTTCTCGAACTTGGCCAGACGACGGTCGCTGGCGCCCACGTAAACGATATCCGGGGCAATGGTCTGAATGTTGTACATGATCTATACCTCCCTGAAATGTTTGGACTTCAGCTGATTGACAAGGTTTGGGCTCTACCCCTCAGTATAGCAAAAACAGCCTGGGAAAAATAGTGGCTGCGGCAACAAAAAAAGGCCGGACAACCAGTCCGGCCAGGAAAAATCAGACACGTTCCAACATCTTGCGCAGGCGGTCGCTGTGGGGGGCATACCACCAGGCGGTCAGGCCGTCGGCCATGCGGTCCAGTAACAGTGCCAGCAGGATGCCGCCCATCACGTCCATGGCCGAGTGCTGTTTCAGCAGCATGGTGGAAGCCACAATGGCCGCTGCCAGCAGATGGGAGGCGGCCCCGCCCCACAGCCGCACAGCGATGCGGTCCCGGCGCAGACGGCGCTGCCAGGCCAGGTCCAGGGTCACGGCGTTGAGCACATGGATGGAAGGGAAGACGTTGGTGGGGGTGTCGGTATGGTACAGCTCCCGCACCGCCCGGGCAAACACGTCAGTGCCGGGGATATGGGCCGGACGCAGATACACCCCGTTGGGCACCACGGCACAGAAGAGCAGTGCCAGGGTCATGCCGGTGAACAGGGGCAGGCACAGCCGCCAGAAGTCCCACCGCGGGCCCCGCCACAAAAGAAAGAACAGGGTGGCGGGGATCCAGGCAAACCAGGCATAATAGGGGATAATGGCATATTTGCAGAACGGGATCAGGTCATCCAGGGTGCAATGCAGCACAAGGTCCGGCACCTGGACCGACTTTTCCAGCAAAAAGAAGAACGCAAGATAAAATACCAGATATCCGGCCATGAAATAGACCGGATGATTTCTGCACCAGCTGCGCATAAGCAAGCTCCTTCTGTACACATCGGGACCATTCCGATGATAGACCACATTATACTTCGCTCTACGGGGGAAAACAAGCGCGAAACCAGACAACTTTTGGGGACGGCGATTGTAGACTTTTGGAGGGTTTGAACATAAAACCGGTGCAATAACGCACTTTTTTACAATTTGTACCCGTAAGGAAAACACAGGGCCGCGGCGTTTCGGCGCGCTTATCTATAACTACGACCCGTCCCGGAAACTTTTGGCAGACAAAAGGTGAAAAAGTTGTAAACAAAAAAGCCCGCGGCAACATCGGTGCCGCGGGGAAAAACGGTGCGTTACTGCGCGTCGGCCAGGGCCTCCAGGTCCTGCAGACGCACGGCGGGAACCAGGTACTCCCGGTAGACATGCAGAAAGGGGTCGGCTTCATCGGTGCCTTCGTCGGCAATATAGCTCCAGTAGGGCAGATACCAGGCGCCGACGCGGTGGTTGGTGTATACCAGACGCACACTGTCCAAATATTCCAGCACAGAGCTGCCGTCCAGGGTGCCCACATCGGTGAGGAAGATGTTCTGCGCCATCAGTTCATCGGCTTCCTCCCGGGTAATGGTGGCGTATTCGCCCACAGGCTCAAGCAGATCGGGAGCACGCCAGATAACCTTGCACAGGTTGCCGTCCTCGTCCAGTTCGATTTCCACACTGCGCAGGTCCCCGGCCTCGATCCCCCGGGTGGAGGCGTCATCGGCGTCATAGAACCGAATGTGCCAGTTGTAATCTGTTCCGAAATATTCCTGACCGATGGGGTCCTTTCCGGCCAGGGCAGCAATCTCGGGCATATTGGAACGCACAATGTCGATGTTTTCATAGGCGTGCAGGGGCAGAATGAGAACCATCGCCTCGCGGTCCGGCACTTCGGTGCAGACGGTACCTTCGCAATCTACCGTTATGTGAAGTCCCTGCGGCCACTTCCCGCAGGGGGCAACGTCCAGCGTCAGCAGGCCTGCGTCGGCCCAAAGACGCAGTTCGTCGCCTTTGCTTCCGCCTTGTTCCCGCAGCGTGTCGGCCTGCGCCTCGGCCTCCTCCTGGGTCAGGCCGGTGTATACTGCGTCCTCCGCCAGAGCGGGGTCCAGCCCCAGGGCCTGCAGCATGGTTTCCAGCCGGCTGCGCATTCCCCCGGTGTCAATGGAACGGGCGGACGCCATGCTGGCATACACCGGGACCGTTTCCGGCAGGGTCCAGTCACTGTCCTTGGTGCGGTCCGGAACAGCCGGACTGACACTCATTGTATAGACATCGCTGCCGGTGTCCAGCAGGTCCGCCAGCTCGGCAGGGAAGGCGGACAAGGGGGCTCCCGATTCATTATATATGGCGGGGTCGTTGTTATATGTCTTGGCTTGGGCACCGCCGCCCCCGCCGGCTGCCTGACTGGGGATGGCTTCCCTGGCTGCCTCCTCCGGCGCCGCGGCTGCGGCGGTATCGGGGGCGGCTCCCTTGCCGGACAACCCGCCCTGCAGCTGCCACAGCACCGTACCGACGATCAGGCACAGACAGGCCGCCGCGGGGACCGCCCGCAGCAGCACCGGCCGCCAGCTGCGCCTGGGCCGGACGGGCGGTTCGTCCGCCGCCAGCACCAGGTCCTCGTCAATGGCGCCGATGGCCTCAAACAAATCCCGGTTGGTCATACATTCACCCCCTGTGCGGTCAGTTCTTTTTTCAGCTTGCTGCGGGTCCGGTGCAAAATCACCCGCACCCGGCCTTCGGGCATGGCATACCGCGCCCCGATGTCCGCCATGGAATCGCAGTACCAGTACCGGCGGATAAAAATGCCCCGGGCAGGCTCCGGCTGTCTGCGCAGGAACGCGCTGATCATCCGGGCGGTTTCGGCGGCTTCCACTGCGTGCTCGACCCGCTCCGGTCCGGCCAGACACCCTTCCAGCTCTTCCAATAGGAGCTCGGCCTGACCGCCGCCTCGCTTTTGGGCCATGGCCTTGTCCCGGTGGTCCAGTGCCAGGTTGCGGGTGATCCGACCTAAGTAGGGGGCCAGTCGGGCGGGACGGTTTTCCGGCATGCTGTTCCAGGCGGCCATCCAGGTATCGTTTTCCACTTCCTCGGCGTCGGAGAGGTCGCCCAGCAGGTTCAGGGCGATCTTCCGGCAGTAGGCCCCGAACTTGGCGGCGCTCTCGGTCAGGGCCTGCTCGTCCCGCGCCCAGTATAAGGCCACAATGGCGGAATCCTCCATGCCGTCACCTCCTTTTCTTTTCCTACCTATATAAAACGGAAATGGGAGACCTTTGTTACACCCTTTTATATAAAGAATAGCCGAACCGGGCGCCCTGTGCAAGACAATAAAAAAAGCGGCGCAAAGGCGCCGCTGTCCGTACAGCTCACAGCATATGTTTTTTGTGCAGGAACCAGGCTGCTCCCACACAGATACCCAAAATAATGGCGCACACAACCGCAAATCCCCAGGGGGAGGCGGCAAAGGGCATGCCGGCCAGATTCACGTTCATGCCGTACAAACCGGAGACCACCGTGGGAACGGCCATGATCAGGGTGACCGAAGTCAGGTATTTCATGGCGTTGTTCAGGCGGTTGTCCAGCACGGCGCTGAACAGCTCCCGGGTACCTTTGATATCGTCGCGGTAGATGGTGGTCATCTCAATGGCCTGCCGCATCTCCACAATCACGTCATCCAGCAGCTCCATGTCATCGGGATACTGTTCCAGCCGCTTGTATCGGGTCAGACGGTCCAGTACCGTGCTGTTGGCCCGCAGACTGGTGGCAAAGTAGACCAGAGTGGATTCCAGGGCATGCAGTTCAATCAGGTCGCTGTCCCGCATGGCCCCGGACAGATTCTTTTCGATCTCCTGCCGGCGGCGGTCAATGAGACGCAGCTCCTGCTGGTACATCATGGCGGCCCGGTTCATGATCTGGTACACAAACCGCATCTTCTTGCGGGTGCTGAACTCCCGCACCCGCAAAGCGGCAAAGTCCTGCAATACCTGCGAGTCCACTGCACACACGGTGGTGATGGTCTGCTGGGTGAGCAGAATGCCCAAGGGAATGGTGGTGTACACACCCACCCCTTTGTCCGGCACCTGCACAGGTACGTCCACGATAATAACGGTATACCCGTCTTCCAGCGAAACACGGGCGGATTCTTCCGGGTCCAGGGCGGCCTGCAGGTCGGCAGGTTCGATATCCAGGGTGGCGGCCACCTGACGGACTTCCTCCGGCGAAGGGGCGGTCAGGCTGACCCAGGTGCCTTCTGCGATTTCTCCGGTGCGCTCCAGGCGCTTGTCCACGGTCTGATAGATCTTCATCATACGTTTGCCACCACCGTTATTTGATCATACTATATTAGTATAAGGCGTCAGCACCAAAAGCGCAAGAAAAAAGAAAAAGCCTGAATTTGTGTTTTGTTGCACTGTAAAGTACAAGATATGGCTTTTCAAAATTCCTGTAAAAAAATGTCGAAAAAAGTGTTGACAAACCCCCGCATGAATGGTATTATATCTAAGCTGTCTCGCGAGGGACGGCAGGCGCTGAGAAAAAAAGCTCGAAAGAGCTTCGCGGCTCAAAAAAATCTCAAAAAAGTGTTTGACAAAAAGAACTTCACGAGATATAATAAATAAGCTGTCCCGATGAGGGCGGCGCCACGCAGGACCTTGAAAATTGAACAAACCTGAAACTTGTGGAACCTTACAGTGTTTGGAAAAACACTTTAATCAATTCC
>PPYE01107024.1_pt1 | contig 20238 bp, 20 predicted proteins | sample 1559881 | NCBI WGS metagenome assembly PPYE01 (sample SAMN08240022, study PRJNA423297) | Human gut metagenome, whole genome shotgun sequencing project.
GGTCGTCGGGTAGAGTTCTTGGTCGAGCCATAATAGTCCTTATATATAAGTATAGACTATAATAGCAGGAATTACCCTTGGTGTCAATCTCAACTCTTTAAATTTACGAAAGATTTTTCTCAAAATGAAAAAATCCCGGAGCTATGTTCTGGGAGTTCGGGTTCTAAGAAATCATCAGACTGAGCTGCGTTTTCACTTCATTAGTGAACTAAGTTTTCAACTCGAATTATCATTTTCAATCCCATTGACGCAGTCCAAGGCGCTCGTTGGATCCACGCTTCCAGAAGAGAACTCTTATATCGGCAAGCTTCTATTTGTCTTCCTGGCCTCGATGATTCGTGAGGATTTGGAGCGGTTTCTGCTTGTTGTCGAGTAATTCTTAACTTACTTTTGGGGTTAAATTTAGGAAAAACGCGTTCCATCATTGACGAATCGTAGGAATCCCTTAGAGTGAAAATTAATCATCCTTTCGATGATCGCCTAATTCCGGCGTTGGCGTTCACATTACTAGGGTCTGTTGAGAAGAGCTTATGGCAAGGTTCAGTCAAAATTGGTACGCATCGATTGTCCAAGGCAAAAACAATACGAACTCGTCAGAAGCCATTTTTTCCAAAGTTCCTGTAATGCCTTGGATCCATCATCGCCTCCATCCGCTGCTGGTGAGGATTTTCTTGAGGTTAGGCCTTTCTAAATCGCTAAAGGAAGGCGAACGAGTATTTTCTTCCAATGAAAGGATAGATCACGTTGTCCTCGTTACTAAAGGCGTAACGGCTCGTGCCATTGGTTCAACAAAAGGAGACAGTCCTGCAATAGCGCTTTCTACGCCGGGCCATTTGGCGGCCGGCAACTTGAATTTTTTCTCCGGGCGCCCCGCAGCCGGACATTACTTCGCGATCACAAATGCTGAAGTTGCTTATGTTCCTAGGAACATTTTGGCAGGATTGGCTAAACAAGACAGTTTTATCAATGAACTTCTGCAAGTTCAGTTTGAACTTGCCAGTCTCTCTGATCGAGTGGGTTTCTGTTGTTTGTCGCTGCTGAGTACGGAAGATAAACTAAAAGCGCTTACCTCTACTTGGGCACTGAATTTCGGCACAATGGTCTTTGACAGAGAAGGGCGGAAGATGATTCGTATGCCGGTTCCTTTGACGAGGAAATATCAGGTTCTAGTCACAAACTGCTCTTCGGTTTGGCTCGATAAAGTTCTCCATAAGTGGATTCGAGAGAAAAACTGGGAGCGAGACGGAGAATTCGTTCTCGTGAACCCGGAGCTTTTGGAACCGTATTACCACTGGTTGAGAGGCTGCATGGACGAAGCCGATACCTTCAACTACCCAAAGACTCTGGCTGAGCAAATCTTTTTCGAAAGTAATATCGCTTAATCGTATATTTTCTGACCTGAAAATGAAAAAGCCTTGAAGACTGTGAAGTCTCTAAGTCAAAAATCACTTATCGCGTTGTTTCTAACTTAGAAACGATGAGCCAAACCGGCACCGAGCTGCCATCCGTTGTAAAGGATGTTGGTTCTGAAAGTCTTTTCCTTCCACTGGTTTGTAGCAGCGGAGTAGCCGGCAAAACTCCAGATGTATGTGCGTTTTGACAGCGGATAGTCGTAACCTGCGCCAAGTGTCCATTCAAACTGATCGTGATCTTCTCCGGGCTTTCTGGCAGAGCCGTCGGTTCTTCCGAAAATGACGCGGCCCTGTGCTTTGAATGTACCGCCCCATGCCGGAACCGTAGTACCAAGCGCAAATGCGTGATGGTCCTGCTTGTCTTCCTGGTGAGAATACTGGTAGATGGCAAATGGCTTGAAGCTCTTCAGGTCGTAGCTTCCGCCTACCGTGAAGTGATAAATTGCTTTTTCCTTCACGCCTTTCGCGTCACGAACACCCTTGTTATCGTTGACTTCAAAAATAGCGCTTCCATCAACTGCGCCGCTTGCGTATTTAACACCTAAGCCGTAGTAGTGATTGTTCTTGGCCCATTTTTCAGTGTCGTCTCCATCCATTTTGTTGGAATACATGGCATGGAAAGTCAATCCGTTGAAAGAAGGTGTGGTGTAGCTAACGGCGTTGTCTACACGGGCGAATGTAAGACCGCGGCCTTTATTGAAGGAGCTGGCGTTGCCGGGAGATACACCGAACACAGCACCTTTGATGATACCGGTGGACTGGAAGAAGCCCAATGTGCCTAAACGGCCGAAAGCCAACTTACCGAAAGGTCCTGATACGGACAGGCTCGCTTCTCTTCCGAACGCTCTGTCGCCCAAGCCTTTGAGCTCTAAACTTCCTGAATCTGCCTGGAAGCCTTGTTCAAGAATGAAGCCGACACTGTAGCCGTTGCCAAGATCTTCGACGCCGCGAAGTCCCCAGCGAGAGGCATAGGAGAAACCGGACTTCATATCAACAGTTGCGGAAGATCCTTTGGCTTTTTGACCCAGTACGCCGATATCAACGCCGCCGTAAAGTGTGACATTTGGGGCTGCGGAAACGGTAAGAGGCAAAGCGGCTGCTAATGCCGCTAATAAGAGTTTGTTTGTTCTCATAATCAACCTGTTTGAAAGAGTTTTATGGGGCTCAGAAAAAATTTTAAGAAAAGACGTAGATTGTTAAAAGAGTTTTAAGGCTTGTTAAAACTCAATAAAATCAATAGGTTGAGAGTTTCAAGAGAGGAATCCCTAGAGGCAATTCCTTAGGTAATTGGGATGAGATGCTTAGGGTTTTCCTTCGGCAATATAGATGGCTGCGGGTGAGTTTGGGAAAATCTACAGAGTGGCCGATCAAGGCACACAGTTTCGGTAAGTGCTTGATTAGGTTTCGGGAAGAAACCGGCAATAATGCCTGACTTTGTTCCTCCCAAGCACGCAGGAAGTTCAAAAATTAAAGACCTGAACTCGACAAATCCGATTTCACACATCGGTTGGAATTCAGGCCTTTTCAATCGCTCAAAAAGAGCAACTCTTGAAGATTTTGGTTACTGCTCGATCCACTTTTTAATTTCAGCTTGAGGACCAGGTAAACGGAGTCCGACTTTCCAATTCAAATCCGGGAATTCCTTCGTTAGGCTTGCGTCCGCTTCGCTGACAGGGCTGGAGTAAGACGAGCAGAAAGGATAAATAGTCTTGCCTTTGAGCTGATCACAGTAGGTCGTTAGGAACGAACGGATGATGGCCGGCTCTTCGTGCCACCAAATCGGAAAACCGATAAACACAGTGTCTAAAGAGGAGATGTCAACGTCGAAAGGTTTGACGCGAGGCATTAGCGAATGGTCTTTATGCTCTCTTGTGCAGCGTGCATCGGGATGAGTCCAATCAATGTCATCTACGGTGTAGGGAGGATCTGCGAAGAGTCTGACGAGCGGAGCACCGGTCGCTTCGGCAACTTCTTTAGCCGCAAGTTCGGTGTTTCCTGACATGGTGAAATAAAAAATAGCAGCTTTCATGTCTGTTCCTCTAAAAAATGACGCTAGTAATCTACTATCGGCATAGAGGCTCGAAATTCCTCGCGTCTCGTTCTAGGCGAACCGATTGTACATAAATAAAAATAGGCAAAGGAGCTGTCTTTTTGTGCCAAAGGCGCAGCGGGCAGAAACATTTCTTAAGCCCAGGCTTTGCCGTTAGAATCCTTTCATTAACAAATCCAGACGGCAATACAGCCGTTATCTGGCTCAACTTCAATTATCCAAGCGGTGCTTCTGTGCTTTTTCGTTATTGTGTTCCTAAGGCGATTTCTTCGACCGAGTTTTATCCCATTCCCTATTACGAAACGGTTTATCTGGAAAGCCAATGTTTCACGGTTGAGGCCGACAACCAGTACCAAGCAGATGAAAAAGCCTATCGGTTCCTTGCCAATCTGCAGAAGAAACACGATTTAGCCTACGAGAAGCTCTTGGACGAACAGGGCATCCGCTACCGTAAAAGAGAGGAAATCATTGAGCGCCGTCCGATCTATCTCAGGGATCTGCGCAGACCTGTAGATCCGGACAGTTTCGGAAGCCAAAAAGATCCCAAAGTTTGGAATGAATATCGCCTGAACGATTATTACCGGGAAACCGAACTTCCCGAGAATTGTCAGGTCACCGGCTACCGCTATGAGCAGAATCCGTCGGGACTTCATTACCGTTTCTTTCGGCAGTTAACAGATCATCAGTTTGTCTATGGCCTGATCTTCCTTCTGATTGTTGTCCTGCTGATTCTGCTGCTCCCCCAGTTCCGCGGACTCGGAATGCTGGATGTGCTTAATTTGGATTGATATTTTTAGTACCTGACGGCCGAAATCAAATATCTCCACTCTGAGCGATCTTAGGACTTTGTTAGCAACCTCAGCAATTACAATCCAGCATAAATAGGATCAACATTAATTAGTTGAGGCTCAAAATTACTACGAAGAATAAAACCACCCAGAAGTCTGCCCTGACTTCTGCTAAGCCGCAGCGTGCCACCCCGGCGGCCGGAGTTGAAGCGGCTGAAAAGGCAATTGAAAGGGAATTGAGAACGGCCGGATTCCCGATGGAAATGGACGACCTGAAAGAGTATGTGATGCTTTCTCATAAGGGCATCTCCTCTGAGGTGTTTGATCGCGCTTTCAATAAATTGAAAGAGGCAGGAAGGATCTTTACGAATCGGGAAGACATTGTTCTTCTGACTTCCTCCGCCAAGCTTCATACCGGCGTGGTGCAGGGGCACCGTGACGGATTCGGATTCTTGATTTGCGAAGAAGACGTTCCCGATATGTACATTTCTCCGGAAGAAATGACCAAAGTTCTTCCCGGGGATATCGTTGTCGCGAGAGAAGCGGGAACGGACTACAGAGGCCGTGTTTTAGCCGATATCGTTGAACTCGCCGATCGCAAGTTAAAACGCATTGTCGGCCGTTTTGAACTCAGACGCGGCGTGGGGATCGTGGTGCCCGAAGACGCAAGAATTTGCAAGACGATCTTGATTGCGCCGGGCCGTTCTCTGGGCGCAACGCCTTCTCAGATCGTCGTGGTCGAACTTGAAGATAAAGGCTTGCTCACCAATAGCCCTGTCGGCCACGTAGTCGAGATTTTGGGAACCATCGACGAACCGGGGATGGAAACAGAAATCGCGGTTCGTAAGTTCGATCTTCCCTACAAGTTCTCCGAAGAAACGAAGAAAGAAATCAAACGGTTCTCTGACTCCGTGACGAAGTCAGACCTTCGTGACAGAGTAGACCTTCGTGATATTCCGTTTGTGACGATTGACGGCGCAGATGCAAAAGACTTCGACGATGCGGTCTACTGCTTGCCTCTGGGAGACGGCAAATTCCGTCTGCTCGTAGCCATTGCCGACGTATCTCATTACGTCAAACCCGGATGCGCCATCGATAAGGATGCTCAGCTAAGAACAACAAGTGTCTATTTCCCGAGACGCGTTATTCCGATGCTGCCGGAAGAGCTTTCTAACGGCTTGTGTTCTTTGAATCCGCAGGTTGACCGCTGCACTATGGTGTGCGACGCAATTATCGGCGCCAACGGATTGGTAGAAGCCTACCAGTTCTACCCGGCCGTAATTCGTTCAGCCGCTCGCCTGATTTATGACAATGTTTGGGCCGCACTTTGCAATCCGAACGGTCCTGAAGCTAAAGTCATGGAACACGTGCTTGGCAACGTTCAGGATCTCTACGATTTGTACAAGAACCTGATTAAGAGCCGAGAACTGCGCGGTGCGATGGATTTCGAAACGGTTGAAACCTACATCGTGGCCAATGAGCAGGGCAAAATCGAACAGATCCTGCCGCGTGAACGCAACGATGCCCACCGCCTCATTGAGGAAATGATGCTGGTGGCAAACACATGCGCGGCAGACTTCCTGCAAAAGAACAAGGCACCGTGTCTTTATCGTGTCCATGAGCCGCCCAGCCAGGACCGTTTGGAAAAAGCCAGAGCAACTTTGGCGCCGTTTGGTGTTACGCTCCCCGGCGGAGATTCTCCTACACCCGGCGACTACGCCAAAGTTCTGGAATCGATTGCTGATCGTCCGGACAAAGCAATGATTCAGACGATTTTGCTGCGCTCGATGCAGCAGGCTGTCTATAGTCCGCATAACGTCGGTCACTTCGGCCTGGCTTATGACGCTTATACACACTTCACCTCACCGATTCGCCGTTATCCTGACTTGCTGGTGCATCGCGCTATCCGAGGTATCTTACGGCGCCGGAAATACGTGCCGAAGATTTTGGTTGAACCCAATGAAGCGGATGTCCCGGTTCAGACAAGAGAAATCATCTGCAAGGCAAAACCCGACGACAAGAAGAAGGTTGCGCATATCGACTTGTGGGAAAAGCTCGGCCTTTTGTGTTCTGCTCATGAACGCCGTGCCGATGAAGCCAGCTACGATGTAATGGCTTGGCTGAAATGCAATTACATGCAGAAGAAGCTCGGCCAGGTCTTTAAAGGCGTGATTTCAGGCGTCAGCCCCTTTGCAATTTTCGTGACGCTTGAAGACTTGTATGTAGAAGGCGCGATTCATATTTCCGGCCTCGGAGACGATTACTTCGTCTTTGATGATAAGTCCAATGAAATCTACGGTGAAGACTCCGGCTTGCGTTATCGCTTGGGTGACGAACTTATGGTTAAGGTTGCTCGCTGTGATCTCGACGCAAGAAGAATAGAATTCGCTTTGGTTTCGAAGAATCGTCAAAGCAGACCGAAGACCGAAGCCAAAAAGAAAACCGTAAAATCTTCTGCCGCGCCGCGTAAGCCGGCAGCGAGAAAAACGAAGAAAGCACCGTCTGCTCCTAAGAAACGCTCATGAAAAAAGAAGATACAGTCCTAGCCGGCTTCCATGCCGTGTCCTCGAGAATGAAACGCGATCCTTCGTCGATTCGCATCGTCTACTATGATCCGAAGCGCCGCGATCAGCGCATGCGCAGGATGATTGAAGAGATTGAAAAGGCCGGCATCCGTTTGATGCAGGCCGACAACAATCGCTTGGACGGCTTTTCACATGAAGTTCCGCATCAGGGACTCATAGCTTTGGCTGCGCCGATCGATATCGGAATGTCCTTCGACACATTGATGGATAATCTCGCCGGTAATCCGCTTCTGCTGCTTTTGGACGGAGTGACCGATCCGCGCAATTTCGGTGCCTGCCTCCGTGTTGCAGATGCAGCTGGAGTATCTGCTGTGATCACACCGAAAGACCGCTCCGCCACATTAACGGCTGCGGCAGTGAAGGCCAGCGCCGGTGCTTCTGAGACGGTGCCGATTGTACGAGTCACGAACTTGGCCGGTTCGATAGTTGAACTTGTTGACGCCGGTGTTCCGATCATCGGTACGGCCGGTGAAGCACAAAAGACCATTTATGAATTTGATCAAAAGGGCGCCTTCGGTTGGGTGCTCGGCGCCGAAGGTGACGGTCTTCGCCAATTGACTCGCCGCCGCTGCAGCGACTTGGCAAAGATACCGATGCTGGGAACGGTCGAAAGTCTGAATGTTTCTGTTGCCGCCGGTATCTGTTTGTTTGAAACCGTACGTCAGCGTACGGTTGGCTGATCAGAACCGCCTGGGAGCGAATTAAAATTTTCCAAAGTCCGAGGTCGCTTTAACTACGGCCTCGATTTTTTAGGTAGCTGCAAGTAGTTGCCCGGAGTTGCTCAGCGGGTCGCCCTCTTGGGTTCAAAAATTTATAAAGGAGGGCTTTTTTCAATATCTCGTTGTCATCTAAATTTGCGCTGAGTAAAGGCAAACGCTCTTATTGATTGGTAATGTGCGCACTTACACATACACGATAAACTCGATGTGAACCCTTTAACGGGCAATGAAGGACGCATTAGTGAGCCACCAATGGACGCTTAGCAACTTATCTTTATCGTTGTCACGACGCTTGAATTTTCATCCCGTTTGCCTCCGAAACTCCTTGAGGCACGGGCTGGATAACGATATGGAGAAGGCGATTACTATGGAAGAACCTGTAGACAAAACCAAAGAAAAAGAGATCGTTCTTTACGGATCTATTGATGATGGTCCGGTGGTTTCCGTCTTATTGGAAGACGAGACCCTATGGCTGACGCAAAAACAGATGGCTGAGTTGTTTAACGTCTCTGTCCCGACAATCAATGTTCATCTGAAAAACATATTTGAAACCAATGAGCTTGAAGAAAATTCAGTTATTAGAAAATTTCTAATAACTGCTTCTGACGGGAAAAAATACTCAACTTTGCATTACAACCTGGATTTAATCATTGCCGTGGGTTATCGCGTCAACAGTAGGCAAGCGACCCATTTTCGACAATGGGCGACTCAAGTCCTTAGGGAATACATCATCAAAGGGTTTGCACTTGACGACGCTCGTCTCAAACAGGCAAACATGGTTTTTGGGAAGGACTATTTCCAAGAGTTGTTGGAACGAGTTCGCTCCATCCGTGCGAGCGAACAGCGTATCTGGCTGCAGGTTACTGAGATTTTCAAGGAGTGCAGCATCGACTACGACAGCCACTCGTTAGAGGCAAGACGCTTTTTTGCAACCGTTCAGAACCATTTTCACTTTGCAATTAATAATCAAACGGCAGCAGAAATAATCCATGCAAGAGCAGATCACGCCAAACCGCATATGGGTCTCAAGACATGGACAAACAGTCCAGAGGGACGTGTGAATAAATCGGACACGACGATTGCAAAAAATTACTTAGATGACAAGGAGCTGAGGTCGTTAGAACGCTCCGTTAATAGTTATTTCGATTACATTGAAGGGCAGATTGAGCGAAAAAAGAAATTCAATATGCTCGAGTTGCGGGAATCGGTAGATAAATTCTTGGCATTCAATGATCTTCCGGTGTTGGAAGGGAGCGGAAAAGTCTCTGAAAAACAGGCTGAAGAAAAAGCGCACCGGGAATACGAAATTTTTAACAAGACTCAGCCCATAGGAAAAGACTTCAAAAAATTCTTGAACGAAGTGAAGAGAATAAAAAAATAATGCTGTGCGCTAATACTGACCAAAGGAGTTATTGGTCCCGGTTTCGTTTTTTGGCGGAATCGAGAAAGGGAGCCCTGTTTCGGCTCCTTTTTCGTAACTAATTTAGTAATCAGGATTTTTCCTACGGAAAGTAGTGTAGAATCACGCACTTTCTAGTCCTTGTCACACCGGAAGACGCTCCGGGCGACTATTTCCCATAAGGAGGTTCAATGCGTCACTATGAGATTTGCTTCATCGTCCATCCTGATCAGAGCGAACAGGTCCCGGCGATGATTGAGCGTTACAAGGCTGCTGTGGAAAGCCACGGCGGTAAGATTCACCGTCTCGAAGATTGGGGTCGCCGTCAGCTGGCTTACCCGATCGAGAAACTCGTGAAAGCCCACTATGTTCTGATGAACATCGAATGCGGCCCCGAAGTTCTTGAAGAACTCGAAAACAATTTCCGTTACAACGACGCTGTTCTTCGTCACCTCACCGTGAAAATGAAGAAGGCTGAGACAGAACCTTCTCCGATGATGAAGGCTGTCGAGAAAGAAGAAGCCCGCAAGGCTGCTAGCGCCGCTGCTGAAGCTGCTGCTCCTGCACCTCAGGCTGCTGAAGAAGCCCCGGCTGAAGCCCAGGCTTAATTTAGGACTGCGAGGTGAACTCGTTCGAACTGGACGGAATTCTGGAAAAGAAAGACGTCATCCGCTACACCTTAGCTTCTGTTCCCATTCTTGATCTGACCATCCGCCATATGTCGGTGGTCCAGGAAGCCGGATCGGATAGAAAACTGAGCTTTTCCGCAGAAGCGGCGGCAGTCGGTCCGGCTGCTAAGGCTCTCAATGAGGTGGAACTCGGAAGCCGTCTGAAATTCAGAGGGTTTCTGACAACATCTTCGGCGCGTTCACGCAAACTTGTCCTGCATATAACGGAATTCGAAAAGGAGTAAATCATGGCTTTTGGTGCCAAAGGAAAGGGTAGACCTCGTAACCCTAATCAGCAGAACGCGCTTTTCAAGCGTAAAAAATTCTGCCGCTTCACAGTTGATCATGTTGATCAGATCGATTACAAAGATATCGACACACTTCGCGACTTCATCCAGGAAAACGGCAAGATCATGCCGGCTCGCCTGACAGGTACGAAGGCTCACTATCAGCGTCAGCTCGACACAGCAATTAAGCGTGCTCGCTTCCTTGCTCTTCTTGCTTACACCGACAATCAGTAATCGGGGGAAATCAACATGCAAATCATTCTGCTTGAATCTATTCCTCACGTCGGTCAGCTCGGCGACGTCGTCAAAGTTAAAGACGGTTTCGCTCGTAACTACCTGATCCCGACAAAGAAGGCTAAGCGTGCTACAGCTGCTGCGATCGAAGAATTCAAAGCCCACAAGGCTGAACTCGAACGCGCCCAGGCTGAACGTCTTGCTAAGGCTGAAGAGCTCAAGGGCAAGATCGATGGTCTGACCATCACTATCGCTTCCAAGGCCGGCGTCGACGGTCGTCTGTTTGGTTCTGTGACCAACATGGACGTTGCCGAAGCCCTCGAAAAACTTGGTTACGATATCCACAAGAGCCAGGTTCGTACACCGCTGGGTGCTATCAAAGCCATCGGCGAGTACCCGCTGCAGATCGACCTGCACCACGACATCGTTGCTAATGTCAACGTTCAGGTTGTTGCTGAAGCCTAATTAAGGAAGAAATTCCTGAAGACTTCGGTCTTCAAAATGCCTCTCAGAAATGTCACATTTTTGGGAGGCTTCTTTTTTTCATGTCTCTGCTCTTTCAGCTATAGTTTTCTTATCTGCTTTTGGAAAAAAGGAAGTTCAAAAATACGATGCCCGATATTCGCAGCGAAGATCGTGAAGTCCAGCAATACCGCACTCCGCCTTACTCTAAGGAAGCCGAAGACGGCGTTTTGGGCGCGCTCCTGATCGATAACAATACGTTCGACTTGATCGGCGGGAAAATCGATTCGGAAGACTTCTATGACTACGGAAACCGCTTAATTTTCGAAAACATTAAGCGCCTGCTCTCGCAGGGCAAGCCGGCCGATATTCTGACGGTCCACGACATCCTGCGTGAAGGCGGTCTGGAAAAAGAGACCGGCGGCCTCGAATATCTCAACCGACTCGCGGATTACAGCCCGGGTGCGGCCAACGTTCTGCGCTACGCGGAAATTATCCGCGACCGCTCGATCCGCCGCCGCTTAATTACAACGGGCAACGACATCATCAATGACTCCATGAATCCCGGCGCTCGCGAGGCCAAGGATTTGTTGGACGAAGCTCAGGCAAAAGTCCTTCGCATTAGTGAGGATTTGTCCCGTTCTTCCAGCGGTTTCCAAAAAATCGACGCAGTTTTGGCCGATTACACGGATCATCTCCGTGAACTCTCCGAAATCGACAATCCGAGCAATGTCTCCGGTACTAGCACTGGCTTCCCGGATCTGGATCGCATGACAAGCGGTATGCATGATGGTCAGCTCATCATCATCGCCGGTCGTCCGGCCATGGGTAAAACCGCGTTTGCCTTGAATATTGCGCTGCACGTCGGCAGCAACCAAGGCCTGCCCGTCGGTGTGTTCTCACTGGAAATGTCAGCCGAAGAAGTGACCGGGCGTCTCCTTAGCGCCAAGGGAGAAATCCCTCAGTCCGAACTTAAAACCGGTCATCTGGAAAACTGGCGCGGGTTCTATGACGCCGCCGAATCTCTTGAAAAAGCACCGATCTTTATCGACGACACCGCCGGTATTTCCATTTTGAATCTGCGAAGCCGCGCTCGTCAGCTGATGAGCCGAGTGGGCGGGAAGCTGGGCTTGATCGTAGTCGACTACCTCCAGCTGATGTCAGGGGAATCCGGCGGACGCAATGACGCTAACCGTGCACAGGAAATTGCTGAAATTTCCCGCGGTCTCAAAGGTCTTGCTCGTGAACTGAAGGTTCCCGTGATTGCGCTTTCCCAGTTAAAGCGTGAAGTCGATACGCGTCCCAACAAGCGTCCTCTGATGAGTGATTTGCGAGAATCCGGCTCTATCGAACAGGACGCCGACGTCATCATTTTCCTGTACCGCGAAGTCGCCTATCAGCAGAAGACCGATGACATGGGAGAAGACGGACAGCCGATGCCGGCAGTGGACTCCAATGCCCCGAGCGATGCCGAAGCGATTATTGCTAAGCAGCGAAGCGGCCCGACCGGAACCGTGAATCTGATCTTCCAAGGTATGTATACGCGTTTTGTCAGCAGAGCAACGCAGGCACAAATGCACGCAGGTTACTAATCAATGTTGGATATTATTCTTTGGGTCACAGCCGTCGCCCTCATGGTTGTCGGCTTTGCAGGCACCATTGTCCCGATGATTCCGGGGCTGCCGCTCATCTTTGCAGGAGCGTGGCTCGCTGCATTTATCGATCATTACAACGAAATCAGTGTGGTCACGCTGGTGATCCTTGCCGTGCTGACCGTTATCGGTCTGATCGTTGACTGGATCGCACAGACGCTCGGGGCACAGAAGGCCGGGGCGACCAAACTCGGTATTTTGGGATCCTTTATCGGTACCATCATCGGCATCTTTACCGGTCTATGGGGGCTGATTTTTATGCCTCTGCTCGGCGCCGCCATCGGCGAATTTATTGATCATCGAGATCTTCTTAAAAGCGGTAAGGTCGGTTTTGCGACATGGCTCGGAATGATGATCGGGATCGTCATCAAGCTCGGACTGGCCTTTACAATGATCGGCATTGTAATTGCGGCTCTCGTAATTTGATCAAGACGGCGAGCATCAAAGAAAGAATAGATTTTTAAGCCGCTCTCCTCTAAGAAGAGCCCGAAGGAACACATATGCCATTACCAAAAGCCCCGGTCGCTAAGGGATCTGTCCTCACCGACATCCCGGCCGAACTGCCGACTCAGGCGCCTGCGCCTACAGCGGCCCGCGCACCTCGTAAAACCAAAGCAGCAGCTAAACCTGCTGCTGAAGCAAAGACTCCGCGCACGAAAACAACTGTTGAACCGATTTCTGCGAAAGAAGCCAAGCAGGAAGTCAAAGCCGCTGCGCCGGCAGAGACGAAAGAGGTTCTCAAAGAAACAACGCTCGCGCACAGAAGAAACAAAAATCTCAAGCACGACGGCAAGAACAAACTGTATGTGCTTGATACCAACGTGCTGCTGCACGACCCGACGAGTATCTTCCGCTTCCAGGAGCACGACATCTATCTTCCGATGATGACGCTCGAGGAACTCGACAACCACAAGAGCGGTATGACGGACGTAGCGCGTAATGCCCGTCAGGTCAGCCGTACGCTCGACGGCATCCTGCAGAACTTGGAAGGCCCGATCGACAAAGGTATTCCGCTCGAAACGCTGAACCACGGCGAAGCAACGGGACGCCTGTTCATTCAGACCAAGCCTTTTGACGTGAAGCTTCCGATGCTGCCGCAGGGCAAAGCCGACAACCAGATTCTGTCCGTTGTGGAAGGTCTGAAAGAAAGCGTTAAGGATCGCGACGTTGTCTTGGTGTCTAAAGACATCAATATGCGTCTGAAGGCCGCCGCACTCAACCTTGTCGCTGAGGACTATTACAACGACAAGATGATCGAGGACAGCGATATCCTTTATTCCGGAACGCTGAAGCTGCCTGCCAACTTCTGGGACGAACACGGCAGAAATCTCAAGTCCTGGCAGAAGGACGGCCGGACTTGGTATCAGATCGAAGGGTCTCTCGTTCCGAGCTTCCTCGTCAACCAGTTCATTTGGTATGAACAGGAGGGCGCGACACCGTTCTACGCTCAGGTCATGTCAGTCGAAGGCAATCGCGCGACCGTACGTCTGATCGACGATTATCTCAATCCGAAGCACACCGTGTGGGGCATTAACGCTAGAAACAGAGAGCAGGCCTTTGCGCTCAATCTCCTGATGGATCCGAATATCGACTTTGTCACTTTGCTCGGCCAAGCCGGTACAGGCAAGACGCTGCTGACGCTGGCAGCGGGCCTCACCCAGACAATGGAGCAGAGACGCTTTAACGAAATCATCATCACGCGTGCCACGATTTCCGTCGGCGAAGACATCGGTTTCCTGCCCGGTACCGAAGAGGAGAAAATGGCTCCGTGGCTCGGCGCCATTGATGATAACCTCGAGGTTCTGAACCGCGGCAGCGGCAACGGATCTGACTGGGGCCGCAGAGCTTCCGAAGATCTGATTCGTTCCAGAATTCGCATTAAGTCCATGAGCTTTATGCGCGGCCGTACGTTCTTGAATAAGTTCGTCATCATCGACGAAGCTCAGAACTTAACGCCGAAACAGATGAAGACACTGATCACGCGTGCCGGTCCCGGCACCAAGATCGTCTGCTTGGGCAACATCGCTCAGATCGATACGCCTTATCTGACCGAGGGTTCGTCCGGTCTGACCTATGTCGTCGACCGCTTCAAAGGCTGGCCGCATTCGGGCCACATTACGATGCAGCGCGGAGAAAGATCGCGGCTGGCGGATTTTGCGAGCGACGCGCTCTAACTTAAAGCTTTTCCAAGAAAACCTCTGCAAGTCGGAGGTTTTTTTGTGACTGCAGAAAGCGCATCAAGCAAAAACTGTCCGATTCATCTTTAAATCGAATTGTTTCAATTAAACTCAAAAGATTACTGATAACGAACAAAGAGAAGGTTCAGATGAATAACGATTTTCCCCGCATTAAACGACTTCCGCCTTACGTCTTTAACATTACCAATGAACTTAAGATGGCAGCCCGTCATCGCGGAGAGGACATCATTGACTTGAGTATGGGCAATCCTGACGGCGACACCCCGAAACACATCGTCGATAAGATGATTGAAGTGGCGCAGCGTCCCGGAACTCACGGTTATTCCGCTTCCCGCGGTATTCCTCGTCTCCGTAAAGCTATCAGCGACTGGTACAAGAGACGCTGGGATGTCGATATCGATCCGGATAAAGAAGCCATTGTTACGATCGGTTCCAAGGAAGGTATTGCACACTTAATGCTCGCTACCTGCGACAGAGGCGACACGGTTCTCGTCCCGAATCCGAGCTACCCGATTCATATTTACGGCTCCATCATCGCCGGTGCCGACGTCCGCAGCGTCCGCATGGGCCCCGGTATCGACTTTTTCAGCGAATTCGAAAGAGCGGTTACGGAAACGACTCCGAAACCCAAACTCATGATTTTGGGTTTCCCGAGCAACCCGACCGCCCAGTGCGTGGATCTCGACTTCTTTGAAAAACTTGTCGCACTGGCGAAGAAGCACGGTGTCTACATCGTTCATGACTTAGCTTATGCCGACATCGTTTACGACGACTTCAAAGCTCCGTCCATCATGCAGGTGCCGGGCGCTAAAGACGTCGCTGTTGAGTTCTTCACAATGAGTAAGAGCTACAACATGGCCGGCTGGCGTATCGGCTTCATGGTCGGAAACCGCGAACTCGTCGGCGCTCTGACCCGCATCAAGAGCTACCACGATTACGGCACCTTCACTCCGATTCAGGTCGGTGCGATCGAAGCTTTGAACGGTCCGCAGGAATGCGTCGAAGAAGTCAGAAAAGAATACGAACACCGCCGCGACGTGATGGTCAAAGGCCTGCACGACTTAGGCTGGATGGTTGAAAAACCCAAGGCTTCTATGTACATCTGGGCAGAACTGCCTGAGTTCTACAAGTCCATGGGCAGCGTGGAATTCTCCAAGCGTCTGCTGGAGAAAGCCAAAGTCGCCGTATCTCCCGGCATCGGTTTCGGTGAATACGGCGAAGGCTTTGTGCGTATTGCCTTGATCGAAAACGTCGACCGTATTCGCCAGGCTCTGCGCGGCATTCGTCAGATGTTTAAGGAAGACGGTCTGATCCAGCCCAAGACGAAGAAATTCCATCGTCGCTGGAAGGGCGAGCCCGCCCCGGCTGTCCCGGAAAAGAAACCGGCTGCTCCGAAATTTGCCAAGGTCAAGAACATTCCTACCAAGAGTACGAAGAAACCGAAGGCAAAAGCAGCTTCCAAGAAAAAATAGTTAATTCAAGGAGAGGAAATGGCAACGGAAATCAAAGTCGGTTTAGCCGGTTTCGGTAATGTCGGAAAAGGCACCTACGACATCTTAAAAAGAAACCATTCTTTAATCGGGCAAAGAGCGGGTGCGCCGATCTCGGTGAAACGCGTGACCGTCCGCAATGTTGACCGCGTCAAACCCTTGGTCGACGAAGACGTGATCGTCACCAACAATTGGCATGATCTGGTCAATGATCCGGAAGTCAATGTTGTAGTTGAAGCGATGGGCGGTATCGAGCCGGCAAAATCTTTGATTTTGGCAGCTATCGACGCCGGCAAGCATGTCGTGACCGCGAACAAGGCGCTGCTTGCCGAACACGGCAATGAGATTTTCTCCGCCGCTCAGGCGAAAGGCGTCAACGTCGCATTTGAAGCCGCCGTTGCCGGTTCTATTCCGATCGTTAAAGCCCTGCGTGAGGGCTTAGCCGCGAACCGTGTTTCTTCGATCGCCGGCATCATCAACGGAACCTGCAACTTCATCCTCTCCACCATGCGCGATACCGGACGCAGTTTTGATGATGTCTTGAAAGAAGCTCAGCGCTTGGGTTATGCGGAAGCCGATCCGACGTTCGATATCGAGGGTACAGACTCTGCACACAAATTGATGCTTCTCTCGGCTATTGCTTTCGGTGTTCCGGTCGATATGTCCAAAGTCCATATCGAGGGGATTACTCATCTGGAAGCCAAAGACATTAAATTTGCCGAAGAACTCGGTTATCGCATCAAACTGCTTGGCATCACTAAGTACACCGATTACGGTATCGAGCTTCGCGTGCATCCGGCTTTAGTGCCGACTCGCCGACTGCTCGCTAACGTAGAAGGTGCAATGAACGCTGTCGTTGTCAAAGGCGACGCTGCCGAAAGCTCTTTGTACTACGGCAAAGGCGCCGGCTCAGAGCCGACCGGTTCTGCCGTGGTTGCCGACTTGATTGATATCGCCAGAACCGCCGAAGTGGCGGTTTCCGAGCGTCCCCGTATGCCGACCACCACGCACAACCCGAAAGCCCAATCTTTTGCTGACTTCGGCGATACGGTGTGCTCTTACTACCTGCGCATTCCGGTTGAAGACAAACCCGGTGTCTTGGCTGAGATTGCCCGCATTCTTGCCGACAACAAGATTTCTATTGAATCCCTGATTCAGAAAGAAGCACCTTTGGAAGACGCTTCTACCGAAATCATTTTGATGACGCACAGCACGCGTGAGGCTGATATCCAAAGAGCCATCCGCACCATGCAGCAGCTTGCCAATGTGCGCGGCGCCATTGTGCTTCTGAGAAAGGAAGAATTACAGTAATGCAATACGTTTCTACACGCGGCGGCGTGCCTGCCGCTTCCTACAGCGAAATTGTTCTTCAGGGTTTGGCGCGCGACGGCGGTTTGTTCGTGCCAAAGGTTTATCCGCAGGTTTCGAAAGAGACCTTAAAGAACTGGCGGGGCCTTTCTTATGCTCAGCTGGCGACCGCAGTGACGAGTCTGTTTGCCAAGGACATGCAGCGCTCGGATATTGCTCGTTTGTGCGAAACCACCTACACGCCCGAAGTCTATTGTCATGGCCGCGAAGGCACCGATTTCAAGAAAATCGCGCCGGTCGTCTGGCTGGAAAAAGATTTCGGCATTCTGGAGCTCTCCAACGGTCCGACGCTTGCCTTCAAAGACATGGCAATGCAGTACTTGGGCTCGCTGTTTGAATTTGTGCTTGCCCGCAAAGAAACACGCCTGAACATTCTCGGCGCGACCAGCGGGGACACTGGAAGCGCAGCCGAGTACGCCATGAAGGGCCGTGAAGGCATTCAGGTCTTCATGCTTTCTCCTGCCGGCCGCATGAGCAAATTCCAGAAAGCTCAGATGTATTCTCTGCAGGATAAGAATATCTTCAATATTGCCGTCCAGGGCAGTTTTGATGATGCGCAGGATATCGTCAAAGCGGTTTCCGGCGATCTGACTTTCAAGACCGAGCATCACATCGGCGCCGTCAATTCCATTAACTGGGCGCGAATCGCCGCTCAGGTCATCTACTATTTCAGCGCTTGGCTTCAGGCAACCGAATCCGAAGACGAAGAAGTTACGTTTTCCGTGCCCTCGGGCAACTTCGGTGATGTACTTGCCGGATGGATTGCCAAGCAGATGGGACTGCCCGTAGCCCGCTTGATCGTGGCTACCAACGAGAACGACGTTCTCTACGAATTCTTCCGCAGCGGCCGCTATCGCATTCGCGATTCCGCCCACACGTTTGTGACGAGTTCTCCGTCGATGGATATTTCCAAAGCCTCGAACTTCGAACGCTACATCTACGACATCACCGGCAGAAACCCCGAGCGCGTCTTAGAGCTCTGGACTGAGCTGGCTGAAAAGAAGGAATTCCTTCTCAATGCCGAAGAATGGGCTGCCGTGAAGGCAAGCGGCTTTACCGCTTCGAGAAGTACGCATGCCGATCGTTTGGCCTGCATCAAACGCGTTTGGGACCAGTACGGTTTCCTCGTCGACCCGCATACGGCAGACGGTATCAATGCGGCAATGAAAGAACGAATCCCCGGTGTAAAAACCATTTGTTTGGAAACCGCATTACCTGCTAAATTTGCAGCTACGATTAAAGAAGCCGTCGGCTTCGAGCCTCCGGTTCCGGCCGGCTATGAAGATCTGCTCGAAAAACCGCAGAAAGTGCTGGAAATGCCTGCGGATGCGGAGTTGGTTAAAAACTTCCTCGCCGAGCATGACGTCAGAAAATAAGTTTTAACTTGAAGAGGCTTGCTTAACCGCAGGCTTTTTTGTTTTTATGAAGATAGTTAATTTTGTTGGATACTCCGGCAGCGGCAAAACGACCCTGATTGAAAAGATCATTGCGATGCTCGCCGCTCAGGGCTTCAAAGTCTCGGCTGTTAAAAATGCCCATCACAACGTGGACATCGATAAGCCGGGGAAAGATTCCTACCGTTTTCGCGAAGCAGGAGCAACGCAGGTCATTATCCATACGGATGAGCGCTGGGCCATGCTCACTGAAACGCCGAAAGACAAGCCCACGCTTTCGGATTTGATTCGCCATTTAGATCCTGCGGATATCGTGATCGTCGAAGGCTTTAAAACCGAGGAGCAGGAAGCGCTTCGTCTGGAGGTTTGGCGCAAGCTCGATCGGCATGAAACACCGATTTGCGCGCACGACAAACGCATCGCTGCGGTCGTGACCGATACGACGCATCCGGCATTTGGAAATCTGCCGATTTTTGATATAAATGATGCCGAAACCATTACTCGCTTCATAGTCCGAGAGCTAGGCCTCGGAGACGGAGAAACACGGAAATGCTGACAGTTGAACAAGCAAAAGCAAAGATTTTGGAAGGTGCGGAGGCAGTTGCCGAAGTAGAAGATATGGTGACTCTGTATTCGGCAGGCAAGATCCTCGCCGAGGACATTGTCTCCGAAATTAAGGTTCCGCCGCTCGATAATTCCCAGATGGACGGCTACGCCGTTCGCTGTGCCGATTTTGCAGACAATTGCCGCAATTTTCCGGTTTCTCAGCGAATTTTTGCGGGTCACGTCGGTACCGAACTTGAACCCGGGACGGTTGCGCGCATCTTTACCGGTGCGCCGATTCCTCCGGGAGCCGATGCAGTCATTCCTCAGGAAGAAGCTTCCGAGATGGAAGACGGCAACGTTGAATTTCATTGCGATCCGAAAGCCGGGGCTTGGATTCGAAGAGCCGGCTGCGATATCGATATCGGTCAGACCGTATTGAAGAAGGGCGATCGCCTGACGCCTCCTGCGCTCGGCGTTGCCGCCAGCATCGGTGTCTCGACCGTGAAGGTCTATCGTCCGATTCGTGTTTCGCTTTTCTTCACCGGGGACGAGCTCGCGATGCCCGGAGAAAAATTGGTGGAAGGCGGAATCTACAACTCCAATCGATTCGTCCTGCGCGGTCTGCTCCATCAGTTAGGCTGTGACGTCGTCGATTACGGGAATATTCCTGACACGTTTGAAGCAACCTTAGAAGCATTCCGCAAAGCCTCACGCAAGTCTGACTTCATCCTGACGAGCGGCGGCATGAGCGTGGGCGAGGCCGACTTCATTCGCCGCGCTGTTGAAGAACTCGGCAAGATGCAGATGTGGCGCATCGCCATGAAACCCGGCAAACCGGTTGCTAAAGGCGAAGTCCGCGGCGTTCCGTTTATCGGCCTTCCCGGCAATCCCGTTTCCGGTTTTGTGACTTTCCTGTTGTTTGCTCAGCCGCTGATTCTCAAACTTTCCGGCCGCAGCCAGATTGATGTGAAAGGCTACATTCTGCC
>PPYE01777040.1_pt1 | contig 20237 bp, 21 predicted proteins | sample 1559881 | NCBI WGS metagenome assembly PPYE01 (sample SAMN08240022, study PRJNA423297) | Human gut metagenome, whole genome shotgun sequencing project.
TTGTAGTGTGTTTTTCATAGTATTAGATTTAAGGTTAACAAAAGATTGGCTGTCTGGGATAGATAGCCTTTTTTTATGCCCGCAAACTAACTATTGCCTGTTAAACTACAGGGATTGGATGCCAAGAAAATGTATAAGGTAAAAGAAATCAATCTGATGCCGAATAGTAAATCCAGCCTGGCTGCCAACGAAAAGACTTATTCCAGTGAATATCTGATGAAAGTGGGCATAGATGCTTTCACCACTAATCAAGCCTTTAGCCGCGTGATTGAGCTTACGGCAGATAACTTCCTACTGCCTTACTCATGCCAAGCCTTTGGCACGCTTGTGCCAAGGGCTTGGCATAGCAGTGCCAACGCAGTGGCACAACTGTGCCAAAGGCATGGCACAAACATTAAGAACAAAAGGGGAAACACCGTTCGTGGTGAATCCCCTTTCTCATACAATAAAACAATCAACTAATCTTCAATCGTTACAGCAGTTCCGTTGGCAGTTACCATCAGCATACTACCGCTGCCTCCTACTGTTTCATAATCCAGATCGACACCGATCACTGCATTGGCTCCTAACTTTGCTGCCTGTGCCTGCATCTCCTGCAAAGCTGTATCTTTTGCCATACGTAGTACTTCTTCATATGCACCGGAACGACCTCCTACAATACCGAATACTTGCAAACAAGTCACGGAATACATTGGCACCAATGATTGTCTCTCCGGAAACAATTCCGTAGTATTTTACTATTCGTTTTCCCTCAATGATGGGAGTTGTAGTCACTAACATGATCTTTTTCTTCTTTTTTAGTTGTTTACTATCCTATTAGACGCAGGATATCCCCAAAAGGTTGCAATGTCACCCTAAAAAAATTGCAGCTATACCGCAAATCAATGCGATATAGCCGCCAATTAGAGTTAAAGAGAGAGAGAATTTATAGAAAGCGCGGTCTCACGACCAACTTAATATACCTAAAATGATTTTTATTCTTTCTTATTAGACGCAGGAAACTTCAAATCACTGCACTTCAAAGAGACTTTTTTAGTTAAAGAATAAAAAAAATCGCTATTCTTGCAGGAATAGCGATTAATATCTTTAGAACATCTGGCTGACGCGTTCGATCCCAGCCACTAATGCGTCCACTTCCGATCGTGTATTATACATGGCAAATGATGCACGTACCGTACCTTCGATTCCGAGCCGTTGCATCAACGGTTGCGCACAATGGTGCCCCGTGCGGACAGCGATACCTAAACGGTCTAACAATGTTCCCAAATCGAAATGATGAATATCTCCCACCAGAAATGAAATCACCGCTCCCCGATCTGCCGCCTCACCGAAAATACGCATATTGGGTATTTCCTTCAATCGCTTCAGCGCATACATTGTCAGCTCGTGTTCATGAGCAGCGATTTGGTCGAGTCCGATGCCATTAACATAGTCAAGGGCTTTTGCCAGTCCGGTAGTACCGATGTAGTCCGGCGTACCAGCTTCAAACTTGAAAGGCAGTTCATTGAAGGTAGTCTTTTCAAAAGAGACGTGCTGAATCATTTCTCCTCCTCCTTGATAAGGGGGCATACGGTCTAGCCATTCTTCCTTTCCATAAAGCACACCGACACCTGTCGGGCCGTAAACCTTATGTGCGGAGAACACCAGGAAATCGGCATCCAAGTCTTGCACATCCACCTTCATGTGGGGGATAGACTGTGCAGCATCCACTAGAAAAGGTACTCCATGCGCATGAGCCGTCGCAATCATTTCCTTGACGGGATTTACGGTTCCCAATACGTTCGACACCTGAACTACACTGACTATCTTTGTACGCTCGGTGAATAACTTTTCATATTCATCCAGCAACAGTTCGCCCTTGTCATTCATCGGAATGACCTTGATGGCAATTCCTTTGCGGGCAGCCAGAAGTTGCCAGGGAACGATATTACTGTGATGCTCCATCACCGAAAGGATCACTTCATCGCCTTCCTGCATAAACTCATCTCCAAAACTGGAAACAAGCAAATTGATACTTTCCGTCGTACCCCGTGTAAAGACGACCTCATTCGTGCTGCCGGCATTGATAAACTGCCTTACCGTCTCGCGGGAGGCTTCATGCAGTTCCGTTGCCTGCTGGGAAAGGTAATGTACTCCACGATGCACATTCGCATTCACAGAGTAATACTCATCTACCAGCGCATCCACCACCAGACGAGGTTTCTGAGTGGTCGCACCGTTATCGAAATAAACCAATGGTTTACCATACACCGTACGGCTCAATATCGGAAAGTCTTCACGTATCTTTTGAATATCCATTTTACTTATTCATCATTTACATATTGCACATCCCTGGCACTTGTTCAGTTCGCCACGGAAGCGTTTTTCTACCAACAGGTGCAGACGGTCTTTCAGTGCATCCAGACGAATCGTATCGATGACTTCATTGACGAATGCAAACATCAGAAGCAAGCGTGCTTCTTTCTCCGCTATTCCGCGTGCACGCATATAGAACAAAGCATTCTCGTCCAACTGCCCCACAGTTGCCCCGTGAGAGCATTTCACATCGTCCGCATAGATTTCAAGCTGCGGCTGCGTGTACATACGCGCATCGCGTGTGGCACAGAGGTTGCGGTTGGTCTGTTGAGAATTTGTATGCTGGGCATCAGGACGTACCAATACCAGTCCGGCAAAAGCACCGGTCGACTGGTCATCAAGCACGTACTTGAATAATTCATTACTGGTACAATTCGGTACTGCATGATCAATGGAGGTGTTATTGTCCACATGCTGGTTTTTATCAGCGATTGCCATACCGCAAAGATTAATCTCAGCCCCTTCGCCGGCTAGCAGAACTTCCGTTGTATTACGGGTAGTTCCGTTGTGCAGCGTCATGCCATTCAGCAAAACATTGCTGTTTGCTTCCTGCTTCACGTACAGGTTACTGATACGAACCGTACTTGTATGTGTTTCTTCGAGCTCATACATATCGAATACCGCATTCTCTCCGGCAAATACTTCGATCACCTGCGTTGCAAGGAAGTTCACATTATCCATCGCATGATCACAGATCAACAGGCGTGCCTGCGCTCCATCTTCCAGGATGATCAGCACGCGACGGTTCACCATGAAGTTAACATCTGCACGAAGGATATTCACCAGCTGGATGGGCTTCTCTACGATTACGTTCTTCGGAACATAGAAGATGACTCCATCCTGCGCGAAAGCTGTATTAAAAGCTGTTATGCCATCCTTGGAGGTATCAGCCAGCTTGCCGTAGTACTTTTTTACCAGTTCGGGATGTTCCACAGCAACTTCTTTGAGGCTGCCGAAGATGACTCCTTCCGGCAAATGAGTTTTAGGAAGCACTTTATTATAAAATGCGTCGTTTACCACAAAATACAAGGCTGTGCTCATATTCGGGACATCGCACTTAAACACTTCGTACGGATTGACCGGAATCTGAAGGCGGTTAAGGTTCAGACCGTAATCGGGCTCGAAATACTTGCTTATATCCGTGTATTTATACTTCTCCATCTTACGGGTCGGGAATCCGAGACGCTCAAAATCGGCAAAAGCAGCCGCACGGGGTGCATTCAGCACTTCCGCACTATGCTTGCAGATCATGGCTTCCGTCTGAGAGAAGAGATCTATGTATTGTTGTTCTACATTCATCGTTATTCTCCTACTTCTTTCTTAATCCAATCGTATCCCTTTTCTTCCAGTTCCAAGGCTAGTTCCGGTCCGGCGGTTTTCACAATACGACCTTTATAGAGTACGTGCACTATATCCGGTTTGATATAATCGAGCAGACGCTGATAGTGAGTGATGACGATCGTACTTGTTTCGGGAGTCTTGAGCTTATTCACGCCTTCCGCTACAATACGAAGGGCATCAATATCCAAACCGGAATCTGTCTCGTCAAGAATGCTCAGACGCGGTTCCAGCATTGCCATCTGGAAGATCTCGTTACGCTTCTTCTCACCACCGGAGAAACCTTCATTCACCGAACGGTTAGCAAGTTTATTGTCCAGTTCGACTACGGCACGCTTCTCACGCATCAGTTTCAGAAATTCGCTGGCAGTCAACGCAGGCAGACCTTTATACTTGCGTTGTTCATTGACAGCCGCCCGCATGAAGTTCACCATGCTTACTCCGGGGATTTCTACCGGATACTGGAAACTAAGGAAAATACCTTCATGACTACGGTCTTCCGGACTCAACTCCAGCAGATTCTTGCCATAGAAAGTGACCGAACCTTTTGTCACCTCAAAAGCAGGATTTCCCACCAAAACAGAAGAAAGCGTACTCTTTCCGGAACCGTTCGGCCCCATTATCGCATGTACTTCGCCCGGTTTCACCGTCAGGTTAATACCTTTCAATATCTCTTTGCCATTAATGCTGGCATGCAGGTCTTTTATCTCTAACATAAGCTTATTTATTTTTTATCCCACGCTTCCTTCCAACGAAATAGTAAGCAACTTCTGTGCTTCCACTGCAAACTCCATCGGAAGTTTATTTAATACTTCTTTCGCATATCCGTTAACAATCAGCCCGATAGCATCCTCTGTCGGGATTCCCCGCTGATTACAATAGAATATCTGATCTTCGCTGATCTTGCTGGTAGTCGCCTCATGCTCCACCACGGGTATTCTTTCCCAGATGAATCATTTTTGTTCCGGTATCTGCCTGCTGATAATTATTTGTCACGGCTACAGAATAAAACTCAGCCGTCGAATTATCGCCTGTCAATATGCAGGAAGGGTACTTCCACGTAATAGCCGAACCGGTTTCCACCTGTGTCCAGGACAGTTTGCTGTCCACCCCTTTGCAGTTGCCGCGTTTCGTCACAAAGTTATAGACTCCACCTTTACCTTCGGCATCACCCGGATACCAGTTCTGAACCGTACTGTATTTCACTTCTGCACGATCATGTACCACAATCTCCACGATAGCCGCATGCAACTGATTTTCATCACGCATCGGTGCGGTACATCCCTCCAGATAAGATACATACGAATCATCGTCCGCCACAATCAGCGTACGTTCAAACTGTCCCGTGTTACGGGCATTGATACGGAAATAGGTAGAAAGCTCCATCGGACAGCGTACTCCCTTCGGTATATAAACGAAAGAACCGTCAGAGAACACGGCCGAGTTCAAAGCAGCGAAGAAGTTATCCCGATAGCCTACTACCGAGCCCATATACTTCTTCACAAGGTCCGGATGTTCCCGTACCGCTTCACTAAAGGAGCAGAATATAATACCTTTCTCCATCAACGTCTCTTTGAAAGTAGTCTTTACGGATACCGAGTCCATCACTGCATCCACAGCCATTCCGCTCAATGCCATCTGTTCTTCCAAGGGAATACCCAGTTTATTGAATGTCTTTATCAGTTCCGGATCTACTTCATCCATACTCTTCGGTCCTTCTTTCTTCTTCGTCGGATCGGCATAGTACGAAATTGCCTGATAATCGATCTCCGGAATACGGAGATGTGCCCAAGTCGGCATTTCCAGCGTCAACCAATGGCGATACGCTTTCAGTCGGAACTCCAGCAGCCATTCGGGTTCATCTTTTTTCGATGAAATCAGACGGACTACATCTTCGTTGAGTCCACGCTCAATAACATCGGTGTGTACTTCCGTGGTGAAGCCATATTTGTACTTCTCCTGCGTCAGTTCCTTTACATATTTATTGGGTTCTTCTTGTTGCATCTTTATTATCTAATATATATTGTTGCGTTATATTCTTAGCAGCAGGGAAAAAGATTCCCGCAAACGTTTCCATAGGATAATATAACAATGATTCGCTCTTTTTTGTTGCACTAATTAACTTATTATCGCTATCGATAAACTCTATCACACAGATCACAAGGCTCGTTAGCAACAGAAATTTGAGTGCTCCCAATCCACTTCCCAGCCAACGGTTCAGCCACCCCAGCGAAATGGCTTCCATCGCTTTCGTCAGCAAGGACGCCACTAACGTGAATATCAGCGGAACTGCGACCCAGATGACAATAAAAGCCAATACCTGCGCAACCGTCATCGAGTCTGTCACAGCCGGACAAAGCTTCTCCGCCAACGTTGCATACAAAGCCTTTGCTGCCAGCAAACCGACGACCAATCCCAGAATAGAAGCCAGCTGACGGATAAAGCCTTTCATAAAACCCGCCACCACACCGGCACCTATTATAACAAGGATGATTATATCAATCGTTGTCATTATCTCTTTTTAAAAGAAAAAGGAGGCACGGAGTTGTAAATCCACTCTGTGCCTCCGTATATTCCCGATTCAGTACAATTTATAACGTCTGTTTCACTTCTATTTCTTCGAATGTCTCGATCATATCGCCTACCTTCATGTCGTTGCAGTTCACCAGACTGATACCACACTCGAAGTTTGTACCTACTTCCTTCACATCGTCCTTGAAGCGTTTCAGTGCATTGATGTTTCCGGTGAAGATAACGATACCATCGCGGATCAGACGAGCCTTGTCGCTTCGTTTCACTTTTCCGGTCTTCACTACCGCACCGGCCACAAGTCCCACTTTCGTGATATTGAACACTTCGCGAATTTCGATCGTAGCTGTAATCTGTTCTTTCAGTTCCGGAGCCAACATACCTTCCATAGCGGCCTTCACCTCTTCGATTGCATCGTAGATGACGGAATACTTACGGATATCGACACCTTCCTGTTCCGCCATCTTAGCGGCAGCACCCGAAGGACGTACCTGGAATCCGACGATAATCGCATCCGAAGCAGCAGCCAATGATACATCCGATTCGGAGATAGCACCCACGCCTTTATGGATCACATTTACCTGGATCTGTTCAGTAGACAACTTGATCAACGAGTCGCTCAATGCTTCTACAGAACCGTCCACGTCACCCTTGACGATGATGTTCAATTCCTGGAAGTTACCCAAAGCAATACGACGGCCAAGTTCGTCCAAGGTCAGGATCTTCTGTGTACGCAAGCCTTGTTCACGAGCCAGCTGTTCACGTTTGTTCGTGATCTCACGGGCTTCCTGATCGCTTTCAACTACATGGAATGTATCACCTGCAGCAGGAGCACCGTTCAGTCCCAGAATCAATGCCGGTTCGGCCGGTCCCGCTTCTTTCACGCGCTGATTACGTTCGTTGAACATGGCTTTCACACGTCCGTAGCTGGTTCCTGCCAATACGATATCTCCTACTTTCAAAGTACCATTCGATACCAGCACGGTAGCTACATAACCACGTCCCTTATCCAATGAAGATTCAATGATGGATCCTGTTGCATTGCGGTTCGGATTTGCCTTCAAATCAAGCATTTCAGCTTCCAGCAATACTTTTTCCATCAAATCTTCCACACCCATACCTTTCTTGGCAGAGATATCTTGTGACTGATATTTACCACCCCATTCTTCCACGAGATAGTTCATTGCAGCCAGTTCTTCTTTAATCTTGTCCGGATTAGCAGTCGGCTTATCTACCTTATTGATTGCAAATACAATAGGTACACCTGCTGCCATCGCATGATTGATCGCTTCCTTCGTCTGCGGCATCACGTTATCATCGGCTGCCACAATAATGATCGCAATATCCGTTACTTTCGCACCACGGGCACGCATAGCAGTAAACGCCTCGTGTCCTGGAGTATCCAGGAACGTAATACGGCGTCCGTCTTCCAACTGTACGTTGTAAGCACCGATGTGCTGTGTAATACCTCCGGCTTCACCGGCAATTACATTCGCCTTACGGATGTAGTCAAGCAAGGATGTCTTACCGTGGTCAACGTGTCCCATCACCGTTACGATCGGAGCACGTGGCTGCAAATCTTCCGGAGCATCTTCTTCTTCCACGATAGCCTGTGCCACTTCCGCACTTACATATTCGGTCTTGAAACCAAACTCTTCGGCTACCAGATTGATTGTTTCCGCATCCAGACGCTGGTTGATGGAAACCATCATACCGATACTCATACAAGTTGCAATAACCTGATTGACTGATACGTCCATCATTGTAGCCAACTCGTTAGCCGTTACGAACTCAGTCAGCTTCAGTACCTTGCTTTCTGCCATTTCCTGATCTTCCAGTTCCTGCATACGGTTGGAAGCCATTTCACGTTTTTCCTTGCGGTACTTAGAAGTCTTGTTCTTACCCTTGGTTGTCAGACGTGCCAAAGTTTCTTTTACCTGCTTTGCTACATCTTCTTCGCTAACCTCCTGCTTGATAACCGGCTTCTTGAAGCGATCCTTATTATTATTCTTCTTGTTATTATTATTGCCCTGTCCCTGGCCTTGACCCTGAGGACGGGGATGGTTACCACCACCTTTACCGGTCTGAGTATTGGGTCTCGGAGCAGCAAAGTTGGAAGTTGCCACATTGTTGACATCCACCTTTTCTTTGTTGATACGATTCCGTTTCTTTCTGGCAGCATCGGCATTATTATCTTTTACGCCCGGTTTTGCCTGTTTACTGTCCTCTTTACGGATTTCCTTGATGATAGCTTCCTTCATCAGTTTCTTCTGATCCTGACGAACTTTTTCTTTTTCTTCGCGTTCACGGCGTTTTTCTTCCTTCGATTTCTTCTTAGGACGGGTAGACTGGTTCAATGCAGCCAGGTCAATCTGACCGATGACATTGATCTTCGCTCCCAGTTCCGGTTGACGGATTTTAAACACCTCATTTTCTTTCGACGCATTTTCTTCAGTCGGAGTTGTCACTGTTGCAGTTACTTCTGCCGTTCTTTCTACTTTACGTTCTTCTGCCTTCACAGGTGCAGTTTCTACCACCTTCGGCTCTTCTTTCTTTACTTCTTCCACTACTACTTTCTCAACTTCTACCGGTTTTGTCTCCACTGCAGGTTTCGGCGCTACTACTGGCTGTTCTACCGGAGCAGATGCCGGTGCAGGTTTCGGTGCAATTACTTCCACCTTTTCCACTTTCGGCTCTTCCTTTTTCACTTCGGGTTCAACCACTGGTTTCTCAACGACTGTTTTTTCAGCAACGGGTTGCTTTACCACAGGTTGTTCTACTACAGGTTCTACTTTCTTTTCCGGCGCTTTTTCTACTTTATCTGTTCTCCGACCGCTGAATTTATCCAAATCTATTTTTCCGACAGGTTTAAACTTAGGACGTGCATCCTCCGGTACGACTGTCTTAATCACATCTTCCGACTTCGGTTTCTCCTGCTGCTTCTCGAAGCCCTCGATAGATACCGATGCCTTATTACGTTCCTTATTCTGACGTTCCTGGATGAAACGCTCCGATTCAAGTCTAAGGTTCTTGTCTGTACTAAACTCTTTAACGAGCACAGCGTACTGCTCCTCACTAATTTTGGTATTAGGATTAGCCTCAACGGTATACCCTTTCTTTTGCAGGAACTCAACTACCGTCGCGATTCCTACATTCAAATCTCTTGTAACTTTGTTTAACCTTATCGTCATATTTAAAATTTAATGAATAAATGGAGCGAAGAAAATTCAATCGTAATGCATATTACTCTTGTGTTGGTTCAGCTTCAGGTTCCGCCTCTGTCTCAGGCTCCATCTCTGCTGCCGGTTCTTCTTCAAACTCCGATTTCAAAATACGTATTACCTCGTCCACTGTCTCTTCTTCCAGGTCCGTCTTTTCAATCAACATCTCGCGAGGCGCATTCAACACAGCCTTCGCTGTATCGATACCGATAGCCTTGATTGCATCAATCACCCATCCGTCGATTTCATCTCTGAACTCGTCGAGATAGATATCCTCGTCAGCCACATTCTCATCCAATTCACGGAACACGTCGATAGTGTACTCAGTCAACATACTGGCCAGCTTGATATTCAAACCGCCTTTACCAATAGCAAGCGATACCTCTTCCGGTTTAAGGAATACCTCAGCCTTTTTCTCTTCCTCATTCAGACGGATAGAAGAAATCTTAGCCGGGCTCAAAGCACGCTGGATAAACAATGAAATGTTCGATGTATAATTAATCACGTCGATATTTTCATTGCGTAATTCACGAACAATCCCATGAATACGGCTCCCTTTTACACCTACGCAGGCGCCTACGGGATCGATTCTGTCATCATAAGATTCCACTGCGATCTTGGCACGTTCGCCAGGGATACGGGCAATCTTTTTAATGGTAATCAAACCATCATTGATTTCAGGTACTTCCATTTCGAACAGACGTTGCAGGAAAACGGGAGAAGTACGTGACAAAATAATCTTCGGATTATTGTTCTTGTTGTCTACGCGGGCAACCACTGCACGGGCTGTTTCACCTTTGCGATAAAAGTCGCTCGGGATCTGTTCAGTCTTAGGCAACAGCAGTTCATTTCCTTCATCGTCCAGAAGCAACATTTCCTTTTTCCAGATCTGGTATACTTCCGCGTTGATGATTGTACCTACTTTATCAATATATTTATTATAAATACTGTCTTTTTCAAGTTCCAGAATCTTTGAAGCCAGTGTCTGGCGAAGATTCAGGATAGCACGACGTCCGAACTTGGCAAAGATCACCTCATCAGTCACTTCTTCGCCTTCTTCGTATGAAGCATCGATTTTCTGTGCTTCCGTCAGCGAAATCTGCATATTGGGGTTTGTCAAATCTTCATCGGCCACAACTTCACGGTTACGCCATATCTCGAAGTCACCCTTGTCCGGGTTCACGATCACGTCGTAATTCTCATCGGTGCCAAACATTTTCGCGATTACGCTACGGAACGACTCTTCAAGTACGCTAACCATCGTCGTTCTATCGATATTCTTCAGTTCCTTAAATTCCGAAAATGTATCAATCAAGCTGATTGTTTCTTCTTTTTTGGCCATAACTATTTAAAGCTAATTAAGTATTTAGTATATTTTATTTGCTCATAAGTGAAGGTTTCGTCCTCTTCAATCAGCTTCGGACGCTTGGAACCTTCGAGTTTTACCTTCTTCTCTACGCCTACCGTAAACTTCTCTTCATCGGCATCTTTCAGGATACCTGCCAGTTTACGTCCGTCTCTGGTCACTACTTCCACCTCTTGTCCGATGTGGATGTAATACTGTTGCAGCACTTTAAAGGGTTGTCCGATACCGGCAGAGCCCACTTCCAGTTCATAATCTTCCTCTTCACGGTTCAGTTTCGACTCGATAAAGCGGCTAAGCTCTACGCAGTCTTCAATCCAAACTCCTTCTGCGTGGTCTATTTCGACCACGATCTTGTCATCCGGGCTCACGGTCACCTCTACCAGAAAGTAGTCTTTTCCTTCCAGCCACTCTTCAACAATCTGACAAACAGTTTTCTTTTCTATCATTTATTAACTATATAAGAACAAAAAAAGGAGCTTAATCGCCCCTCCACCTTTCATCCATTTCGGTTGCAAAGATATAAATAATCTATTCGACTACAAAACATTAAAGAAAAAAAGTATGAATTAACAGTCGTATATCAGGCACAAACACCAATATCTAATCATCAACCCAGGAATTCAGATAGTTTTGAGAATCCTTACAGCCTTGAGCTGCGGCTTTTTGGAACCACTTTTTAGCCTTGGCTTTATCTACTGCCACTCCCTGACCGTAAAACAGCATGGTAGCAACCGTAAACTGAGCGGATTCCACCCCTCTCTCTGCCGCACGACAAAAATATGGGAACGATTTCGCAATGTCTTTTCTCACTCCATGTCCGTTATAATAAATTGAGCCCAAATTATTCAGCGCCAACGGATAGTCACTCTTTACCGCCTCTTCATAATATTCACGCGCGACATCGTAATCTATTTCCACCCCTTTGCCAAAATGGTACATCATTCCTAAATTATAAGCAGCGGCAGCTTCTCCCATACTTGCAGCTTTCAGGAAACACTCCTGGGCATCTTCAAATTTTCCTTCATCCAGGAAGATAATTCCCAAATCATTGATCTGCCCGGAAGTTATATTTTTAGCTTTCATCAGATATTGCTTTTCAGCCGTAGCCATATCCACAGAAATAATAACTGTCGAAGAATTGGAAAAAGATCCGCTATATTCACATTTCACTTTTTTCCCGTACTCACAGCTATAAACTTCCAGCTGATAGAAATCCTCACTGACAGAATAGTTACCAGTTTCATAAGCATCCAGTTTTCCTTTTCTCTCACCATTCAGGAATATTTCGGCAGCATGATCAGAAGTTACTTTCACTCTCCGCTTAACGAACAGCTGATTGAGCAGTTTTCCGAATAACCCCTGCGCACCGGCATTACTACCGTCTGCAGAAGCGACATTCGAAGCCGGTTGAAAGCCGGGAGGTGAAATTGTATCCACAGCCGGATGTTGCAACAAATCAAGTATGACCGCAGCCAGCTCACTAAACTTCTCTTCCGGATTAGGATAAGCATTCAGCCAGTGTTTATCATTCAGCATCAGTTTCATAGACCCTTTCAGATCAGTAGGATCTATGCGGAAAGGTATAATAGGCTTATTGCTGCTAAAGCCAATATTCAGTTCACTACGCACCCAGCGGGATATTTGAGACGTTTCAGAAAAGACAATCAGGAACACTTTACAGGTCACAATAGCTTCTTCAATAATATCACCATACTCCGCTCCGGGTCTTATGTCACGCGGAGCCATCCAACACTTGATCCTGTTACTTTCTAATGCATGACATATTGCCTGTGCCGTCTGTATATTGGCACTTGAATAGCTAATAAACACTTCATGATCCATAATCTTTATTGTATATATTCAACTTAGGTTTACACACTCCACGACACCGATACAATCCTGAATTCAGACGGATGTTGGTTGCTAAGATAATGAAATTCTTAGTAATACAAAAAATAATTGTATCTTTACACCGCAATAATTAAAAATACAACGGCTATGGCACATCATCTCAACACCAACAAACAGTTTATGGTCGGCAACGGCATTCTGGCTTTTGCCGTCATTTTTGTCGTAGTTATTTTCATTTATATGAGCTTACGCCTGCAACGGGAAAACCAGGCAGAACGACATTATATTGAAACTTATACGATCAGCCTGGTAAAAGGATTTGCCGGAGATTCCATTTCGCTGTTCGTCAATGACAGCCTTATCGCCAATCAAGTCATGCAGGAAGAAGCCTTTACGGTAGAGGTCGGTCGGTTTGCAGAACAAAGCGCACTGATGATTGTAGACAATAAAACGGAAATAGCATCCGTTTTCGATCTCAGCGAGAAGGGAGGAACTTATCAGTTTGAAAAAGAAACGGACGGAATCAAACAGCTTGCTAAATAAGAGTCTGCTTAATATCAGGAGTTCCTTATCCCAAGCATCTTATATCTCTGTGCGATACTTCTTCAATTCTTTACGCAAAGCAAGGGCCTTGCCATCTGTGAACCGGTTCAGCAAGTCCCAGAAACGCTCACCGTGATTCATCTCACGAGTATGGCACAACTCGTGCAGAAGCACATAGTCGATCAGGTGGGAGGGCAACAGGACAAGATAATAGGACAGATTTATATTTTTTCTCGCCGAGCAACTCCCCCAGCGTCCCTGGCTGGAGTTTATCTTCACGCTGGCATAAGACAATCCACATTGCGCCGAAAGATGCTCCAAACGAGGAGGAAGAATACTTTTCGCATTCCGCCTCAAAGATTCTTCAATCACTTTACGCAACCAGTTCTGTAAATTTTCATCAGTAAAATCCGCTTGAGGCGGACAAACGATCTGCATGACATCCAATCGCGAATTAGCCAAAAACTGCTCCTTTTCACCTAAGATGAGAGATAGTTTGAAATGCTCGGCATCAATCTTATAGTCCAAGTCAATCAACGGACGGGCAACCTTCTGACGGGAAAGCAGCAACTTACTACGAAGATTCTCAATAGCACGCTTCACCTCTTTCGTCGTGGTGCCGGGAGGTACCGAAACGTAAACCGCATCGCTTTTGGTACGAAACACCAAACTGCGGGCACGTGGATTGACACGTACTATCAAACTTCCCAATTCATCATCTTCTATCACTGTATCCATTTTCTCCTCCTTAACCGATGCTGCAAAAATAATAAAAAAAGAAGCCGGTGGCGAAAAAAGTGATATTCAATGCAACTTTATAGTAACTCGCAACGTCTAATTCATATAAACTCATATTAAAATCAACTATCAATTATGAAAAGAAACACATTGACTGCATGGCTGCTCGGAATAATTCTGATATTCTCCGCCACCTCCTGTTTTAATGGCCCTATTGTGAAAGGCAGTAAAAACTACATCACCAAAAAAGAGAATCTGGAACATTTCAATGACATCAGCATGTCCGGAAGTGCCAACATCATCTACCAGCAAGACTCCTCCTCCCGCATCGAGATTTACGGTTCGGACAATATCGTAGAACTCCTGGAAACAAAAGTAAACGGAAAAACATTGAATATAAAATTTAAAAAGAATGTCAATATCATCGACAAGGGCAAACTAGAGATCAAAGTTTTCTCACCGGACCTGAACGGACTGACACTCAACGGATCGGGTGGCATTCTCTTTGCGAACGGCATTCACACCGAGGGAGATCTTAAAGTAACGATTAACGGTTCGGGCAATTTAGGAGGAAGCACATTCGATACCGGACATCTGGCCATCTCAATTCATGGTTCGGGTGATGTCAGACTCAAACAAATCGACAGCAAAACCTGCTCTGCAAGCATTTCCGGATCGGGCAACATCACCCTTGACGGCATGACAGGCGCAGCAAAGTACAACATATCAGGTTCCGGCAATATCAAAGCTGCCGACCTGGAAGCTACGGACGTATATGCAGGTATCTCGGGTTCGGGTAACATCAGCTGCTTCGTCAACGGCAAACTAGGCGGGCACGTCAGCGGAAGCGGCAACGTCGCTTACAAAGGAAATCCTCAGGCTATTGATTTCCCTCACAAGAAGCTCCGCAAACTAGACTAAATCCATAAACATCCCAAAAACATAAAAGGGCTACTGCATCTCGCGGTAGCCCATTTATTTAGTTAGTTTCATTATAAAAAATTTGAGAGAATTGAAAACTTCACAGTTTCGCTTTCGATGTTGTTTTAATTAAAGCACACTAACTATATTATATGTTTAAAGCAAATGAAAATGTCTATTCTTTCATAACCTGCACCTTGTTGATCTTCGCAAGGCTGTCAGCCAATGCCTGATCTGTTTTCAGCTCATTTGACAGAGCTACCGACGGTGCGGTCACCTGTTTACCAATGGTATCCGTTGCCAATACTCTTCCGTCATCTCCGGAAAAAGAGTGTTGCGCTACATTTCCTAATGAAAGGATGATTGCAATCACAGCAGCGGCCTTGAACAGGGGGATGAATCTTCCTGTCAGTGTCAGACGCTTTGCCTTCACTACCGGAGTTTCCACCTGTGCCAGAATACGTGCGTCAAAGTCTTCGCCCAGTCCTACCTCCTGCTGAACCTGCTGATAAACAAACAAGTTTTTATAGCGGAGCAAATGAGCGGGTACTTCCTCCTTTGTGAAGAAGTCGCGCAACACAGATTCCTCCTCCACGGAAGTTTCGCATTGCCAATATCGCTCCAGGAGCTGTTCTATATCCTTATAATCCATATTCGTCAATTTCTAAATACCTTTGTTTTACCTTTTGTCTGGCTCTGAAAAGGTTCACTTTCACTTGTTCCTCTGTCAGATTCAGAAGGGTTGCAATTTTCTTATAGCTTTCACCTTCAATGTCCCTCAGTTGCATGATAAGCCGCTGTTTTTCGGGAAGTTCGTTCACCAGTCTATTGATAATGTTCATTTTCTCATCATGAACCAACTGGTCATACGGACTGTTTGCATCAGGTTCTTCCTCCATTTCGGGGGTGATTTCCACATTCTGAGCTTCTTTCTTCTGGCTCCGGTCTATAGCCAGATTCTTTGCCACTATCAGGCAATAGGCTTCAACCGATTCAAATTGCGACCACTCATCACGCTTGTTCCACACTCTTATCATGGTGTCCTGAACGACATCCTCGGCTTCTGCCCTATCCAGGGTTATTCTGAGCGCCAGTCGAAAGAGTTTATCCTTCAACGGCAAAATATCGTTTCGGAAGCTGATCTCTTGCATCTCTATAATAATGACGGGCTGGGATACGAAAAGTTACAGACGCCCATTACTTTTTTTTGAATTATTTTTTTATCCGCGTTCCTTCGTTGTCTTTAATCGCTGATGCTAAGGTAATTACAACTTCTGTAACTCCTGCATTAATTGCTTCAAAAGAATTCTCCAACTTAGGAATCATGCCACCTTGAATAACGCCGTCGGCAACGTATTGTTCGAATTCGGTACGGGTAATCTCAGGGATCACGCTATCGTCATCATTCTCGTCACGCAGCACACCTTTCTTTTCAAAGCAGTACACCAGCGTCACGTCAAACAGCGCCGACAAAGCCTTTGCCGTCTCTCCGGCAATGGTATCCGCATTTGTATTCAGCATATTACCTTGACCATCGTGTGTCAACGGTGCCATCACGGGCACCACTCCTTTATGAATCAGATCAGCCAGCAAAGAAGCATCTACCTTCTCCACATCGCCCACGAAACCATAATCAACCTCTTTCACCGGACGCTTTACCGATCGGATTGGCGGCAAAGTCATTCAACAACTGAAGAAGGGTGGCTTCCTCTTCTACGATTTTTCCACCCACCTTAATTACAGTTAGTTTTTCCCTCATTTTTTATTCAATTCTAATAAGTTTGCCGAATGGAGAACTCAGCTCCGGCACCTTGTCGGTTATTCTAAATAAGTATAGCCGTAAAGTCCCGAACGATAGTTGGACAGAAACTCTTTACCCTCTTCCAATGATATCTTTCCTTCTTTTACAGACTTGGTCACCCATGTTTCAAGGGTACGTACCAGTTTTTTAGGATTATATTGTACGTAATCCAACACTTCCGCTACTGTCTCACCATCAATAATCTGTTCGATATTATATCCCTTTTCATTCACAGAAACGTGAACAGCATTCGTATCTCCAAACAGATTATGCATATCTCCCAAAATCTCCTGATAAGCTCCGACCAGGAAAACAGCCAGATAGTAAGGTTCTGTTTTCTTCAGACTATGCACAGGCAGATAATGAGCCACATTCCGGGTAGAAATGAAATTTGCAATCTTTCCGTCCGAATCACAGGTGATATCCTGCAGGGTAGCCGAACGCTCCGGCTTCTCATCCAACCGCTGAATAGGCATAATCGGAAATATCTGATCAATCGCCCAAGAGTCGGGCAAGGACTGGAACAATGAGAAATTACAAAAATATTTATCCGCCAGCAACTTGGACAATCCCCGGAATTCATCCGGCGCATGTTTCAAGCCTCCGGCGATCTGATTAATTTCCCGCGTAATGGACCAATACAAACGCTCGATCTGAGCACGGGTCTTCAAATCCACAATACCATGACTGAACAAGTCGAGCGCTTCTTCCCGAATCTGTTGTGCATCATGCCATGCTTCCAGCATCTTATTCTGGTTCAACGAATCCCAGATACTGTACAGTTCCTGCACAAGCTCATGTGCATCCGGAGCGATTTCCTCTTCATCATCCCATTCCGGAAGAGTAGCTGTTTCGAGCACCTCGAAGATCAAGACAGAGTGATGAGCCGTCAATGCCCGTCCGCTCTCGGTAATGATGTTCGGATGCGGGATGCCGTTTTTATCGCTGACATCTACCAATGTAGAAATGGAGTCATTCACATATTCCTGAATGGAATAGTTTACACTACCTTCACTATTGGAAGAACGGGTTCCGTCATAATCAACGCCCAGTCCGCCGCCGATGTCCACGAACTCCACATTGAATCCCATAGAGTGAAGCTGCACGTAAAATTGAGAAGCTTCGCGCAAAGCCGTCTTAATGCGACGAATCTTCGTCACCTGGCTGCCAATATGGAAATGAATCAGTTTCAGGCAATCTTTCAAGCCCTTGCTTTCCATAAAGTCAAGCGCTTCGAGCAGTTCGCTGGAAGTCAGACCGAACTTGCTGGCATCACCGCCCGATTCTTCCCATTTTCCACTGCCGGAAGAAGCCAGTTTAATACGAATACCGATATTGGGCTGGGGATAGATGATAAAATTCTCGGCTTTATAACCGTACTCTTCGGCAGCCTGCTTAAAACAGGAAGACATCTTTTCAATACGGTTGTCCAGAATATCCGGGAAACGCAACAGCATGGGAGATGCCACATCCCGCAATTGTAACTCGTCAACCAGTTCCTTCAGGTCGACGGTCACTCCATCTCTCCGCGGTGTAACAACAACATGACCTGCGTCATTAATACTAAAGTACGAAGTACCCCAACCCGTAATGTTGTAGAGTTCTTCAGAATCTTCAATACGCCACTTTCTCATTTTCTGTTATTCAGTGTTTTTAGTAAATAATTGGATGGCAAAAATACAGATTTATCTACAGGCTGCCAATTAATTGGATATTATTTCTTTCAATTGGTCTATATAACCGGTCTTAATTTATATTTCCAGCAGTTCCTGCAGGCGTTGCACAGACGATTCAATCTGCCAGCGGTCTTCCAGTTCGTCCGCATTAAAGATATATTGCGCCTGCGTATAAAAAGGTGCACGCTTTTCAAGCGCCTGAATGATGAAATCCATTAATTCATCATCTTCCTTTCCCTGAAGAATGGGACGTTGCTGCTTGGCAATACGCAAGCGTCTGAACAGCACATCGGGATGTACATTCAGGAAAACGGTTTTCCCCGTCCGGTTCATAAACTCCATATTGTCATAAAAGCAGGGTGCTCCCCCGCCTGTAGAGATAACGACGTTCTCAAACTCAGCTACCTCATGAAGCATATTTCTTTCCAACTCACGAAATCCGGCTTCCCCCCGTTCCGTGAATAGTTCTCCGACAGTTTTATGAAAACGTTCTTCGATATACCAGTCCAGATCAATGAACGGGACATTCAGTTTGCGGGCAAAAGCCTTGCCCAAAGTAGTTTTTCCGGCACCCATATAGCCGGTAAGGAAGATACGAACCATAAATGATTAATTTTGCTCACAAAATTAATCATTTAATGAATAATGAAGAATGATTCTCTATTATTTAAAAACTTTTATCCGTTCTTCCAGTGGCTGGAACTCTTTTTCTCCCGGCTTATTGACGGGCACTCCAAACGGCATTTCCGCAATCAGATGCCAATGTGCAGGCAAATTCCATGCCCGACGCACCTCATCATCAATCAACGGATTATAATGTTGCAAGGAAGCACCGAAGCCCACATCTTCAAGCATGACCCAAACAGCCAGCTGATGCATCGCTGAGGTTTGTAATGACCATCCGGGGAAATTCTCCTGATAAGACGGGAAAGCTTCCTGAAGCCCCTTCACCACCTTCTGATCTTCAAAGAACAACACCGTACCATATCCACAGGCAAAGGAATTGTCAATCTTTTCTTCGGTTTTCGCAAACGCTTCTCCCGGCACAATCTTCCTCAACGCATCTTTTACAATGTTCCATAACTTTTTATGAGATTTGCCCAAAAGAAGCACCACACGGGTAGATTGAGAATTGAATGCCGACGGCACGTGTCTCACTGCCAGATTGATAATGCATTCTATCTCCTGATCCGGAATAGGTGACTGGTCGGTAATCGAATAATAAGTCCGACGATTCTTCAAAGCTTCACTAAAAGTTCTTTCCATAATGGCTCCTTTCTTAATTTCATTTTCTTAAACTCCTTATAAATTAGAACAAGCTTCTCTGCCAACTTGTTCGATTCCGGAATATATTTGTACCTTCGCACCGTCAATGCTGTTGACATAATCATTCATTATCAGAAAATGGCTAAAGAAAAGTTCTACGTAGTATGGGAAGGAGTGACGCCGGGAGTATATGCTTCCTGGACGGATTGCCAGCTCCAGATCAAGGGTTATGAAGGTGCAAAGTACAAATCGTTCGACACCCGCGAAGAGGCGGAACGTGCACTGGCCTCGTCACCTTACGCCTACATCGGCAAGAATGCGAAGAAAAAAACGGAAGCTGCCCGAACCGGTTCCAATACACTGCCTGCTTCCGTCATTGACAATAGTCTGGCAGTCGATGCTGCGTGCAGTGGCAATCCCGGTCCGATGGAGTATCGGGGAGTACACGTGGCAAGCCGCCAGGAAATTTTTCATTTCGGCCCGATGAAAGGTACAAACAATATCGGAGAGTTTCTGGCCATCGTGCACGGACTGGCGTTGCTGAAACAGAAAGGATTTGATATGCCCATTTATAGCGACAGCGTGAATGCCATCAGCTGGGTGCGACAGAAAAAATGCAAAACCAAACTTCC
>PPYE01357607.1_pt1 | contig 20232 bp, 10 predicted proteins | sample 1559881 | NCBI WGS metagenome assembly PPYE01 (sample SAMN08240022, study PRJNA423297) | Human gut metagenome, whole genome shotgun sequencing project.
GCTCCACCACTTCAGGCGAATCGCGGTTCGTGTCCTTGAACCACGTGCCTTCCCACGGCGCGCCCCACACCTGGAACGCCACCGACCATGCGGCGAACGCGCGCAGATCCGGACCCGCGGCCTCCTTGAACGCGTCGAACGCGGCCTGACGCTCGACGGAACGCGGCACGTTGTACACAAGCTGCAGCGCCTGGCGCTTGTGCCACCAAGCGGAATTGATGTCGAGCGGCTCGATACTGTCGTTGGCTGGCGAGACTTCCGCGTGCAGACGCGCCACTTCGGCCTGGTCCGCCTCGTTGAGTTCCGCATATTCAGCGATATCCTGCGGACGGATGTACGTCACATTGAGAAAACGACGCGATTCGGGAAGATACGGCGACGGCTCCAGCGGCGGCACCGGCGCGGTGGCGTGAATCGGGTTGATAAGCATGAAATCGGCATGCGATTTCGTTGCCGCGTCGGACAGCAGCAGCTTCAGATCGCCATAGTCGCCCACGCCCCAGGATTCAGCGGAACGGATGGAATACATCTGTGCCATCCAGCCCCAACGTTGCTTTTCCGCTACTGCTGGCGGCAGTTCGATGCGTGCCGGTGCGCAGATCAGCGCGGCTTCGGCGTGCAGCGGGCCGGCATCGACGGCCAGCGTGTGGTAGCCGGCGGGAATATCGTCCGGCAGCGTCAGTTGCAGCGAGCCGTCATCTGCGTTCGAGCCCGTCAGATACGCGGTCAGATCGCCCGCATATTCCGTGCCGTCTTCCAACGTCAGCTTCAGCGCCACGTCGTTTCCTTTCGCGCGGATTGGCGTGACGGCTTCCTTGCCGATGAACTTCACGACGGTCGGCTCAACAAGTGTGTCTGCGATGCGCTGCTGGGTCGCCGCATAGGAGGCGGTGATCGCTTCGTCGCTGGATGCGTCCACGCCGAGTGCGGCCAATACGGAGACGAGCACTTCGTCGCGGATTTCCACATAGGTGCCGAGCTGGTCGATATACGACGTGGAAATGCCATTGAGCTTGGCGAGCTGGATAAGAGGCCGTGCGATGCGTTCTGCGCTTTCGGTCTGCTGGGTCTGTGTCATAGGTCCCTTCTTTCCGCGCCGTTTGTGACGGCTGACATGCTACATTGCTTGCGATTGCCGCAGCTTCGATGCTGGTGGCATTCGCACCAAAGATAACTATATCACGGTATGATATCGTTTTCAAAGCGTGTTTTGCGGTAAGAGAGTGTTGCTATATTGCGATTTTGCTCTAATTTCAGGAATATAGATAACCGGAATTGTTTTTCCATATTGACTATCGTTTGCAATACGAAGGCGCAGCGCTCCGCATTGCAAACGATTATTCCAACGGGGCATTGCTCGTCTGCTACTCGGCTTCGAGAATTGCAAAGCTTTGCAGACCTAGACGCAGCGAAGTGCCGCTAATTTCGTTTTCGCCGATGCTGAAAATCGTCCGATAACTACCATCTGGTAACTGCAAAGCTTTGCAATCGCGGCTTGGATTGACGGCTATGATCAGCTTCTGCAGGTGGGTGGAACGCTCGAAAACGAACACTCTATCGCGTTCGATTGCATGGAACGTAGCCCCCGACCGCAAGGCGTCGCATTCCCCCTTGACGTGGAGTATGGAGCGCACCGTATGCCACAGTGATTCGGCGTCGGCCTGCTGTGCGGCGACGGTCGGGGCGTCGGCGGACGGGTCGGTGGGCAGGTAGCTGCCACCGGTCACATCACCAGCCCGAGTGTCCGATTCTGCAGAATCGGACACGTGAAGTGCTCCGGATGCGTCGTTCGCACCCCACTGCATCGGTGTGCGCGAACCGGTGCGCACGTAGCCGCCTTCTTTGCCGGGCAGTGCGCGGTATCGCATGCCGATTTCGTCGCCGTAATACAGGAACGGCACGCCCGGCATCGCGAACAGCGTGCAGTATGCCAGGGCGATTTCGCGCTGTGACAGTCGCGGCGCCACGCGTGCGGTGTCGTGGTTGCAGGTGATGAAATTAAAATTTCCGTCGGCCGTTTCCGCTTCGCGCAGACGCGGCTCGTACTCGTCCAGGAATTCGCTGATCGGCGTGCCGGAATCGGCGTTGAAATAGCTCTTGTCGCCCTTGCGGCTCAACGGGTCGTCCACGTTGCGCAACAGCATGTTGTAGCCGTTGGGAACGCCGTCCCAACGCCAATCGAGATAGAAATCCATGTCGAAGCCGGCGGCCATCGACTCCTCTGGCCGTCCCCATTCCGAAACGAACGCGGCTTCGGGGAAGGCCGGGCGGATCCGGGCGAACATGTACTGCCAGGTGCGGATGGTGTAAGGCTTGCCCTCATCGTCCTTTTTGACGAGGCTGTCGGCCATATCCACGCGGAAGCCGTCTGCGCCACGGGAAAGCCAGAACCGCATGACGTCCACCATCGCGTCGCAAGTGGCCTTCGCGTCCGGGCCAAGGGCTGGCTTCTGCCAGCTACGTTCGGGGTGCGCGAAACCGTAGTTGAGCGCCGGCTGGCATTTGAAGAAGTTCAAGATGTAGGTACCGTTGCGGGGCGATTCGCCGCCGATGAATGGCAGTCCGTCGCCACCGGAGATCCATGAGTCTGTCCAGATGTAGCGGTCGGAATAATTGTTTCGTTCGACCTTGCAACTGCGGTGGAACCACTCGTGTTCCTCGCTGGTGTGGCCTGGCACGAGATCGAGGATTACGTGCATGTCGCGCCGGTGGGCGGCGTCGAACAACGCAATGAGATCGTCGTTGGTGCCGTAGCGTGATGCCACCTTTTTGTAGTCGCGCACGTCGTAGCCGGCGTCTTTGAATGGCGAGTCGAAACAAGGATTGAGCCAGATCGCGTTGCATCCGAGATCCTTGATGTAGTCCAGTTTTAAAGTGATTCCGGGGATGTCTCCGATGCCGTCGCCATTGGAGTCGACGAAGGACTGTGGATAGATTTCATAAAAAATTGCGTCGGCAAGCCATTTGGGGTGGGGGTGTTTCGCGGGGGGAAGCATGAGGGTGTGTCTCCTTGATATTTCGCGGTTTGCGGTGTTTCTTTGAAACAATCATAACGCTGAATTGCAAACGTTGGCAGAAACGTGCTACACTAACAATCACTGATACATTTTTGGTGGCCCCAGTGTTGTTGGTAATCATCCAAGAACGATGATGTGAACGTATGCAGGGTTTTGGTCCGTACCATTTAACCGGAGATGTTGAGGAACACAAGGTTATGTGAGGAAAGGAAGATCAATGAAGATCGATTGGAAGAAGGCAATAGGACTTACTGCTGCCGTTTCTATGCTGGTTCCGCTCGCTGCGTGCGGTGGCTCCTCCGACGGTGGCGATAAGAACGCTTCCGGCTCCACCGAGGCCGTCACGCTGAGCGTGTGGGCCCCGCAGGAAGATCAGGCCAAGGACACCAACTGGCTGGGCAAGGTCGAAGAGAACTTCGCCAAGGCGCATCCGGAATACAATATCACGTGGAAGAATGACGTGGTCTCTGAAGGCGATGCTTCCAAGCAGGTCAGCACTGATCCGTCCGCGGCGGCCGATGTCTATATGTTCGCTTCCGATCAGTTGGGTGTTCTAATGGACGCCAAGGCCATTGGCCAGCTGGGCACCGACGCTGAGAAGCAGGTGAAGGAACAGAACGGTGACCTCGAAGTCAACTCCGTCACCGGCACCGATGGCAAGCTCTATGGCGTGCCGTACACCGACAACACGTGGTTCATGTACTACAACAAGTCCAAGATCACCGAGGATGAGGCCAAGGACTTCGATACCATCCTTTCCAAGGCCAAGGTCGCGTTCTCCCTGCAGAATTCTTGGTACATCAACGGCTTCTATGATGGCCTGAGCCTGTTCGGCGAGAAGGGCAATGATGCTGACGCAGGCATGGTCTTCCCGAAGGACGGCGCCGATATCACCTCTTATCTGGTTGATGTGGTCGCCAACCCGAACTTCTCCAACGACGATGGCGCTTCCGGCCTCGCAGCCATCAAGGATGGCTCCGCCGACGTGCTGTTCTCCGGTACCTGGTCCGCTAAGGACGTGAAGGAGGCCCTGGGTGACAACTACGCCGCCACCTCTCTGCCGACCTTCACCGTGAACGGCCAGAAGAAGCAGATGAAGTCCTTCGCCGCCACCAAGGCCGCTGCTTACAACCCGAACGCCAAGAACCCGAAGGCCGCCGCTCAGTTCGCGGCTTACCTCGGCTCCACCGAAGCTCAGAAGCTGCACTACGAGATGCGCGCCATCCCGCCGACCGACAAGTCCCTGTCCGACCTGACCACCGACGACATCGCAGCCAAGGCCCAGGCCGACACCATGGCCAACACCGCCCTCCTGCAGTCCGGTCTGTCCGGCATGAACGATTGGTGGACTCCGGCCGAAACCTTCGGCAAGGCCCTGGTCAACAAGGAAATCACCAAGGACAACGCTGCCGCCAAGTACCAGGATTGGGTCAAGCAGGCCGGTGGCAAGATCGCTGAGTGAAATCAGTAATCCTAAAAATCCAATAACTGAAGAATGCAGGTGGTTGGCACTGCCAAATCCCCCCAGCCATCCTGCAGCTTTGAGAGATGCTTCGAGTCGCGGTGTCTCTCTCCACTTTGCATAGTGGCTCACTCCTCCTCCGAGCTTTGCATTCCCGGGCAAGGTTTTTAAATTCTCCTTCCCCTTGTCCGGGAGCAAAGCTTTTTTTATCTTTCAATATCCATATGAGAGGGCAGTCGAAATGACAGCAACAACTCTTTCCCCACGGGAGATGAAGCGCCTTCGGAAGCAGGGTGCTGATTATGTTTCTCCGTCGCCTTACACGGTAAGGGCGGCGTTCCGGCGTGGTGACCTGTTCACTAAGCTTTCCGCAGTGGTGTTTGGTCTTGGCGATATCGTGCGCAAGCAGTATGTCAAGGGCATTGCCATGCTGGCGCTGGAAATCGCATACTTCGTGTTCATGGCAATCAATGGTGTGGACTATCTTTCCAAGTTGCCGACCTTGGGCACCAATGCAGGCGGCAAGAAGCTGGTCGACGGCTTCTGGGTCTACACCGAACCTGACCGTTCCGTGGTCATCCTGTTGTACGGTGTCGCCACTCTGGTTATCACCGCTGCCTTCATCGGCCTGTGGGTCATGTCCGTGCGCTCTGCATACAAGTCCCAGGTGCTGCTCGAGGAGAACGGCAAGGCTCCGAGCTTCATGGACGATGTCCGCGAGCTGCTCGATGCCAAGGCGCACGTTCTGCTGATGTTCCTGCCCACGCTGGGCATCGTCGTGTTCACCGTGCTGCCGTTGATCTTCATGATTTCAATGGCATTCACCAGCTATGACCACAAGCACCTCGTGCTGTTCCACTGGGTCGGCTTTGAGAACTTCGCCAAGGTTTTCTCCAACAGCGGCGGCACTGTTAACGCTGCACTGTTCGGACGCGTGCTGGTGTGGACCTTGGTCTGGGCTTTCTTCGCCACTTTCCTGAACTTCTTCTTCGGCATGTTCGTGGCCATGATCATCAACCGCAAGACCACCCACTTCAAGGGTTTCTGGCGCGCATGCTTCTCCATGTCCATCGCCGTTCCGCAGTTCGTGTCTCTGTTGGTCATGCACACCATGCTCCAGCCGCAGGGTGCGGTGAACCGCATGCTGCAGACGTGGGGTTGGATTGACGGCCCGTTGCCGTTCTTCACCAACGCCACTTGGGCCCGCGTCACCGTGATCATCATCAACCTGTGGGTCGGTATCCCGTACACCATCATGCAGATCACCGGTATTCTGCAGAACATTCCGGCCGATCAGTATGAGGCGGCGAAGATCGACGGTGCCAACTGGTGGCAGATCTTTACTAAGATCACCATGCCGTACATTATCTTCGTGCTCACCCCGTATCTGATTACCACCTTCACGGGCAATGTGAACAACTTCAACGTCATTTACCTGCTGTCCGGCGGCGATCCTACGCCATTGGGCGATTCCGCAGGCTCCACTGATTTGCTTATCACCTGGCTGTACAAGCTGACCGTGGACAAGCAGGATTACAATCTCGGTGCCGTGATCGGCATCATGACCTTCGTCGTGTTGGCCATCGTTTCGCTGATCACCTACCGCAATTCCGGCTCCTATAAGAATGAGGAGGCATTCCGATGAGCAACAAGCATTCCGCAACCAAAGTGGAAAGCCACGGCCTTCTGCACGACCAGAAGATCCGCCGTATCACCGGCGACGTGTTCGCCCACTTGTTCCTGGCCATTCTGGCCGTCATCTGGCTCGTCCCAATCGTATGGGTGTTCGCGGAGTCGTTCAATAAGAACACCGCCCCGTACACCAGCTCCTTCTTCCCGAAGGAGTGGACTCTGGACAACTATAGGGTGCTGTTCACCGACCGCAACGTGTTGGACTTCCCGAAGATGTTCGGCACCACGTTCATCATCGCCTGCTTCACCTGTGCGATTTCTCTGATCTTCGTGTTCTCCGTGGCATACTGCATGAGCCGTATGCGTTTCCGTGTGCGCAAGACTTTCATGAACGTTGTGCTGATTCTTGGCATGTTCCCGGGTATCATGGCCGTCACCGCCATCTACTTCATCTTGAAGGCCTTGGGCCTGTCAAGCGGCACCATGACTACCGTGGCGTTGATTCTCGTGTACTCCGCCGGTTCCGGCGCTGGCTTCTACGTGATGAAGGGCTATATGGACACCATTCCGACCTCGCTGGACGAAGCCGCCCTGCTCGACGGTTGCACCCGTTTCCAGGTGTTCCATAAGATCATCATCCCGATCTGCAAGCCCATGATCGTCTACCAGGCCATCATCGGCTTCCTGACCCCGTGGCTCGACTTTGTCATGGCCAAGGTGATCTGCCGTACGCAATCCAACTACACCGTGGCATTGGGCCTGTGGCTCATGCTGCAGAAGGAATATATCCAGAACTGGTTTGCCCGCTTCGCCGCGGCCGCGGTCGTGATCTCCGTTCCGATCGCCATCCTGTTCATTGTGATGCAGCGCTTCTATCAGGAGTCCATGTCGGGCTCCGTGAAGGGCTAAAGAAAGGCAAAGGATATGACGCTCGTAGACAGCTTCGCACAGCCGAACACGAGCGTCGCCGAACCGTTCCCGCTGTGTCTGGAACGGCCGCTGGGTGCCGTTGTTACTGAAACCGGCACCCAGTTCGCTCTCTGGGCTCCTTCCGCACAGAAGGTGACCCTGAGACTGTTCTCGCGTGGCTCCATGGGGGAAAGCGGCGACGCTCTGATTGGACAGTACACGATGCGTCCGGAATCCGATGGTTCCTGGACGTACGATTTCGCCGACAACATGCACGGCGTGTATTACGACTTTTTGATCGAACGCGATTGCGGTTCCGTCGACCGCATCGCCGACCCGTGGGCGCGCGGGGCCGGTGTGAACGGCCGGCGCAGCATGGTCGTGGACTTCAGCCGCACCAATCCGGATGGTTGGTACCGCGACCATATGCCGGACGTGCCGCTTGCGCAGACGGTGGTCTGGGAAACCCATGTGGGCGATTTCAGCAATGATCCCGCCGGCGGTTTCCCCGAATCGCATCGGGGCAAGTATCTGGCGTTCACCGACGACGGTACGTCTCTGGACGGGCATCCCGACTTTCCCACGGGCATCGCATATCTCAAGAAACTTGGCGTCACCGCGGTGCAGCTCATGCCGATTTACGATTTCGGTTCCGTGGACGAAGAGACCTGCGATCGCTACAACTGGGGGTACGATCCGGTCAATTACAACGTGCCGGAAGGCTCGTATTCCACCAATCCGTTCGACGGGTCGGTGCGCATCCGCGAAGTGAAGCAGATGGTGCAGGCGCTGCACAACGCCGGCATCAAAGTGATCATGGACGTGGTCTACAACCACATGTTCTCGCCCGATAATTGGTTTGAGCGGTCGGTGCCGGACTATTTCCTGCGCCGTAAGCCCAACGGCGCGCTGGCCAACGGATCCGGCTGCGGCTGCGATATGGCCACCGAACGCAAGATGTTCCGCCGGTTCATCGTGGAATCCGTGACGTTCTGGGCGCGCGAATACCACATGGACGGCTTCCGTTTCGACCTGATGGGTCTGATCGACGTGGACACCATGAATGCCGTGCGTGCTGCTCTGGATGAGATTCCCGGCCGTGGACGCGACATTCTCATGTACGGCGAACCGTGGTCCGCGGGCGCCACCGCGCCGCTGCCCAGCGACACCGTGCTGGCTGACAAGTCAGGCCTGTCGAAGCTTGACAGTCGCATCGGCCACTTCTGCGACACCACGCGAGACACCATCAAGGGCCATGTGTTCTTCTCGGACCGCCCGGGTTATGTGAACGGTGGCATGCACGAGAACGTAGCGGCTGCGCGTGAGGCCGTGAACGCGTGGCGTCGCGGCAAACATTCGGAAGGAGTGGCAGGCCAGGTCATTCAATACGTGTCCGCGCACGACGACCTCACGCTGTGGGACAAGTTGTGCGCGAGCTTTGCGGCTGGTTCGTTGGGCAGCACCGTGGCCGAAGGCGTTAACGAAAATACCGTGGATGTGCCAAAAGTCATGTATGACGCCGATTTCTCGGCGGAAGGGCTGGCCGGTGTCGGTCCGCAGATTGCGGCCGCGCTGACCGACGTGATGGACGCCAACAAGCTGGCTGTGGGTATCACGCTTACCTCCGCTGGCATCCCGTTCATGCTGTCCGGCGAGGAGTTCGCACGTACCAAATTCGGCAGCTCTGATTCTTACGATTCCGCCAAAGAGCTTAACTGGCTCGATTGGAACCGTGCATGGCAGAAGCGCGATTTGATTGAGTATTACGCGAAGTTGATTGCATTGCGCAAGTCTGATCCACAGTGGTTCGACGGCAATCGCAATATCGTCGATACGGAAGGCGACGAACTCGTGTTCCGCGTCGGCGATTATCTGATGGCCGCCAATCCAGGCAGACACGTCGGCGTTATTGACGTGGCCGTAACGGGTTTGGAACCGATTGGCGGAATACGGAGATACTGGTGTGGTCTCGGCTCGTCCGTCAGTCCGGTGGAAGGCAATGTGAGCGCAGGTGATGGCGATTATTTGATTGTTCCACCGCATACGTTTGCAATCTGGCGGTTGCAGTAATACTCTCAGTAGGGAAGCTACAAAACGGCGACCGCAAAGCTGCGGTTGCCGTAACAGATACGGCAATGGGGCAGGAAAACCAGAAAGGATACGACAGTGGGAATCGGAGCGCGCAATCCGCGGTACGAGGTGGTGTTTTTCGACCTGTACGGAACGCTGATCGACATTCGTACCGATGAGCAGAGCGAGGCCGCATGGCAGGCGCTGTACGATTGCGTGACCGAATTGGGCGCGCAGTACGAATCCGTCGACGTGATGCGCGACCAGTTCGAAAAGCTCGAAGCCCGCGAAATGGTCCACCAAGCCGACCGTGCAATCGTTCGCAACGGGTGGGACGAATTCGACATCCTGCCGGTCTACCGGTCCCTGCTCATGAATCGCAGCGAGGAAGCGGAAAAGAAACTCGCGCTACCGCAGGCCGCGCTGAAAGCCGCATGGGCGTTCCGCCAAGGCAGCACCAGCCTGTTCCGGCTGTACCCCGGCGCGCTCGACATGATCGAACAACTGCAGGACGCCGGCATGGTCGTGGCGCTGCTGAGCAACGCGCAGGCCTGCTACACACGCCCCGAACTGGAAGAGACCGGCCTTGCCGGCGTACTGGACGACGTGATCATCTCCAGTGAAGAGAAAATCCGCAAGCCCGCACGCGACCTGTACATGCTGGCGCTCGACCGTGAATTCGTCACCGCCAAGCACGCGCTCATGGTCGGCAACGACGAGCGCAACGACATCATCGGCGCCAATTCCGCCGGCCTCGACGCGGCATACTTCCGCACGGAAATTTCACCGGCGGACGACCCGGACGTTTCGGCACATGCGGTATGTTCGTTTACCGGAGCCGACTACGACGGGCTGCTGAAATTCGTGCTGGACGCATAAGGCGCGCGGTGGGCGCTGAGCTTAAATCGCATGGGACGTGCGGGAAGCCGCTGTGGCGTGCGGGAAAGTCGCAAGTCGTAAAAGGCATACGTGCGTAAGGCGTGCGTAAGGTGCACGTGCCACGTGCGACGCGCGGAAAAATCGCAATAGGAGGACATATGGAAGGCTATGCCGAGCAGGGAGCTCGAACCGATTCGACCGACCAAATCGGATTCGGCGGCGCTCGCCGCAACAGGAAAAAACGTCGCGGACTGACGGTGTTCCAACTTAAGGTCATCGGCGCGGTGGCGTTGGCCTTGTCCGCCGGCAGCACCACCATCGTGCCGCTGTTCTTCGGCTCCGATACCAACAATATGACGTCGCTGACGGCGATGGTCCTGAGCGAAGTGGTGTCCTGGTTCGCCATTCCGATCTACGCGTGGCTGCTGGTGCAGGGTTTCCGTGAAACGCACAGCCGGGTCGCGTACGGCCTGCAGCTGTTCATTCTCGCCGTGGTGTGCGAGGTGCCGTACGACCTCGCCACATCGCATAAGGCTTTCGACCTGGGCTCGCAGAATCCCGTTTTCGGCCTGTTCGTTGCGTTTGTTGTGCTTGCCGCGCTCGACTGGGTGGCGTCGCGCTATCAGAAGGCCATGAAGGTGCTGTTGTCGGTCGGACTGGTGGTGATTGGTCTGCTGTGGGACCTGCTGCTGCGTATCGGCCTACGCCAGCACATGATGAGCATCGGTTCGGTGACGCTTGGCTTCGTGCTGATTTTCGCTCTGATGCGCCAGTATGAGAATTCGATGATGTTCACAGCCGGCCTGTTCGGCGCCGTGATGATGATCGCGCCGGGCGTGGGCGTGGCGTTCGTGCACTACTACAACGGCAAGCTGGGCTATAAGCATCAGTGGACGAAATGGGCTTTTTACGCGGTTTACCCGGTTATTTTGATAATTTGTGCGATTTGTGCAACACTGGCGTGATTTTTGACAACGTTCGCAGTATGATAGAAACAGATTGAGAGAGCATCGCCGCTCAAGCGAGTGTTTCCAAGGCTGGGAACGTTTGTGATTATGATGCAGAAACCGCAAAGGGGTTGAGAGATGGATAGAGCAGGCATTCGCGAGGTGGCCAAGGCCGCGGGTGTGTCGATTTCCACGGTATCGCGCGCGTTCACGCGGCCGGAACTGGTGTCCGAACGTACGCGCCGCAAGGTGCTGGAAACGGCGGACAAGCTTGATTTCAACATCTCACGTTCCGCGACATCGTTGAAATCGGGTCAATCGTACCGTGTGGCGATGCTGATGAATGAAGAGATCACTAGCTGGTTCAATACGGAAGTGTTCGCTGGAATCGAATCCGTCATGCATAATGCCGGGTATGACGTATCGCTGTTCCAGCACGTCGACACCGCCGAAAACCGCCGCGACTTCTTCACGAATCTGCCGGTCCGCCGCAACGTGGACGCAGTATTCGTGACATCGTTCGGCGTGGAGCCGAAGGAAATCCAGCAGCTCAAGCGCATCCACGTACCGATTATTGGCATCAATACGCCGACGCAAAACGGCTTCGACGCCACCATCTCCATCGACGATGAGGACGGCATGTTCACCGCCGCCCAGCATCTGATCAATCTGGGGCACAAGAATATCGTGTACGTGTGCTCCGATGCGGTCGATTCCATTAATTCCTCCATCGATGCGCGAGGACAGGGCTTCATCCGCGCCTGCAAGACGATGGGGGCCTCCCATGACTTCAAGTGGCGCGTCGTCTCTGTGCCGCGTGGCAAGACCTTCGCCGACTCGGCGTTGACCGCGCTGCTTGCGTTGGACGAGTTCCCGGACGCGATCTGCTGCCAGATGGATATGATGGCGATTCCGCTGGTGTTGCGTTTGGAACGTTACGGCCACCACACGCCGAGTGACTATTCGATTATCGGCTTCGACGATTCGCCGTACGCCGACACCGTGAGCCTGACCACCATGCGCCAGGATCCGTATGCGATGGGTCGCGCGGCCGCGCAGAAGGCCATGAAGCTCATCGAAGGCGAGCCGCTCGAAAATCCGTATGAGATCGTGCGTGCACAGCTTGTGCTGCGTGGCACTGATTCCGTGTATGGCACTGGCCGCTGAGAGCCGAGTCTCATTGTCCTTCCGCAGCCCGTCAATGCCGACGGGCTGATTGTGATGGCCTGGGGTGGATTGATAAGGGATACCCCCACTGTAGTCACGGTGTGTGGCATACGTTTTCAGGAAAAAATGAAACAATTTGCAGTGATGTGTTTCATGACACGCCAATCGGGGGCTGATGAATGATGAATTTCATTCAATGATCAGCATGTGTTTTTGATTTTGCAATCGTTGACAAACCTTTGAATATCAGGCTTTAAAGCGTTGTCCCCGTGAGAGGGGACGAAAAAACGTATCGGGGGAGGGGGTGTGGGTTCTTTCTGTTTCATTTTGTTCTCATAACTGCAAGGGTTATCATAGTAAATCGTAGGTCAGAGAAAAAGGGAAAACAGAGGTTTCCGGCTGTGTTGCCGGAGATGGGAACAGCGCAGAAGCTATACGTAAAACAGAAGTGATAACGGCATTATGCAAAGGATATCAACCCTCGAGTTGAGGGGCTCAGAAGGGTGAACACTTTGCGGATAGGGGACAAGATGAGGCAATGGCGTAATGGTGCCGGCAACGCACCACGACACTATGCAGGAACGCGATCGGCAACCGGTTGCGCGCTTTCGCGTACCCGCTCCCTGACCGCCGCCGCCATAGCGGTAGCCATGATGGCCACCGTCGCAGTAACTTCCCTCCTCCCCGCCTACAATGCCAAAGCTGATGAAAATCACAATGACGGCGCAATCTGCACGCCTACCAGCATTTCCCTCGGCACCGATACCGGTAGTGGAACTGTAGATTCCGGAATCGCCACATATGTTGGTGGTGATATGTATGTGGGTCAGAAACCCTCATCCGGCAATATGAAAGATGTCAACGGCCCGTCCGGTTCATACGCTGCCGAGGCTGAGGGCCTGACCGCAGTGAACGGCAAGCTGCTTATGCATCCGCTTAAGGGGCTATGGACTTCGTATTATACAGATGGCACGAAGAATGGTTATGTAAAAGACTACAAGGGCTTCCGTTTTGGCATTGTGGGCTTTGGCGGTCAGTATCGTCCGGCAACAGGTTCCTCCACGCTTGAGGTGAGAGGTAATAGCTCCGATAGCAACATCAGTTGGGTCGGCGGTGCGCAGGCTTGGGGTAATGCCGGATGGGTCGGCCAGACCAAGACTTCGGAGCCACGTTATACGGCTAACATTGCTGGCGCTCGAACCACCGTGTACGGCGGTTCGTCCAATGACATTCTCGGTGCGTCTGGCGGCTCGCAAGATACCGATAAGGATAAGTACACCCAGCGCAATTCTGTTTACGTGCCGAGCGATACAAACGGTACTGTCAACTGGGATCAGAACGATGATCGGATTGGCTCTACTGGCGAAACTTTTGATGGTTTCGGCTCGTATATCAAGACGTTGTCGGACAATCTGAGCAATCTCAGCAAGCAGCAGTCAGATAGCGTCTACGTGACTAATGCTAAGACAACTTACAGCGACGAGAACTACACCAATTTGGTACGCACCAAATTTGATGGCACGTATTCTTTCACCATTAACAGCGGACACGAGAAGATCATTGAATTCGTGGGCAACGGTACGTCCTCCATGCAGGTGTTCAATCTGCCGGCATCCACACTGAATGATTCTTCTTCGTATTCTGGTGTCAGCTTCTCGTTCAAGAACATTCCGGACACTTCTTCCGTGGTCATTAATGTGACCGGTGAGAATGTGGACTTCCACAATGGTTGGCGCTTCTGGTGGACGGATACGAACGGCACGACCAGTGAACTGGGCGGTTCCTATATGAAGGCTGCCTATGCCAAGCGCGCTCAGCAGATCATGTGGAACTTCGCGGATGCGAGCAACGTGGTCATCCGAGGTGGTCAGGGTTCGGGTACTACAACTCGTCATGACCCGAATTCTGCAGCTGAGGCGAATGATAAAGTATGGGCTGGCTCGTTCCCTATGCAAACAAATGATGACCCGGCTGCGGGCATGCTCGGTAGCATTCTCGTACCGAACGGTAGCTTTGAATCGCATGTGAGTACCAACGGCCGCGTATGGGTCGGTGGATCGTTCGCCATGTACAACCCTGATGCGGTGGGCAACACCAATAACGGTACGTTCTACCCGTTCATAAACTATGAACGAAGCCATTCTGCTTCGGCTCTGGATATGGATCAGGAACGCCACAACCTTCCGTGGAACGGCTCGTATTCTACTTCTTGTGCGGCAATCGCATGGGACAAGGTAGACGAATCTGGTAACGCTTTGGGCGGAACCAGCTGGACCGTATACGGCAAGAAGGACGATGCGGTAAACGGTACGAACGCTCTCGCCACTATCACCGATGACGGTTGGAACAATGATGCTGATGCGGAAGGTTCGTTCCAGCTGGGCAACCTCGCCAAGAACGGCACTTACTTCCTTAAGGAATCCGGCACAGTCGAAGGTTACGCGCAAAATACCAATATTTACCAGATCAACACTAGTGACACTACCGAAGCCGCAAAAAACATTGTTCATGTCTTTAACAGTAACGACATTGAAATCACCGGAGAAGCGGATGAACTGCTGGCTGGCGGCAAGATCATCAATAAGAAGACCGGTTCCTCGATCGAATGGCAGAAGGTTGACGGCACCGACCAGAGCACGCTGCTGGCCGGTTCGACGTGGACGCTCTCCAAAATGAATGGCAATACTGCTGAGCAGTCTTGGAACATTACTGACGACCAGTCCGGTACAGAGGTCAAAAGCATTACGATTAAGGATGCAAACGGTAAAGCTGTCACATCTGGTACGACTATTACGTTTGAGAGCAACAATTCGCAGAAGTTTACCGCAACTGCGTACGACCAGCAAAACCAGGTGATCACTGGTGCCAAGCTGACTTGGTCTTCCAACAACGCCACTGTCGCGTCGGTTGACCAGAACGGTACCGTCACTCCGACCGGTAACGGCGATGCCACTATTACCGTGAAGTCGGCTGATGATAATGCCACCGCATCGTTCACCGTCAAGGTTTCCGGCGTAGAGACTTCCGTCTCGATTAGCGGCTACAGCGGTGGAGAGGAAATCAGTCTTGAGAAGGGCGAGACCCTTAACCTGACTGCTTCTGTGGCTCCTGAAGGCAACACTGTTACATGGTCCACTTCCAATAATGCGGATAACGTCTCGCTGAGCGCCACCACTGGCGAAAGCGTCACGTTGACCGCGAACAAGATGACCTCAAGCCCCGTTATCATCACTGCCACGGAGACTCGTACGGGCAAGACCGTCACCCTGAAGGTGACCGTGACCGCCAAGCAGTACCTCACGCTCTACTTCCAAGCACAGAACGACTGGCCCGCGAATAATGTCAAGGTGCATTACCAGACCACGAACGACACTGTTTGGACGGACATCAGCATGACGCGAATGGATGGCCCTTGCAATGGTTATGCATATGCGAATATTCCGTTGACCGGCAACAATGCGATTGACTCGACTAGCCAGTTCGGATTCAAATACATCAGCGGCGATACCAGCAAGTGGTATGGGGCTAGGGGGTCGTCTGACGACATTCCAAAGGAAGGCGACAACTTCAAGTTCACCAACGGTAGTGAGCTTCCCGATGTTGTGGTGATTTCCGCCGGACCGTCGTATTCGATCACAGCTCCTTCGGGTTGCGCCGTCACCTCCACCGCAGCATACAGCAGCCGTCGTGTTGCCGCCCGCAGTAACGAGCATCGCGCGGTCGCCTCCGTGCTGCGAACTCAGGGCAGCGTGATGAACGTGGCTAACGAGACCACGGGCACCAAGGTGGATGAGGACACGGCTGCTGGCAAGTTCAAGGTTTCCGACCTTGCGGGTGGCACGTACCAGCTGAAGGAGAAGACCGCCCCGAACGGTTACGAAGTGTCCGATACGGTGTACACGATCACCATCCAGAATGGAACCGCTACTTGGAGCCCGGCGTTTGGCGCAGATAACACTGGCAACAAGATTGCAAACACTCGTAAGACTGGTAGCGTGACGTGGAACAAGGTGTCTTCGGATACCAACAATTCTGATCCGCTTTCCGGTTCCGAGTGGACCCTCAAGCAGACGAAGATTTTCTCTTGGGATAATGGCGTGGCCAAGTACACCGATGTCACTCCGGCCACCACGCTTGGCACGGTCACCGACTGCGTAGATGGGCAGAACGGCGTTGCTAAATGCTCTGCCCAGACCGGTGAATATGTTGATTTGGATGGTGCCTCCGGCAAATTCAAGATCAGCGGCTTGGTCTGGGGTGAGTACCAGCTCATCGAGTCCAAGGCTCCTGACGGATACGATCTCGACGCCACTCCGCACAAGTTCCGCATCGGCCCGCTGGAAGGCGACAACATCGCTGGCGATTGGTACGCGAACACCTACTTCAATACCGCAGATACAAGCGCTTACAACGAGCAGACCACGTTCACTGTCAATGGTGGCAACATCAAGAACAAGCCGGGAGTGATTCTGCCGGGGACTGGTGGAGCTGGCGATTATTGGATTTACGCGGCGGCTTTGGTGGCTGCGTTGATAGGTGTTGTTGCGGCTGGAATGGCCCTCAAGGTCAGGAGGCGGCAATGATGGAAACGTCTAGGAGAAGGGGGAGTGGTCCGTAGCGTAGCGAACTCGCTGCCCTCTAGGCAATAACTGAATACGAATAACTCAAGATTCCAAAAATTTCAAACAAGAAAGAAAGGGAGAACAATGAATAAGGTTCTCAAGGGCCTCGTAGCCGTGGCAGCCACCGCGGCAATGGCCGTCGCCGGTTTCGCCGGCGCCTCCACCGCCATGGCGGCAGAGGGCGATGTTACTATCACCATTGGCTCGGAAACTACGCCTGCAAGCGTTGGTGATGTATACGCTGGCTATCGTCTGTTTGACGAAACTGAAGCCACTGTTGTTGAGAAGACCAATGTTGCATACCAGAAGCGTGCTGGCTGGGCTCACTATGATAAGGTTGCCGACGCAATTAAGGTTGTTGACAGCAGTTCTACCGTGACCAAGGACAGCAAGGTCGATGACTTTGTTGATGCCATTGGCAAGTTCAATACTGATCAGATTAAGAAGTTCGCTGAAAGCCTCTATAAGTCGTTGAAGACGGCCAACGTTGATGCTGATGCTATTTCCGCTGCGGTTGCTGACGATGCGACGTCTACTACATTGACTGGCCCGCAGGGCTACTACCTGATTGTTCAGACGGTTGCGGCTAACGATAAGGGCAAGACCATGTCTGCTGTGATCGTCAACACTGCAGGTCAGTCCGGTGTGACTGTTTCTCCGAAGAAGGATACTGTCACGGTCAGCAAGAAGGTCCAGGAGAACCAGGATGGCGTCAACAACCCGGATGCTGAAAACTGGGGCACCGCCGCCGATTATAATATCGGTGATTATGTCCCCTTCCAGCTGACGGGTACTCTGCCTGCCGACTATGCCGACTACAGCAGCTATGCATATACCTTCCACGATACTGCCTCCGCGGGTTTGACGTTTGTTAACGATGCTGCCCACCCGGTGAAGGTCTATGCTGTTAACGGAAGCAATAAGGTTGAGCTTAAGGCAGACGCTACCAACGGTTATCAAGTTCTGACTAAGGGCATTAGCACTGGTGAGACCTTCAATGTGAAGTTTGCCGATCTGAAGAAGGCTCAGGCTGCCAATGATGACACTGTGAACATCGATAAGGACACCAAGATTGTCGTCGAATACTACGCTCAGCTGAACGCTAACGCTGTGCTTGGTGCTAACGGCAACCCGAACGAGGTCTACCTGGAGTTTTCCAACAACAAGTATGGTGAAGGCACTGGTAAGACCGAAAACCATAAGGTCACCGTGTTTACCTTCAAGCTGGAAGTCACTAAGTATGGTAAGACCGACAGTGGTAAGGAAGCTCTGAATGGTGCTGGCTTCACCCTGTACAAGGCTACCAAGGCGAATCCGACGGACAGCGATTACACCAAGGTTGGCGGAGAGGTTAAGAATCTCGATGGCAATGTCTTCGACTTCACTGGCCTCGATTCCGGCTACTACAAGATTGTGGAAACCACGACTCCTAAGGGCTACAACACCATCGACCCGATTACCTTCACTGTGACCGCTACCTATAATTTCGCTGATGAGCCGGGTACTCTGACTGACTTGACGGTAACTGATGTGAAGGTCGGCGGCGTTGCATCGGCTGAGCAGACGTTCACTGTTAACAGGGGAACCGGTGAGGCTGGCACTGCTCAGATCAAGACCGACGTGGTCGATATCCCAGGCAGCAAGCTCCCGTCCACCGGCGGCATGGGCACTGTGATGCTGTACGTGGCTGGTATCGCCGTGTTCGTGCTTGCTGGCGCGACCCTGGTGATGGCTCTGCGTCGTCGCAATGCCTGATCCTCCGGATTCCATAAGAATCTGAAGTAACCATGCGAAACCCGTGAGCCGCGTTGACGCAAGTCAGCAGCGGCTTACGGGAATCGCAATACATAATTCAAAAACTAAAAATTAAATAATAACTGAACCCACATATGCTGGGCTGGACCACCTCAATCCCTTGTACACTGCCTAATTTTCTTGAGTATCCAGCCTGGCTCCATATATTTTCCGGTTTGCCGTTGGGGGCGAATCAAACATGCTTACTTTCCAATCCACAGAAGAGGGGTCGGCAATGAAGGAACGCACGATCGCAAGCCGCGTCATCGCCGCATGCTGCGCAATCGCCGCCACATTCGCCGCGGCAGCCTGTGCATTCACTACTCGCGATGCCGTCGCGGCGCCAACAACAGACTCTGCCAGCGGCAGCATCGCCATTTCGTACCACCATAAGAGCTCGGATTCCGACACTGGCGACGATTCTACCAACTTCGCCATTTCGGACGCCAGCTTCAACCTCTACAAAGTCGGGCAGATCCCGGCAAGCGGCGGCGCCACCTTCGAACCCGTCGCACCGTTCACCGACTCCACCGCCTACCCCGTCGACTGGTCGAAGATGACCGGCAAGGACGCGCAGGTGTGGCGAGACATGGCCAATACGCTCGCCGGACTCATCGCGGTGAACCAACCCGACGCCACGGCAACCGGTGTCACCAACACCTCCGGGCATCTGACCTTCACCGGACTGTCCGACGGCCTGTACTTGGCCGTGTCCGACAGCGTTGACGTGAAGGTCACCAACGCTTCCGGAAAGAACCAGACATGGACGTGCTCTTCCGGCAGCATGCTCGTCGCAGTGCCCGAAGACGGCGTCTCCGGCGGGTCGCGTGTGCTGAGTATCGAACCGAAAACCGAATGTGTGGCGCAACCGCGTGGAAAACGTGAAACTAGACGAGTCCAACAAGTGGACGCATTCGTGGACAGCGCTCGACGCGGACCACGAATGGACCGTGGTCGAAGCGGCGGTGCCCGACGGCTACACCACCATCTCCGATGTGGAAGGCGACTCCACTGAAATCACCAACACGCACACGCCACCCACCACGCCGGACCAGCCGCACACCGGCGCCGACGTGCAGCAGGCCGCTTGGATTGCCGTGGCCATCTTGGGCGCGGGTTTGGTGCTGCTGATCGTTGCCAAGACGGCTTTGCGGAAGCGGGCGTAGCATAAATAACGTGACGGATGAATCGGACGCCAAGCCAGCTGCGCAAGTCGAATTGGATGCGCAGGTTAAACCGGGTGCGCAGGTTAAACCGGCTGCCAAGCATAAGAAATCGAATGCGCTGCTCAATGTGATGATTGCCATTTCCGCAATCGCCATGATCGGTGCGCTGGGCCTCATCGCGTATCCGACATTCAGCGACTGGTGGAACCGCATGCACCAGTCATACGCCGTGGCAGGCTACGTGGAACAGACCAAAGACATGTCCGGCGCCGAACGCAAGGCCATGCTGAAAGCGGCGCACGAATACAATGAACGGCTCGCCGCGAACGGCGATCGGTGGCACATGACCGACGCGCAGAAGCGCGAATATGATGAAACGCTCGACGTGACCGGCACCGGCATCATGGGGTACGTGACCATACCGCGCATCAAAGTGAAACTGCCCGTATACCACGGCACCAGCGACGGCGTACTGCAGATAGCCGCCGGGCATCTGGCCGGAACCTCGCTGCCAGTAGGCGGAGCGACCACGCATGCGGTGGTCTCCGGACACACCGGACTGCCATC
>PPYE01740333.1_pt1 | contig 20226 bp, 20 predicted proteins | sample 1559881 | NCBI WGS metagenome assembly PPYE01 (sample SAMN08240022, study PRJNA423297) | Human gut metagenome, whole genome shotgun sequencing project.
CCATGAGCAAGGACATCCGGGTCATCCTCATCAAGATCGCCGACCGGCTCCACAACATGCGCACCATGGAGTACCAGTCTCCGGCCAAGCAGAAGCAAAAGTCCCTGGAGACCATGGAGATCTACGCCCCCATCTCCCACCGGCTGGGCATGCAGCGCATCAAGTGGGAGCTGGAGGACCTCTCTTTGAAATATCTGGACCCGGTGGGCTACGAGGAGATCGTCTCCAAGCTGAGCGTGAAGCAGCGGGAGTATGAGGCGTTCATGCAGCGCACTCAGATCCAGATCGACGACCGGCTCAATGAGCTTGGCATCGAGCACATCGTCTACGGCCGCATGAAGCACCCCTACTCCATCTACCGCAAGATGTTCAATCAGAACAAGTCCCTGGATGAGATCTTCGACCTGTTCGCCTTCCGGGTGATCGTGGAGAACGTGGGCGACTGCTACAACGTGCTGGGCGTCATCCACGATATCTACAAGCCCATTCTGGGCCGGTTCAAGGACTATATCGGCACCCCCAAGCCCAACGGCTACCAGTCATTGCACACCACCGTCATGGGCACGGACGGCATCCCCTTTGAGGTGCAGATCCGCACCCGCGCCATGCACGAGATCGCCGAGTACGGCGTGGCCGCCCACTGGAAGTATAAGCAGGGCGGCCAGGGCGCCGGTACCGAGGGCAAGTACGAGTGGGTCCGGCGTCTTTTGGAAAACCAGGAGGGCGCCGACGCTGAGGAGTATATCCACTCTTTGAAGGTGGATATGTTCTCCGACGAGGTGTTCGTCTTTACCCCCGGCGGCGACGTGCAGAACCTGCCCGCCGGCGCCACCCCCATCGACTTCGCCTACGCCATCCACTCCGCTGTCGGCAACCACATGGTGGGCGCCAAGGTCAACGGCCGCATCGTCACCTTTGACCATGTGCTCAAAAACGGCGACATCGTGGAGATCCTCACCTCCAAGGCCGGCAAGGGTCCCAGCCGGGACTGGATGAACATCGCCAAGTCCAGCGAGGCCCGCAGCAAGATCCGCCAGTGGTTCAAGAAGGAGCGCCGGGACGAGAATATCGCCAACGGCCGCTCCGCCTTTGAAGCCGAGCTCAAGCACTGCGGCATCGCCATGCGGGACGTGCTGGCGGCAGACACCCTGCCCGGCCTTTTGAAGAAGGTCTCCTATCCCACCCTGGACGATATGTACGCCGCCATCGGCTACGGCGGCTTCACCGCCCAAAAAGCGGTCAGCCGCATGCAGGGCGAGCTCAACCGCATCGCCCGCCAGCACCAGGCGGAAAAGGCCGCCGCGGAGGCCGAGGCCAAGCCCGCCCGGCCCGAGGAGCCCAAGCCCCCCGCCCCCAAGCAGGTGAAAAGCGAGCAGGGCATCATCGTGGAGGGGCTGGACAACTGCCTGGTGAAGTTCTCCAAGTGCTGCACCCCCGTGCCCGGCGACGAGATCATCGGCTTTATCACCCGGGGCTACGGCGTGTCTGTCCACCGCTGCGACTGTCCCAACGCCTCGCCCGCCAAGCGGGCCCAGCCGGGGCAGGAGGGCCGCTGGATCCACGTCTCCTGGGGCAAGAATACCAACGAGAGCTATCCCACCACGCTGGAAGTGGTGTGCAAGGACCGTCAGGGTCTGCTGCTGGACATCTCCGCGGCCCTGTCCTCCACCAACACCTTCGTGCTGGGCATCCAGTCCCGCAGCACGGAGGACCAGTTCGCCATCTGCCGCCTGGAGGTCCGCATCCGGGACAGCCAGCAGCTTGCCGCCCTCATGCGGCGGCTCAACCAGATCTCCGGCGTATTGAAAGTGAACCGGCCGGCCGGCTGAGAAATGTTCGAAGGGGGACCAGTCCCCCCTCAACCTCCCCCCACCCCAGTGACATCGGTCACTGGGGCGCGCCCCCGGCGCGCAGGTCCCGGTATGTTCGCCACGTACACGCCGCGGCGAACATGCTCCGCAAACGCTTCGCTGCTCTGCGCTTGGAGCAGAAGCAACCCTTTTCTTTAAATTCTGCGCCGCTCCCTTTGCCCTTTCGGGCAAAGGGAGACGGCTTTTCCCCCAATACTTCCGCCCTCTGGGCGCCACAACGAAAGGAGTTTTCCTATGCGCGCAGTCGTCACCCGCGTGGACCGCGCCTCCGTCACCATTGAGGGCCGCGTCAACGGCCAGATCGGCCGGGGGTTCCTTGTTTTGCTGGGCGTAGGTCCCAACGACACGGAGGACACCGCCCGACGTCTGGCGGACAAGATCTGCAACCTGCGGGTCTTCGAGGACGAAAACGAAAAGATGAACCTGAACCTGGAGCAGGTGGGAGGCAGCCTCCTGGTGGTGTCCCAGTTCACCCTGTACGCCGACACCTCCTCCCGCCGCCCCGGCTTTTCCGGCGCAGCCAAGCCGGACCTGGCCATCCCCCTGTACGAGACGTTCATGGACCACTGCCGCAGCCGGGGCTTCACCGTGGAGCACGGCGAGTTCGGCGCCAAGATGGAAGTGGACTCTTTGAACCACGGCCCGGTCACCATTCTCTTTGACACGGACCAGACCTGATATCCTTGACCTTACGGAGGCATCTATGAATATCCAGACCTTACAGGTAGGCCCCATCGGCACCAACTGCTACATTCTCAGCGACCCGGAGGCGGGCAAGTGCGCCGTCATCGACCCGGGCGAGGAGGCGTCCCGGGTGGCCGCCGCCGTGAAAGGAAGCGGCTGCGCCCCCTGCGCCATCCTCCTCACCCACGGACACTATGACCACACCGGCGCCGTGGCGGCGCTGCGCCAGCAGTGGCCGGACATTCCCGTATACCTCAGCCGCCTGGACCAGGCAGGGGACAATCCCTATCTTCGGGAGCTGTTCCCTCCCATCGCCGGCGCCGTGGACTACGGCGAGGGGGACACCATTGCCGTGGGTACGCTGACGGTGGAGGTGCTCTCCACCCCCGGCCACTCCGAGGGCAGCGTGACGCTGCGCTGCGGCGACGTCCTCTTCTGCGGAGACACCCTCTTCGCCGGCTCCTGCGGACGCACGGACTTTCCCGGCGGCAGCATGAAGAAGATGCTCGCCTCCCTGCGTCGCCTGGGGCGCCTGGAGGGAGATCTGGCCGTGTATCCCGGCCATATGGAGCCCTCCACCCTGGAGCGGGAGCGCATGTACAATCCCTATCTCCAGCAGGCCATGCAGATGGAGTGAGACGCCATGAAGCTTGAATTGCGGGGCCACGACGAGCGCTACATCGTCGAGCAGAGCCTTTTGAACCTGTTTCCCGGCCAGCTCCCCGTCTATGAGCCCATCACGCCGGAGGATGACACCTGGGCGGTGATCTCCGTGCAGGAAGAGCCGGACCAGTGCCACGTAAATGTGGAGCTGAGCTTCGAGGGAAAATCGGCGCCATACAGCCTGAGCGCACCCCTGACAGGCACGGACTTTGCGCGGGAGGGCCAGCGCCGCCACGCCATCGCCCGGTGCTTTTTCCTGGCAGCCCGGGCCGTTACCGGCGTCACGCCCCCTTGGGGCATGCTCACCGGCGTGCGGCCCGACAAGCCCGTCACCTGGGCATTGGAGCAGGGGAAGACCCCCGATGAGGCCCGGGCACTGCTGGAGCAGGAGTACTTCGTCACGCCGGAGCGGGCGGCCCTTGCCGTGGAGACCGGCACGGCGGCGGTGGGCGCTGCCAGGGGCCTTGGAAAGCGGGACATCGCCGTGTATGTGGGCATCCCGTTTTGCCCCACCCGCTGCGCCTACTGCTCCTTTGTGAGCCAGTCGGTGGAAAAGAGCTTTTCTCTGGTGGAGCCCTATGTGGACGCCCTCATCGCCGAGATCCGCGCCGGCGGCGAGATGGTGCGCCGTCAGGGATTGCGGGTGCGGGCGTTCTACATGGGCGGCGGCACCCCCACCACGCTGACCGCCCAGCAGATGGACCGGGTACTCACCGCTTTTGAAGAGTCCTTTGACCGCTCCCGGTGCGATGAGATCACCGTGGAGGCCGGACGGCCCGACACCATCACCGCCGAGAAGCTCTCCGTCCTCAAGGCCCACGGGGTGGACCGCCTGTCCGTAAACCCCCAGACCATGGAGGACCATGTGCTGCGGGCCATCGGCCGCCGCCACACCGCTGCCGATCTGCGGGAGTCCATGGCGCTGGTGAACTCCTTCGGCTTTGCCCATGTGAACATGGACCTGATCGCAGGCCTCCCGGAGGATACGCCCGAGGGCTTCCGCCGCTCGCTGGATGCGTGCATCGCCTTCGGCACGGACAATATCACCGTCCACACCCTGTCTCTCAAAAAGGGCAGCCGCATTCTGCTGGAGGGGCTGAAGGTGCCCTCCCCCGAGGACGTGGCCGCCATGCTGGACTACGCCGGTCCCACCCTCCGCGCCGCGGGCTTTGCCCCCTACTACCTCTACCGGCAAAAGTACATGTCCGGCAGCTTTGAAAACATCGGCTGGAGCCGCAGCGGGGCGGAGTGCCTGTACAACATCTACATCATGTCGGAGCTTTGCTCCATTTTGTCCTTCGGCGCCGGCGGGTCCACCAAGATGGTGGAGCCGGGCACCAACCACATCCAGCGGGCCTTCAACCTCAAGTACCCCAAGGAGTACACCGAGCGCCCGGAAAAGTGCCTGGATAACCAGGCGGCGTTCGCTGCGTTTTACGAATCTTTGAAAGGAGCCTTGTGACATGCCGTATTCTCTCTCCCAGATCAATGAGGCCATCCGCTCTGATCCCAAGGGCTTTGCCGACCAGTGCGACGCCGCCTTTGCCCAGAAAGTCACCATGGCCGCCGAGAAGATCGCCCGGCACCGTTCTGAGTCCCACGTGATATTGCTCTCCGGCCCCTCCGGCTCCGGCAAGACCACCACGGCGCTGAAGATCGAAGAGCAGCTGGAGAACATGGGCATCGTGACCCACACCGTGTCCATGGACAACTACTTCAACACCATCGACCCGGAGACGGCGCCCCGCAACCGGGAGGGCAACATCGACTACGAGTCCCCCTTCTGCCTGGACATCGAGCTGCTGAACCGGCACTTTGCCATGCTGGACCGGGGCGAGACCATCCACGTGCCCAAGTACGAGTTCGCCCGGCAGATGCGCTCGGACATCATGTCCCAGCCTTTGCATCTGGGCAGCGACGAGCTGGCCATCTTCGAGGGTATCCACGCCCTCAACGACATCATCGTGGGCAAGACCCCCAACGCCTTCAAGCTCTATATCGCCGCCCGCAGCAACCTGGTGGACGACGATGGCAAGGTGGTGTTCCAGCACGCCTGGCTGCGGCTTTGCCGCCGGATCGTCCGGGACTTCAAGTTCCGGGGCAGCGACGCGGCCTTTACCCTGAAGATGTGGGACAACGTGCGCCGGGGCGAGAAGCTGTACATCTCCCCCTACAAGGAAAACGCGGATCTCATGTTCGACTCGTCCCTGGCCTTCGAGTTCGCGGTGCTCAAGCCCTTTGTGGTGCCTCTGCTGGAGAAGATCCCCGCCGGCAAGTACGCGGTGGTGGACGACATGCTCGCCGCCTTCCGGCGCATCGAGCCCATGGACGATAGCTGCGTGGCGCCGGACTCCCTGGCCCGGGAATTCATCGGCGGCAGCACCTACGACAATCACTGAGCGTTTGCGGCGGGGCCGTGCCCCGTCCACTTCCGGGCGGCATGCCGCCCCAGGTCAGGAGGTCTTTTCATGAACGAAACCCTGAGCCGTCTTTTCTCCAAGGCCCGCAAAACCGGCGGCGCCATCGCCTATGGCGCCGGGCAGCAGGCCGCCATGCTCACGGACCGGGCCTGCCGGGGCGCCCGGCTGGTGCGGTTGAAGGCTTCCGTCCACAGCCAGCTGCGGACGGTGGGCCAGATGCTCTACGACACCCACGCCGGCCATCCCGCCGACTCCGAGGAGCTTTTGGATCAGCTGCGCCGGATCGACACCCTCAACGATGAGATCGCCCGCTGCCGGAACGGCGCGGCTGCCCGGCAGTGCCGCACCTGCGGCGCCGACGCCCGTCCCGGCGACCGCTACTGCCGTCAGTGCGGCCAGAAGCTGTAAACAACGCTGCGTAAAGGAGGCGTTTTATGGAAACCTATACCTATGACCAGTGCTGTGAAAGCGCCCGCGCCCTCCAGGCGCGGCTGAATGGCTTTTGTCCCAAGGTGCTTTTGATCCTGGGTTCCGGCCTGGGCGCTCTGGCGGACGCGGTGGAGGACCCCATCGCCGTGCCCTATGCCCAGGTGCCCCACATGAAGCGCTCCACCGCGCCGGACCACGCCGGGCAGTTCGTCTTCGGCCGCCTGGCCGGGACGGACGTGGCCGTCATGCAGGGCCGGCTGCACACCTACGAGGGCTGGTCCTACGCCGACGTGAGCTTCCCCGTGCGGGTGGTGCGGCTGCTGGGCGCCCGGGCCCTGCTGGTGACCAACGCCGCCGGCGCCGTGAACACCGACTTTTCCGCCGGCGACATCATGCTCATCACCGACCACATCAAGTTCTTCGGCGCCAGTCCCCTCCAGGGCCCCAACCTGGATGAGCTGGGCCCCCGCTTCCCGGATATGAGCAGGGTCTACACCCCTGCCCTCCAGGATGTTGCCCGCCAGTGTGCCGCCTCGCTGGACATCCCCCTGCGCCAGGGCGTGTACATGTTCTTCCCCGGCCCCCAGTACGAGACCCCCGCGGAGGTGCGGGCGGCCCGGCTGCTGGGCGCCGACGCCGTGGGCATGTCCACCGTGCCCGAGGCCATCACCGCCGCCCACTGCGGCATGGACGTGCTGGGCTTCACCCTTTGCACCAACATGGCCGCCGGCGTGCTGGACCAGCCTTTGAGCGGGGAAGAGGTCATCGCCGCCGGGCAGGCCGCCGGCCCCCGGTTCTCCGCCCTGGTCAAGGCGTGCCTGGCCCGCCTGTAAGGGGCATGTTTTTCCCTCCGCGGCCATACCCTTTGGTATGAGCCCTGCTATCTTTGAATCAATTTGAGGTAATCGCTCCATGTCAAAAAACGAAAAAGGGCCGTCCTTCCTGGGCGGCGCTGCCGTGCTGGCCGCGGCTGTGGCCATCGTCAAGATCATCGGTGCCGTCTACAAGATCCCCTTCGGCAATATCGTGGGCAGCGAGGGCCAGACATACTTCAATGTGGCCTACAACATCTACAATGTACTGCTGACCATCTCCACCGCGGGATTGCCCCTGGCCATCTCCAAGCTCACCAGCCAGGCCCACGCCCGGGGCCGTGAAAACCAAAAGCGCAAGATCTTCCGCACGGCCATCTGGCTGTTTTTCGTGCTGGGTCTGGCGTTTTCCCTGCTGATGTACTTCGGTGCGGAGCAGCTGGCCGCCATGATCCACGAGCCGCTGGGCTTTTGGCCCATCCGCGCCCTGGCGCCGGCGGTGTTCTGCGTGTGCCTGCTGGCCTGCATGCGGGGTTATACCCAGGGCCAGGGGAACATGACGCCTACCGCCGTCAGCCAGGTGCTGGAAGCGCTGTGCAAGGTCTGCATCGGCCTGCCGCTGGCCTGGTACTTCCTGCAGCTGGGGCTGGGCCTGGATATCAGCGCCGCAGGCGCCATTCTGGGCGTCACCATCGGCACCACCGTGTCCATGGTGTTTTTGATCTTCTACCTGCTGACCCACCGGGACCGCACGCCTGCGCAGGATATACCGGACAGCTCCGGCTCCATTATGCGCCAGGTGCTGGCCATCGGCGTGCCCATCACGCTGAGCAACTCCGCCATGAGCATCATCACCATGGTGGACACCTCCAACGTACTGGGCCGGCTGCAGACTATCCCGGAGTTGGCGGATGACGCCGCCACCTTGTTCGGCCAATATCAGTTCGGCATGAACCTCATCAACCTGCCGCCCTCTTTCGTGTTCCCCGTGACCATGAGCCTCATTCCCTTCGCGGCGGCGGCTCTCACCCGGCGGGACACTGTCCAGGCTGACCGGATCATCTCTTCCGCCTTCCGGATCGTGGCCGTGCTGGCCATTCCCGCCGGCGTGGGGCTGAGCGTGCTGGGCGGCAAGGCGCTGCTGATGCTCTATCCCGCCCAATATGAAGACGCCCTGGCCGCGGGTCCCCACATGCGCTGGCTGGGCATCGCCTGCATTTTCATCTGCCTGATGAACCTGACCAACGCCATCCTGCAGACCTACGGCAAGGAAAAACTGCCCATCTGCACGGTCATCATCGGCGGCGTCACCAAGATCATTTTGAACTATGTATTGGTGGGCAACCCGAACATCAATATCCACGGTGCCCCCATCTCCACCCTCTGCTGCTACATGGTGATCGTGGCGCTGAACCTGATCTTCGTGTGGCACTACTCGCCCAAAAAGCCAAAGTATCTCCAGCTGTTCGCCAAGCCCGTGGCGGCCTCCGTGCTCATGGGCGTCGCCGCATGGTCCGTCTACGGACTGACCATGCAGGTCCTCACCGGCGGAGAGTACGCCTATGGTGCCAACGCCCTGGCCACCATGGTGGGCATCGGTGCCGGCGTGGTGGTCTACGGCATTTTGGTCATCGCCCTGCATATTTTGCGGGCGGAGGACCTGGAGTCCATTCCCAAGGGCCAGAAGCTTATTAAACTTCTGCACTTGAAATGAGCTTTTCGGGGAAAATCCCCCGGTTTACCGTTGAATTTTCTTGCAATGGGAGATAATGTATGGTAGATTTTCAATGTAAGCGTCGCTATGACTACGAGGATTTCCTGACGGTCATGCGCCTTCTGCGCGGTCCCGGGGGCTGCCCCTGGGACGCCGAGCAGACCCATCAGTCCATCCGCCGCAACTTCCTGGAGGAGACGTACGAGGTCATCGACGCGCTGGATCACGACAGCGCGCCGGACATGTGCGAGGAGCTGGGGGACGTTCTCATGCAGGTGGTGTTCCACGCCATCATGGAAGAGGAGCGGGGCCGCTTCACCATGGCAGACGTGGTGGACGGCGTGACGAAGAAAATGATCTTCCGCCACCCCCATGTGTTCGGCGGCACCATGACCGCTGACAACAGCGAGCAGGTCCTCACCAACTGGGAGGTCCTCAAGCGGGAGGAAAAGGGACAAGCCTCCACGGCGGACGCCATCGAGGCCGTGCCCCATACGCTGCCGGCCCTGTGGCGGGCGGAGAAGGTCCAGAAAAAGGCCGCCAAGGCCGGTTTCGACTGGTCCGGCGCCCTTTCCGCGCTGGACAAGCTGGAAGAGGAGATCCGGGAGCTGCGCGCCGCTCTGGAGCGCGGCGGCAGCGCGGACGAGCCCCACGGCATCCGGGAGGAGCTGGGGGACGCGCTGTTCATGGCCGCCAAGGTGGGCCAGATGTGCGCCGTGGACCCGGAGGACGCCCTGCACCGCGCCTGCGACAAATTTGACCGCCGGTTCCGCTACGTGGAAGAGCATGCGCCGTCGTCCCTGGACCAGTGCTCCGATGAGACGCTGCTGGCCCTGTGGAAGCAGGCCAAGGAAAAAGAGTCTTAAACGCGAATCTGCGTTGAGAAATAAAAAATGAACTGCAATACTAGGAGGATATGTTCCATGAACAAGGCTGAACTCATCAACGCCGTCGCCGAAAAGGCTGACGTTTCCAAAAAGGACGCCGAGGCCGTGATCTCCGCCACTCTGGAGACCATCACCGCCGCGCTGAAGGAGGGCGACAAGGTCCAGCTGGTGGGCTTTGGTTCTTTCGAGGTGAAAAAGCGCGCCGCCCGCATGGGCCGCAACCCCAAGACCAAGGAGTCCATCGAGATCCCTGCCTCTGTCGTGCCCGTGTTCAAGGCCGGCAAGGCCCTCAAGGACAGCGTGGGTCAGTAAGACCGCAGCGCAGAATTTGGCAGGCTGCCGGCACGAGAGTGCCGGCAGCCTTTCTTCCCGAAAAAGGAGGTTTTTCCATGCGTCTGGACAAATATCTGAAGGTATCCCGCCTTATCAAGCGGCGCACAGTGGCCAACGAGGCCTGTGACAACGGCCTTATCAGCGTCAACGGCAAGGCCGCCCGGGCCAGCTACGAGGTAAAGGTGGGGGACCAGATCTCCCTGCGCTTCGGTCAGCGGACGCTGACCGTAGAGGTATTGTCCGTCCAGGAGACGGTGAAGCAATCCGACGCCGGTACGCTGTACCGGGAGATCGCCCAGTAATATTTCCCGCCGCCCGCCCATAGGATGGGGCAGGGGAGGGACGAGGAAATGAATGACTACAACACCATGCCCGCCGCCCACCACCTGGAGCTGGAGGGCCGGGAAAAGCTGACGGTCTCCGGCGTGGAGGATGTGGAGCGCTTTGACGAAACGGGCATCGTCATGACCACATCCGCCGGTACGCTGGTGGTCACCGGCGAGGGGCTGCACATCGGCAAGCTCTCCCTGGAGGGCGGGGAGCTCCATGTGGAGGGCCGGATCGACGCCATCTCCTATGAGGATGCCCCCCAGTCTCAGGGAGGCTTTTTCCGCCGGCTTTTGGGGTAGGCGCCTATGGAGATCCAGATCTCCCAGCAGCTGGCTCTGTTCGGCCAGTCTGTGCTGTTGGGCCTGGGCGCCGCCGTGCTCTATGATCTCATCCGGGCGGTGCGCCTGCGGCTGCCCCGCACCACTGCGCTGCTGGACATGGTATACACCCTGTGCGTCGGTACGGCGCTGTTTCTCTTTACCCTGCGGCGCGCCGCCGGCTTGCTGCGGGGATACGTGCTGCTGGGGGCGCTGGGCGGTGCCGTATTGTTTTTTTGCCTGCTCTCGGCGCCGCTGCGCCCCGTGTGGTCCTTTTGGGTGGATACCCTGGCTTTTTTGGCGCACTTGCTGGCTTTTCCCCTGGTTTGGACGAAAAATTTTTTAAAAAAAATTGCGATTTCCGGAAAAAATGTCTTTTATTTTGCGTGGAAATGCTATACAATAAGAAAAACTGGACGCAAATCGTTCAAAGAGGGGAGCGTGGGGCCGCATGGCAAGACAAAAGCGCCGCCGGGTGCGGTCAAGTCTCATGACCAAGATCCTGGTGCTGGCCCTGCTGGGCGGCATCGGCTGGCAGCTCCACGCACTGCAGGGCCAGGTGGAAAGCGCCCAGGCAAAAAAAGACGCTCTGGCCGCCCAGGTGGAGACCCAGCAGCAGGAAAATGACGCCCTCTCCGCGGATATCGCCGAGGGCAGCACCCAGGAAAAAATGGAGGACATGGCCCGCCACGAGCTGGGCATGGTCTATCCGAACGAGCGTGTGTTTTCCAATATCAGCAACTGACCGGTGCCGGGCGACGAGGGGGCGTGCGCTCCCCCGCTTGCGCCAGCACCGGTTGATTTTTATGCCGCCGCAGGCGGCGAACATTACCGGAAGGAGAAAAAACATACCATATGGAGCCTCAGGTTGGGAGCATTGTGGAAGGCAAGGTGACCTCCATCACCAAATTCGGCGCGTTTGTGGCCCTGGACAATGGGAAGTCCGGACTGGTCCACATTTCGGAGATCGCCAACAGCTTTGTCAACGACGTACATGACTTTTTGCAGGAGGGGCAGACCGTGAAGGTGCTGGTCCTCTCCACGGAAAACGGGAAGATCAATCTTTCCATCAAGAAGGCGCTGCCCCAGCAGGAGCGCCCGGCCTTCCGGCCCCGTACCGGCGGCGCCCCCCGCGCAGGCGGTGCGAGCGCCCATACCGGCGCGCAGCGCAGCGCCCCCCAGTCCCGGCCCGCCTTTGCCCGTCAGCAGCAGTCCACGCTGGCGCCCTCTGCGGACCAGTCCTTCGAGGACAAGCTCAAGCAGTTCCTCTCCTCCTCGGAGGGGAAGATGGCCGATCTGAACCGCAGCATCGACGGCAAGCGGGGCGGCGGCCGCAGACGCAGATAAAAAACAGGAGAGACTTTCGTCTCTCCTGTTTTTTTGCCCCGTTTGCCCGGCGCTGAAAATTTTTTCTCCGCAGCGTGCACGGTTCCGTGCAATTTCTCTCTCCCGGGCGCATATACTGGCAGGGAACCAATTGCGAAGGAGGAAAAAATAATGGTTGAAAAGGCAGTACGATATGACGTGGACGATCTGATCTATCAGGATATCTGGCTCATCAGCGAGCGATGATAAAGTCCCGGGCGCCGCAGTCGCGGCGCCCGTTTTGCGTTTTAGCAGATGATGCCGCCGCCCACCACGGCCTCGCCGTCGTAAAACACCGCCGCCTGTCCGGCGGTGATGGCCCGCTGGGGCTCCCGGAACTCCGCCCGCACGGCGCCGCCCGGCAGGGGATAGAGCACCGCCTCCGCCTCATGCTGGCTGTACCGGGTCTTGGCGGTGACCGCCATGGGCTCCGTCAGTTCCGCAATGGAGATCCAGTTCATCCGCTCCGCCGTGAGGGTGTGGGTATAGAGGGCTCTGTCCGGCCCCAGCACCACGTCGCCGCTTGCAAGATCCTTGCGCAGCACATACACCGGTGCCCCGGCGCTGACGCCCAGCCCCTTGCGCTGACCGGTGGTGTATCGCTCCATCCCCCGGTGGGGCCCCAGCACCCGGCCGGTCTGGTCCACAAAATTGCCCGGCCGCAGCGCCATCCCCTGCCGCTCCAAAAAGGCGGCGTAGTCCCCATCCGTCACGAAGCAGATGTCCTGGCTGTCGGGCTTCTGGGCGTTTTCCAGGCCGTGGCCCGCCGCCAGGGCGCGGATGCCGCTTTTTTCATAGCCGCCCACCGGCAGCAGCAGATGGGCCAGCTGAAACTGCGTCAGCTGAAAGAGGAAATAGGTCTGGTCCTTGCGCCGGTCCAGCCCCCGCAGCAGCCGCCACCGGCCGGTGGCCTCGTCGTAGTCCACCCGGGCGTAGTGCCCCGTGGCCAGGGCGTCCATGCCGTGATCCAGGGCCCAGTCCATCAGCGCGCCGAACTTGATCTCCCGGTTGCAGTCCACACAGGGGTTAGGGGTCCGTCCCCGGGCGTACTCAGCGGTGAAATTGGCCATGACCGTATCCCGGAACAGATCGCAAAGGTCCAGCACCGTATGCTCGATGCCCATGGCCGCCGCCAGCTTTTGGGCCAGGGCGATGTCGTCCCCGGAGCCGCATACGCCGCTTCGCTGGTCCCCCGGACGCAGCCGCAGCGTCACGGCGTGGACCTCGTATCCCTGCTGGCGCAGCAGCAGCGCCGCCGCGGCGCTGTCCACGCCGCCGCTCATGGCAAGGCAAACTCTCTTTGGTGACATGGGTGTTCCTCCTTCGTGATGTTCGTCCCTATTGTACCCGATTTTCGGGCAAAAGGAAAGCGGGGGACTGCTCCCCCGCCCATCATCCCTGATAGCGCACCAAAAACACGCTGGAGGGCAGCGCGTCCGCCAGATATAAAAGCGTCCGGTTGAAGCCGCCGGTATAGTCCAGCGGCACATCGCTGACCGTGCCGTTTTCCGCCCGCCGGTCCGGCAGGGAGACGGTAAAGCGGCTGCCCCGGCCCTGGCGGGACTGGGCCATGATGCTGCCCCCGTGTCCCTGGGCGATGGCCCGGCACAGTGCCAGCCCCAGCCCCAGGCCATGGGGCCGGGGGTCCAGGAGGCTCTCGTGCAGGCACCGGTCAAAGAGGGTCTCCAGCCGCTCCGGCTCAATGCCCCGGCCTGTGTCCTCCACCGACAAAAGCACCTGCCCCGCCGCCGTTTTCAGCTCCACCGTGACGGTGCCGCCGGAGGGGGTGAATTTGAAGGCGTTGGACAAAAGATGATATAAAAGACGTTCCAGCTCCCGGGGCGCCGCAGCGCACACATGCCGTTCCATCCGGCACGCAAACCGCAGCGTCAGTCCCAGTTCGGCGGCCAGCGGCTCTGTCCGGCGGCAGATCTCACCCACCAGCTCCACCAGATCCGTGTCCTTGAGGGCAAGAGGCCCCTGCTGGCGCAGCAGCGCCGCGTCCGAGAGGTTGTTGGCCAGGCGCAGAAGCTGATAATAGCTCTGATCCAGCAGCGCGGCCTTGGCGTCCAGTGCCGGGTCCTGCTCCCGCTGACGGGACGGCGCCAGCTGGGACGCCGCCAGGTGCATGGTGCTGAGGGTATTGCGCAGCTGGGCGGCCAGATTGGGAAACAGCAGGGAAAGATCTTCAAAATCCGGCTCCATGGGGTCTCCTTTCCGATGCCGTGGGCACCGAATGGTAGCATTTGCACAGCCGGGCCCGTCAAACCCAGGAAAACCCTGGCTGCATTACCTCAAGCATAGCAAACCGCCGCCGCAAAAACAAGAATTTTGTCGAATCTTGTCGAAAAACGCATCCAACCGCCGAGATGCTCCCATTATACAACCTGTCCGATTTTTTTGCGCAATTTATGGCGTAAATTTTACGTAAATAACAAGGAAAATTTAAGCAGCCTGTGGTACAATAAGGCCACGCCGCTTATGCGGAAACAGAAAATAACAGGAGGCAGGACGACATGGCGATCAAAGTGGGCATCAACGGCTTCGGCCGCATCGGGCGGGTGGCCCTGCGGATCATGGTGGAGCGGGGCAGCAGCAGCTATCAGCCCTGCGGCATCAACCTGCGCAATGCGGATCTGGACTATATGGTCTATCAGGTAAAATACGACTCCGTGTTCCGCACGTTCCAGGGCACGGTGGAGCGGGACGACCGTCACCTGATCATCAACGGCAAGAAGATCCGGGTATACAGCGAGAGCGACGCCGCGCTCATCCCCTGGGACGACTGCGGTGCCGAGTACATCATCGAATCCACCGGCGCCTACACCACCATGGAAAAGGCCGCCGCCCACTTTGCAGGCGGGGCAAAGAAGGTGATCCTCTCCGCTCCCTCCAAGGACGACGTGATGCCCACCTTCGTCATGGGCGTGAACCACAAGTCCTACACGCCGGACATGAACGTGGTCTCCAACGCCTCCTGCACCACCAACTGCCTGGCCCCCATGACCAAGGTCATCCACGATACCTTCGGCATCCGACAGGCCCTCATGTCCACCATCCACGCGGCCACCGCCAAGCAAAAGGCCGTGGACGCACGGGCGGGCCGGGACTGGCGCACGGGCCGCAGCGTGCTGGGCAACATCATCCCCTCCACCACCGGCGCGGCCAAGGCCGTGGGCCAGGTGATCCCGGAGCTGAAGGGCCGCATGACGGGCATGAGCTTCCGGGTGCCCACCAACGATGTGTCCGTGGTGGATCTGACCGCCCGGCTCATCCATCCGGCCACCTACCACGATGTGTGCGTGGCCATGGAAAACGCCGCCCGCAACTCCATGAAGGGCATCATCACCTGCACCCGGGACCAGGTGGTCTCCTCCGACCTGACAGGCTTTTCCGAAACGTGCATCTTCGACGAGACCGCCGGCATCATGCTGGATGACGACTTCGTCAAGCTCATCGCCTGGTACGACAACGAATGGGGCTACACCAACAAGATCCTGGACCTGATGGCCCACATGTACGCCGTGGACCACGCCTGAAACCATCCAAATACATAAGAAAGCCGGCGGCCTGAGGCCGCCGGCTTTCCCTATATTTTACAAGAGCTTTTCCAAGCCCTGGTTTCTTCCCTCCGCGCCGGCCGCTATACTTTGCTTGTGCACAAGGGTGCAACATCTTTCGGATCAATGAGAAAAGAGGGTAAATCATGATGAAACGCTTCCTCGCGGGCCTGCTGGCCTCCGCCACTGTGCTGGGCCTGACCGCCTGCTCCTCCCAGGGCGCCCAGAGCGCCGTCCAGGCGCAGCCCACCGCCGCCACCCTGACGGACACCGCCGTCTACGGCGCGGCCAAGGCTCCCAAGTACGTCTTCCTGTTCATCGGCGACGGTATGAGCTATCCCCAGTTCCAGGCCGCTGCCGACTATCTGGGCGCCGTGGCCGACCCGGACTACACCCAGGCCGAGCCCAGCGTGGCTGTGGCCGACCGCAAGGGCGCGGTGCTGAACGGCCCCAAGACGCTGAACTTCATGAACTTCGACGTAGCCGGCTCCGCCATCACCTACGACTCCTGCAGCTTCGCCCCCGACTCCGCCTCCACCGCCACCTCCATCGCCACCGGCCACAAGACCTACTCCGGCATGATCAACGTGGACGAGACCGGCACCAAGAGCTTTGAGACCATCGCCGAAAAGCTCCACGAGCAGAAGGACTGGGAGATCGGCGTCATCTCCTCCGTGAACCTCAACCACGCCACCCCCGCCGCCTTCTACGCCCATCAGGCCAGCCGCAACAACTACTATGAGATCGGCCAGGAGCTGGTGGACTCCGGCTTTGAGTACTTCGCAGGCGGCGCCCTGCTCAAGCCCACCGGCGCCGACGGCGACCAGGAGAACCTCTATGACCTGGCCAAGGAGGCCGGCTACAAGGTGGTGACCACCCAGTCTGAGGCCGCCAAGGTCTCCGCCGCGGACGAGAAGGTCCTGCTGGTGGACGAGCACCTGGCCGACTCCGACGCCATGGCCTATGAGCTGGACCGCGAGGCAGGCCAGTGGGCCCTGGCCGACTATGTGGAAAAGGGCATTGAGGTCCTGAACAACAGCAAGGGCTTCTTCATGATGTGCGAGGGCGGCAAGATCGACTGGGCCTGCCACGCCAACGACGCCGGCTCCACCGTGGCCGACACCGTGGCTCTGGCCGACGCCGTTCAGGTGGCCGTGGACTTTGCCAAGGAACATCCCCAGGAGACGCTGATCCTGGTGACCGGCGACCACGAGACCGGCGGCCTGACCATCGGCTATGCCGGCACCGACTACGACACCTACCTGACCAACCTGACCAGCCAGACCATCTCCTACGCCAAATTCGACGAGGAGTATGTGGCCAAGTACAAGGCCAACAAGACTCCCTTTGCCGAGGCCATGAAGGACGTGGAAAAGCTCTTCGGCCTGAAGATGTCCGGCAGCGCCGATGACCGCCTGGTGCTCACCGACTACGAGATCCAGCGGCTGAAAGATGCCTACGCCCTGTCCATGACCGACTACGACTCCGACAGCTACACCCAGGAGCAGTACGTGCTCTACGGCACCTACAATCCCTTCTCCGTGACCGTCACCCACATCCTCAACAACAAGTCCGGCATCGACTTCACCAGCTACTCCCACACGGGTCTGCCCGTTGCGGTGTTTGCCGACGGCGTGGGCGCTGAATCCTTCGGCGGCTACTACGACAACACCCAGATCTTCACCAAGCTTTCCACCATGCTGGGTCTGAAGTGATCCGCTGCGCGCATTCATCCAGAGTACAGGGAGCGGACGACCGCTCCCTGTACCGCCGTTTTTCACGAAGGAGACAACTATGCCCAATTCCATTCTCTCCCGCATGACCCGCCGCACCAACGCCCCCGTGGCCGTGGCGCTCCTTTTGCTGGTGGTGCTGCTGGTCCTGCCCACGGGCTACGAGGGGGCCCTGACCTACCAGAACGCCGACCGGGTGCGGGCGGAGGTGCTGGACACCGACGAGAGCAGCATCGTGGACACCGGCCTGGTCCGCACCGGCGAGCAGCGCTGCACCGTGGAGCTGCTGGGGGGCCACTTCGAGGGCCAGACCGCCACGGCTGTCAACCGCCTGAGCGGCTCCCTGGCCCAGGACAAGCTCTTCGCCCCCGGGGACATCGCCTTCGTCACCGTCAGCTACGGCCCGGAGGGCATCACCGCCGTGTCCATGACCGACCACTACCGGCTGGACAAGGAGGCCATCCTGGCGGGGCTTTTCCTGCTGCTCCTGGTTCTGTTTGCCGGCAGCACGGGCGTGCGGGCCATCCTCTCCTTTGTGGATACCATCCTCCTTATGTGGAAGGTGCTGGTGCCCTGTCTGCTGCGGGGGTGGAACCCGGTGTGGCTGGGCCTTGGGCTGGTGCTGGTGCTGACGGCCCTCATTCTGAGCCTGATCTACGGCTTTGACCGCCGGTGTCTTGCCTCCGTATCCGGCGCGGCCCTGGGCATCGGCGTCACCGCCGTGCTGGGCGTGGTGTTCACGGACTTGTTCCGCATCCACGGGGCGGTGATGGAGTCCAGCGAGAGCCTTCTCTACGCGGGCTATCAGAACCTGGACCTGACCCGCATCTTCATGGCCTCCATCTTCCTGGGCTCCTCCGGCGCGGTGATGGACCTGTCCGTGGACATCTGCTCGGCGGTGTACGAGGTGGTGCAAAAGCGCCCGGACATCTCCGCCCGGGAGGCCATCGCCTCGGGCTTTGCCGTGGGCCGGGCCGCCTGCGGCTCCACCACCACCACGCTGCTGCTGGCCTACTCCGGCAGCTACATCGCCCTTTTGATGGTGTTCATGGCCCAGGGCACGCCGGTGGAGTTCATCCTCAACTACAAGTATGTGGCCGCGGAGATCGTCCACACGGTGGTGGGCTCCTTCGGCCTGGTGACGGTAGCGCCCCTCACCGCCATCACCAGCGGATTGCTGCTGACCCGCCGCAGCGCCGCCGCATGAAAAAACCGCCGTGCCAAAAGGCACGGCGGTTTTTGCCGTTTATTCGCCCTGGGGTTCCGGGGCCTTTTCTGCGCTCCGCTTGCGGCGGCCGCCCCGGCGGGAGCGGGCCGGTCTTGCGGGCTTCTCCGCCGCCTTTTCCGGCAGGGCAGGGGGGCAGAACAGGGCCTGCAAATGGTCGAACAGGGCCTGGCCCTGGGCCTGGCCGTACTCCCGCATCAGGCCCTCCTTCAGTTCCGCCGCCGTGGAGGCCCGGCGCATGAACGCCAGGTGCAGGCACGACTCGATGGACGGCCGCAGCGCCACCTCCTGGAAGGCGTCCGCGTACCGGGCACGCAGGGCGTCAATGGAGGCGGCGTAGCCCTTGTCCTGGCTGATGACATAGGCGTAGTCCGCCTCCTGCTTGCCCACCAGCACCCCCAGCTCCGTGATGATCTGGAAGTCGATGGAGTTCTTGCCGCCCCGGACGCTCTCGATATACTGCACGTCCGCCTCGGTCCCGGCGCACAGCTTCTGGATCTTGCTGAGGGCCAGGCCGCTCTTTTGATAAAATACCAGCACGGCGTCCTCTTTGGAGAGCATGTCGATGCCCTTGAGGCCCGTGCCGATGTTGTTGTCTCCGTCTACCAAAAATATCATTTTCATTGTGTTGTTCTTTCTTTTTCGATCCTTTCCGCTTTTTACAGCATCTGTTGGTTCAGTATATCAGCTTCCACGCCGCCGCGCAAGCGCAGGCAAAAAAGAGGGCGGCTGACGCCGCCCTCCCGGATGCAGATCTTACTCCTCCTCGTCCGTGACGATGAGGCCGTAGCCGCCGTTTTTGCGCTGATAGACGATGCACAGGCTGTCGTCCTCGCTGTTGCGGAAAACGAAGAAACTGTGGTCCAGCAGATTCATCTGCAAAATGGCCTCCTCGGCGCTCATGGGCTTGACGGCAAAGCGCTTGGTGCGGACGATGTTGAACTCCTTCTCCTCGGCCACCTCAAAGTCATCGGCAGGCGCGGGAGGCGGGAAGCCCTCGGAGCGCAGCCGCTTGGCAAGGCGGGTCTTGTTCTTCAGGATCTGGCGCTCGATATAGCCCACCGCAGCGTCAATGGCGCCGCGCATATCTCCATCCGGCGCCTGGGTCTGGGCGCGCAGCAGCGTTCCGCCGTCCCGGATGGTGATCTCCACTGTGCACAGGTGATCCTTCTCCACAGAAAAGGTCACAAAAGCCGTGGTGTCGTTCTCCCGGAAATACCGCTCCAGCTTGGAGATCTTCTTTTCGGCATACTCCTTGATGGAATTGTTCAGGGAGACTTTCTTGCAGGCGTAAGTGTACTTCATCGAGATCGCTCCTTTCGTGTGGAAGAGAGGCTGCCCTCTCTTTCGTATAGTATAGCACACACATTTGTCTTTGGGAAGAGGATTGCGGGAGATTTACAAAATGTTCAATCGGCGTCGTTCGCCAAAACAAGACCGGCCTCGCCAAAAGCTCCTATTTACAATGCCGGGCCGCCGGGTGTATCATAATCACGGAAGCTTTCCAATATCCCACCCGCTTGGGCCGCCCGGCGATGTGCGCTGAGCGGCTCTTTTTTACCCGCCGCTGCAAAAGAAAGGGAAGACTGTCGAAAAGTTTTTTCCACAAGGCTGTCGAAAAGTTTTTTCCACAAGCCCTTGACAGAACCCGGCACACTGTGGTATTCTATTCATTGCCGAAAAGCTGCCGGTGTGGTGGAATGGTAGACACAGGAGACTTAAAATCTCCCGGCAGTGATGCTGTACCGGTTCGAGTCCGGTCACCGGCACCATTTTGGTTCCATATCGCGGAGTAGAGCAGTTGGTAGCTCGTCGGGCTCATAACCCGGAGGTCGCAGGTTCGAGTCCTGTCTCCGCAACCACATTGTGCGACCAAAAAAGAT
>PPYE01158027.1_pt1 | contig 20225 bp, 25 predicted proteins | sample 1559881 | NCBI WGS metagenome assembly PPYE01 (sample SAMN08240022, study PRJNA423297) | Human gut metagenome, whole genome shotgun sequencing project.
CGAGTATTGCCGTTCGCATCTACAGCCTGTCTTTGTTTATTTAAAATATCATGGTCTCCATCAAAGTACCGCTTGCCGACAATCATCTGATTTCGTTTCCCTGAATCAATCCATGCTTGAAGTTCCAACTCCAGAAACTCTATTTCTGTTAGTCCACTGCCGCTCCCACGGCGTATGATATTATTCCACAATGCATTTAAGCTAAAATTCATCGTCTACCACCTAAGTTAAAAATTGAATACCGCTGCCTTTTCGCCCGAACCGCTCCACAGCATACCTCATGGCATCGAGCAGATGATTAAAATCATCAATCGGCTTATTCACCTGATTATCAAATTTATCCTTATCCCATGTGTAATTTCCTATCTCCGTAAGAAAATTAACGCAACGCGGATGAATAACAATTTTATAATCCTGTATCAGCTGTATACCGTTCAGTATGCTGTCCCTGCCTTTTTTTGCAGCATGAATACGCGTAAGCCCCAATGCACGGAGCTGTGCGATTGACTTAGGTTCCGCGCTGTCTGCCGTAATGTTTTCCTTGCTATACCCCATCCGGCTTATTTCTCGGTAAATCATTTCGTTGGTCAGGCCTTTTTTATACATTTCGTCAAATACATAAATCTCCCTTGACTTCGTATCTACCAGCCCGCAGAAGAGCGCGGACGGGTCATTTGTATACCCGAAGTCAAGGCCAAAAGCAGATTGCACACTTTCTCTTCTCGCAATTTCTGCAGCATCAAATATCCTTTCTTCCCAGTTTTCATACACCAGTCCTTCAACGATACCCCAATCGCCAAGTCCTGCCACCTGATATCGCCTCGGATTGTTCAGCCGCATACGCTCAAACATACTGCGGTCAGAATCATCAAGAAATTCATTGCATTGATAGTTCGTTGTCTTTGCAAGAACATCATTATCTGCCTTATCAAAAAATCTCTTTTTGAGCCAGTGTTTTTCATTCCATGGATTAAAAGTCAGCGTTGCCTGCTTAAACAATCCTTCCGGCACTTCACCTCGTATAGATTCATCCAGCGTATCAAACGCCGCCTCTGACGTGATTTCATACGCTTCCTCAACCCATAGCCAGCAAAGCACGCCGACGTCTACCGTGATAGAAGTAACTTTCAGCGGATCATCCAGTCCCCGAAAGAATATCTTCTGTCCTGTCGGCTTATAAGTGATTTCAAGAGGACTTTCCCTGCAGATAAAATAATCGTACACCCCTAAGCGGTGTATTGCCCATTTAAGCTGTGTATAACAGCTGTCTTTTAGTGTTCTGAAAGTTTTCCGTACCACCAGCAGATTCGCTTCGTGATACTTCATCAGGTTATAAATAAACCATAATGCGGCAGTAACTGATTTCTTACTCGCACGGCTGCCTTTAACCACCCGGTACCTGCCTTTAAAATTCCAGAAATCTCTGTATCCCCCGCCAATAACATCCGGAAGATATATCCTATTGGCATTACTCATGGATTTCACGCTCTCCAGTGATGATCACAGGTACCATTTCAATCTTCGTGTCAGAACTGAACAGGTCGTGGCGTTTACCCATTAATTCAAGTGCTTTTATCTGGTCTCTTGCAGAAATTTGTTTTTTTATTATCTTTGCTTCGCTGAACCCATCGCCGATACCTTATGCCGTCTTCAAAGACTTTGTCCTGCAATTCTTTAATACGGCTTTTTATTTCAACATTCTTCAACAATCGCTGACCCATTGAATATGCCGTTTTCTCACTGTATCCCGCTCGTATAGCTGCTTGCGTTGCGTTCAGATCAATCAAGTACTCAACGCAGAATTTCTCCTGTCTCGGTGTCACACCACCACCTCCCTTCTTCGAACAAACGAAAAGCACACACCGGGGAGCGGCATGTGCTTTTCTAAAATTGAGGAGGAAAGTATCTCGCGATATTTTCACACTATCATAATATCACACTTCATAGTGACATTTAATGACATTTAGTGACATCTTTTCTAAAAATTGTAATCCCGCTCCGTGCAATCTATACACATGTCGTATAGCATACCTCATATCCACAGCTATTAACTCCCACGTTTGCCCCAGTATGTAATACCGATACAGCACACAACGGATACTCTCGTCGTCTACCTTGTCAATCAGTGCTTTAGCCTGATCTCGTTTATCGATCAACTCGTCCCACGCAGCATTTACTTTTTCAATCTGTGAGTCCAACTTGTCAACGATCTCATCAAGAGTAGCTAAGTGATTCGACTGTATCTTGTCACCAAGCTTCGGACTTGAGATATTATATGCTCTACGTCTTAGATCCTCTAATTCCTGCTCGTATGCACGCAGCAAGCTGTCTTGTTCCCTGACCGACCTCAAAAACTCTTTAACCGTCATTTTTCCTCCTGCTTGCTGCTGCTTGCTGCTACGCACAACACTACTGTTACGACACCGACGATAGCGCCAATCCACGCGCCAATTACGAAAATCAAAATCTCTGTCATTGTTGCCTCCTATACTTATCTACTCTGGCTTTCAAGCTATCCATTACGTACTGCTGTGCCGCATCTTTCATGAGTAACGCCCTAGCCAAATCCTCATCACGAGTACCCTCACAGATCAACTGATGAACAATGACTCTATTTTTTTGACCTTGCCTATGTAATCGCTTATTAGCCTGCTGATATAATTCCAGAGACCAATTTAGCCCAAACCAAACAACATGGTTTCCGCCGTCCTGAAGATTTAAACCATAAGCCGTACTAGCGGGATGGGCCAGTAAAATATCCACCTTGCCCGCGTTCCAATCCAGCTCGTCCGCTGACGTCTGTAATTGACGTATATGTAAATTGGTTTTCTGCAATGCGGCTCTTAGACGATCTAAGTCATGCCGGAAGTTATAAAACACGATCGCATGCTTCCCGTTAAGCTGTTCTATCAACTCCATAAAGGCCTCTATCTTATCATTATGAATCTCTTGCCATCCGCCATCGTCTGTGTACACAGCTCCATTAGCCAGTTGCTGCAGTTTATTGGACAGTGCTGCCGCACTGGTAACATCAAGTACGTGGTCATCGCCTAAATCTAAAACCATTTTTTTCTCCAGCTCGTTATAATCTCTTTGTGCTTTGGCGCTAAGGGCTACCGGAACATCGTGATAAACAATTTCCGGCAACTCTAGATAATCTTCTGACTTCATCGACACACAGATATCGGAAATGGCATCCATAATTGCTTTTTCAGCTCCTTCTTTCGGATCGTATGAGTACACCACTTCGCGGCACCGCCGCCCGGGCTCAAAGTATCGTTCCCGGAAATGTGTAAAATATTTACCCAATCGTTCACCTTGATCCAAAAGATACACCTGACTCCATAAATCTGATAACCCATTCGGGCTAGGAGTGCCTGTCAAGCCCACCAAACGAGTAATATGACTCCTGATAGCCGCTAAGGCCTTAAATCGCTTTGCACGATGGTTTTTGAAGCTACTCATTTCATCGGCTACCACCATGTCAAAAGGCCAGTCGTTTTTATAGTAATCCACCAGCCACACCACATTTTCCCGATTAATAATATAAACATCCGCCGGCGTATGTAATGCCCGAATACGTTTAGATGTGCTGCCGAGTACAGTGGAAATCCTTAAATGGCTTACGTTGTCCCATTTTGCCGCCTCGCGCTGCCACGTTGCCTCGGCTACCTTTTTCGGGGCTATAATCAATACCTTCTTTACCTGAAACCGCCCGTACTTTAATTCATTAATCGCAGACAACGTAATAATCGTTTTTCCAAGCCCCATGTCGAGAAATAGCCCGATAGCCGGATCTTGCACAATTCGATTCATGCAGTACTGCTGGTACTGATGCGGCACAAAATTCATACTGCGCCTCCGTTTTTTATCATTTTCTTCTTCACGCGGGTTACATAAGTATCTACGTCTTTCACTCCGTATAGCACCTCAACACGACACCCCAATGCCCGCAAGTGGGATATGCATAATTTCTGAAGAACGCTAAGCATCCCGGTTTCGGATTTCATTTCTACAAATTCTACGTACCCTCCCGGAAGAATGATAATCCTGTCGGGTACCCCGGCGCTGCCGGGTGACGTAAATTTATAAGCCTTGCCACCCAGTTTTTTAATCTTGCTAACTAATAACTTTTCAGCATCTCTTTCCGAATGTTTAACTACTTGCATGATTTACCCTCCTTGCATGAAAATACTTTTTACGTTCGCCTATATATGTATATAAAATTTTTATTCGCACGCGCGCAGGGGTCAACATTTTATTTTTATTTCTGGCGCGTAAGGTATAAATACCGTACACCTTGTTCAATACTCCTTGTTTTTCTAAACTCTTCATAACTATGTTCACGTTGTTCACGTTAGGTAGTTTAGATAGATATAGTCGTTTAACTGCCGTGAACTTTAGGCGTGAACAAACTTTTTTAATGTTCACGTTTTAGGTATATCCTAATGATTAAAATTCTCTTTGGGCTTTCTTAAAATTCTCTTTAGTTCTCAATTAGGCTGTGTTTTATTCTCAACAAGCCCCTGAATGTGCACATTGAATGTTCACAGAACATTAACAGTTTATTAAGAATATTTATCCCTTATCCTGAATAGTTATTCTTTCAAAGCCCCGCTGGGTTCCACAATAACCATACCGCCTCCGGGATACATTTCTCTTCCATTCCGGAAGTTGGCATAATATTTGGTTGATTTCCCGGGCGTCTGCCCGTTTCATGCTGCGGGGCTCGCCGCCGAGGCACTCGCACCAGATCTCCAGCGCGCAAGTCTTATCTCGCAGCTTTGTGCCAGTGATCCCCGTGGCGTTGCCGGACCAGTACATCCTCCGGGCTGCCAGCGACATGGAATCATATTCTATCGGAATTAACCGGTCTAGAAAGTCCTGAATCAGTCCGTCTTTTGCGCTGTCTTCGCGGTGTCTGTCTTGTTCCTGTTTAGCCATTACTTCTATAGCTGGATCTTCAAAATATATCGGTTCATGCTGTTTCCACCGCATCACGGCTTCTGCCCATAGCTGGTCTACTTCATCTGGTAGATCCTGCCATATGCTTTTCGTTACTGGTTCGACGCCTACATCAATCGGCCAGAAACGACGGCTCCCGGTAGGGTCTTTCAGAAAATCATAATCGTTGCACGTTCCGAAGAATACACCTTTTCGAGGATATCTTCCTGTGTGCCTGCCATATGGCTGTCGGTATACATCATCGCAGCGGGAAAGAAATTGCTTAATCTCGTTATCTCCTGATTTGCTGTATCCTGTCATTTCTCCGATTTCATTGATCCATATACCTTGTATAAGTTCTGCCGCTTCTTTTCCGTGAAAACTCTGCAGACTGTCGCTGTGCCAGCCTTTTCCAATTGTCCTCAAAAACGTGGTCTTCCCTATTCCCTGCGGGCCAATAAATACCGGAACGTAGTCATACTTACACCCGGGCGTCATGACACGGGCTACGGCTGCCGTAAACGACTTTCTGGCCGCCCCGCGGGTGTACGGAGTATCTTTACTGCCTAAGTAGTCATGGAAGGCCGTATCAAGGCGATAAACACCATCCCAGGACACGCTAAGAAGATAATCCTTGACATCGTTAAATCGTTGCTGCTCTGATACGAGCATAAGGGCTCCGCTGATTTTGTCGCGTCCCGTAATACCGTATCTATCCTCCAGATACCATGCGATCCCCGCGTCGTCCGTGTCTGTCCACTGTCGTTTCAGGTCGCAGGTATTCCACGGCAAGCTGTCCAGCGCCAGCCCCCGGGTAGAGAACTCATCGATGGCAATTTTCCCTGCCAGTTCCGGGTCGTGGTTTAAAATTCGGATAATGTTGTCCATCGTCTTTTTCGGGCGTCCGGTGTTGTCGTCATATGCCAGTTTCGCTTCCTGCATCCAGTTGACGCCCTCAGCTGATTTTTGATCACTTTTGCCGGTGTTTGAAGAAAACACATCTGACGCATGAATCGCAGCAGTCATGTTCAGGTCAGTCATAACTGCGCTGTCTTGCATAGCCAGCTTTTTCATCGCCCGATACGACGGGATTTGACTAATTGGCGTGTTTTCTTTGACGTTATCGTCGTTGCCGCTGAACTTATGGATACGGATAAGGTCAAAGGCATTAACCAGCTGCCCGCTGCATGGATCAGTTGCGTGGTGGCTGTACAAGAATTTATCATCGTCGTACAACACTGCCCCGGCTACGGTTGTACCACCGGTATACGTCAATCTGTCGGTATGGTCTGTTTCTGTGTATGCGTTCGGAATATATGCTTGTATGGCGCCTCGGATATCGTATGTACGGCAAAATGAGCCGACGATTCCCTGTTTCTTCGTCGGGTCTGCCTGCTTAGATAGTAGTATCTTTGCTTTTAGTTCTTTCCCCGGTACCTGCGGCCATGTTCTTACGTCATGCCAGTCCTCGTACTGCCCTAAAATTCCATCAGAACTGACAAATGGCGCGTCAGCATAATTAAATACGTATTCGCTGTCCTTGCTGCATCCGGGCCAGTACATAAGCCGTGATGCTTCAAAGGTCGTCGGATCGCAAAGTTCTATTCCGATCAAGCTGGCCAGTTTCCGTGCGATAGGTTCATACTCATCAGCGGTTACTGTCCTATCCAGCGGTATAATTACCCGGAGTCGTGGACGGTAAGGCGCATGAGACCGTGTAGAATAAATGGCATATCCGATTCCTAAGCTGTTTACCCGGCGGATAACGTTATCCGTTTCTCCGGTTGCGATGTTGTCCAGATCTAATGTAACCAGATCACGACCGGTAATTGCCGATGCTTTACGCTGCGGTCCTTTTAATGCGCCCCCTACAAAACCACCTATATCTTTCAGCGCCCCTTGCTGTGCTTTGCCCATCCGGAGATATTCTTCGTATAGCTCGGCTGTTCGCTGCGGCGTGCGTAGCTTTTCGATAAATTCCGACCACATGCACTCTGCCGCTGTCCATTGTTTAGACATGCGGCTGTTTCCGATGCTGATAGTCAGTTTTCTGTCGTAATTCAAGTACTCCCCCCCCCTTTCAGTCTTTTGTATAGTACGGGCTTATGAAGCCGTCAGCGTTAAGCAGCAGCCCCGGCGCCCACGGTATCGGTGCACACATAATTTGGTTAATCCTATCTATTTCATCTTCATGAATCTTATCTTTCGGTACTTCGAGTACCACTTCATCATGAATATGCATAAGCGGTTTGTATCCGGCTTTTACGAGTCGGTTGATTGCCAGCGCTAAACAGTCCCGCGCGATTGCTTGCGTAATGTTCTCTACTAGCTTACCGCCATAGGTTGATGTGTGGCTCCACTTGATTCCTGCCTGTACTCGGTAATGTAATGCAGGCTTACCAAATTGATTTTCGTTAATATAAGGCTGCGGGTAATATAGTTTTCGCCCGCTTGGCAGCTGTATCGTCAAGTAGTCATACCCGTATAAGAGATTACATTCTCGCGAAATAAGTATCCCGTGCGGAAGACCTACCGGGCGAGCGTCGGACATGACAGAAAGCGCCGCACCGTCTACGTCATACCAGAGGCCGCAGATGCGCGGATTAGCCCCGCGCCATCGATGGACAATATCCGGCAGTTCGTCTTCCGTAAGTCCCTGCTTCAGAGCGCCCATTGTAATAAGCGCCGGAGGCCCCCCTTGATAACCCAGCGCTAGTTCTGCCACTTTTCCTTTCTGCCGCAGGTGTCCGTTGATTCCGTGTTTTTCGACGGGTACGCCGAACATGCTGGACGCAGAAGCGCAATAGATATCTCCGCCTTTTGCGAAAACATCCTGCCGCCATTTCTCATCAGCGAGCCATGACAGTACGCGCGCCTCGATGGCTGAGAAGTCCGATACACAGAGCAGGCTCCCCTCCGGAGCGACGAAAGCCGCACGGATCAAATGAGATAAAGAAGTTGATATATGGCCGTACATAAGCTTGACACCGCGGGCATTTCCGTTTTTAACTAATCTGATGGCCGTATCCATAGCTACGGGCACGTCATGCGGTAAATTCTGCACTTGTACCAGCCGCCCTGCCCAACGCCCTGTTCGGTTAGCCCCGTAGAACTGCAGCACGCCGCGGATACGTCCGTCAGCGCACACAGCATTCTTCATAGATTCATATTTAGAAATACTGCTTTTTGCTAAAGCCCGTCGGATATGCAGTACTTCGGCCACTTGATCCTCTGCAATCTGCAGGCTCTCGGCCACGGTTTCTTTTGTAAGTTTTTCCAATTTCAGATCGGAGTTATCGTTAATCCACGTGAGTAGCTGATTGCGACTGTTCGGATTGGTAAGTCCGGTTATTTGTATGGCTTTTTCCACGAGTTCTGTCTTATGTTGATCGTCGATGGCCAGAGCTCCTCGAACTAGATCCATGTCAAGCTGAATGCCTCGTCGATTTAGTTCGTAATCGATGACCCAGTCATCCTGTACCCAGCCCGGTACGGGGTAGGCAGATAGCCGCCGGTAATCTTCCATTTCGGTAACTACATCCTGCGCGTTGTATTCTTTGAATAAATGCCACTTATCTATATCGTGTTTCGGTAAGTTGCGGGTTCGCCCCCCATTTCGTTTTGTCGGTTTACAAGGTACGCAGAAATAACGGATAAGTGCTTTGCCGGTGGATAATTTCCGTTTGTCCTCGGGAATACCTAACGCAGCACCTAAGAAAGCCAGCCCCGCCGGATAGCCAAGATATAAACCGTGAAGCATTGTACAGCGCCACTGCTCCGGGGGAGTAGCATATCCGTAGCGGTTGAGCCCTGTGATTTCAAATGACGCGTTATATGCGTGCTTGATAACCTCGGGATTATTCAGATCGGATATAACAGAGTCTGGGATTTTCTCTCCTTGTGCCAGATCCACAACATAGACATCTCCGAAGTCGTATGCGTAGGCAAATAGCAGTAACTCAAAGACTGGAGATTCACAATATTTAAACAGACCAGATTTTTTAATATCTACGTCTGAAAAAGTTTCAATGTCTATACTAAGGTGTTTCATAATGAGCCTTTCAGATAATAATGAAAGAGGCCCGGTTAAGGGCCTCCACTATTTACATCGGCTGCCCGGTTAGCGGATTCACTTTCTGTACGGCGGCAGGCTGCGCAGCAAATACAGATTTAGCAGTCGGCGCCTGTCCGCCTAAAGGTTCGCCGTCGGCAACTTTCTGCACGGGGCCGAGCCCACAGCCGATGCCTTTTTTACCTTGAAAGTTATACGGGAAGAAATTAACGGAGATATTAGCGTAGATACCACTGTAGATCTGTATCGGTGAAATAATCGGATTTAAATTGGCGTCTACTACCTCTACGGGCTTATCGGCGGCACTTGACGCAGTGAATACCCAATGGCCTTTACATTCAGGGCCGTATTCGGCGCCATTTTGGGTAAGTCCATCTCCGTCATGTACTGGGGTGGCGACGATAGCCGGGGCTACGCCGTTCCATTTACCGGTAATTCCGTTTGCTTTAGCGGCTTCGATAGCACGGTCAATTTCCGCCTTTGCCGCAATGTCCGTTTTCGGTACGAGAATTGTCGTTTGGTACTTCGCCTCGGCGCCGGGTATCCGTGCATAGGCTTTTAAAATGTGTACATAGCTGAGTCTGACATTTCTTAATACGATGTTTGTGTTTTCCATGATTAGTTACCTCCTACAGGTTTAAATATATCTTTTGCAGATACCACATTGCTGATTGCTTCTCGTTTGTCTGATTCCGGTGCCAGTGTCGGCTTTCCGGGGTTTTTAATTACATACTTACTGAGTAGAGTTTCGAATACTTTTTTGCCTACGATTTTTTCTGTCTGTGCCAAAGTAGCCGGTACACGACTGTACAGCAGGGACTCATCAATCCCATTGTCCGTGAGGACTTTAAACGCCTCATCGGTACTCGTGAATACGCGGCTGCCGCGGCCTTCTACGGCTTTCCAGCCCGGTACTGTTTTACCAGAAAGGCAGCTGGAGAGCGCGTATGCCTGCAGATCTTCCGCCCATTTTTTGAGTGCCCCGGCTTTCTTGAGGTATTCCCCCAGCTCCGCCATCGTGATTAGCGCGGGATTGGCATTTGCTTTCGCAGTTTCTGTTAAAGCGGCGTAATATTCGGACCGTGCTTTGCATTGAGCCCTTGCCCGGCAGAAACGGCAGTGTTCGCCCGGATGAAATTCCCCTGGCCCCTCAAATGCCTCTTTTGCTTTTGGTTTAACTACGGAATTACCCCATTCCGTGAGCGCAGCGCGTGAGAATGTATCTGTTCCTAAGATTTTCAGCCGCGGCTGCACGATGTGAATGTGGATTGTTTTAAACTGATACAGCAGCCCGTATTCGGACAGAGCTCCCAGAGCGTATAGCTTCAGCTGCGGGTTATCTTTGGCGTCTACCGGTACGCCTTTACCGTATTTAAAATCCACAACATGCAAGGCGTCTGGTGTCATGATTAGGCAGTCGGCAGTGCCGAAGCCTTTCGGAACGAACTGGCTGAAATCAACTTTTTTCTCAGCTATTACGTAGGGCTTTGTGTCATAAGCCAGCATGATCTGCTTAATGCAATCCAGATATTCCTCCGTATAGCCATCCATTTCTTTTTGATATAAGGGATCTTTTTTCAGTTTATTCATCCGCCGGGTAAAAGTGGCGGGGCTCATCGGCTCGATAGCATACCGCCGTAATTTCAGTTCGGCGATCGAGTGTGCTAGCGTTCCTTCGCGGGCAAATTCACTGGTTGTGTCGGGGAACTCTGCTTCCAGCCTCGCTGATGCCGTGCATACGAGCCATTTATGCGCTCCGGAAGCGCTTAACAGGGCGTGTTGTGTCATAACTTAGCCCCCAGCGCGCGGAGCTTAACTGCCAATTCGCCGTACTTTTCCTGTGGAATTTCCATCATGGAAGCTACTCCGAACTCTTGAATAATCTGTGTCAGTTCCGGTACTTTCCCAGCGTCCATCAGCGGTCCGCAAGCTGCAAGAATTTCGGCCTGTGTGTATTCTTTAGCCGGGGCTACTGGGACAGTGGGGGCCTGTACTGGGGCAGCGGGCGATTTAGTTGCTTTAGGTACCGAATCAGGTATTTTAACCTTGCTGATCTGCGGAGCAGCAGTACTTGCAATAGTTATCTTTTCCGGCGTAACTTCTACAGTACTTCCCTTTGGGGCGGCTGTATTTTTCAAAAACACCTGCATTTCGCTAAGTACTTCGGCCGCGGATCCTTCAAATGTTACTGTTATCATGATTTTCCTCTTTCTGGCAGTTAAGCACTGCCTGCTTAAAATAAGATTCTTTTAATTCAAAGCCCATAGTCCGGCGCCCCATCCGTAAAGCTACGACGGGAACACTGCCGATACCGGCAAACGGGTCTAAAACGATGTCGTTCGGATTTGTCCAGAGTTCCAGACATCGGGCTATTAAATCCAGCTGTAGCGGACAGATATGCCGTTCATCTTTTTTATCTCTGGCGGCTGCCCGGTTCAGCGTATTGCTTTGCCGGATATCCATCCACACCGGAGACGCATACCGCCGCCATACTTGGTGGCTATAAACAGGTTCGGTGTTATACTTTTCTTTTTTAGCCATCAGATCAGCGTCCGGTTCTGGCCTTGCACCTTTTATACCTTCCGGCTCATCATCGCCATAGAATCGGCTAAGCCCGTTTTCATGGCTGACCGGTTCCGGATTGCCTCCCGGTAGTCGGAAAGTCAATACATAATCCGGCAGCCCCATTCGGCACATCGCGGAGTCCTTGCACAGCTGTTTGTGCATAAGCCCCAGTGCTTTTGTCCGGGTAGCCTCTACCAATGGGTCTTTCCAGACGACGACGCGGCTGTGGTAGATAAAGCCTGCATTTTCAAATTCCCGAATTAGCTCTCCGGGAAAATCCTTAAGCCCGATAACGCCATCTCGGCTTTTCATTTTCGGAATATCCATGCAGTGCACGGACACCAGCCGCCCAGGCATAATGACCCGTGCCAGTTCTTTTACTAGAAAAAGAAAATGCTGGTAGAACTGGTCATCTCCGGTGCTGTTGCCCATGTCACGGTCGCTGTTGCTATACGTGTATAGGCTGCTGAACGGCGGAGAGAACATTGCATAATGTATGCAGTGCTCCGGCAAGCCCTTAAGTATTTCTATCGAGTCGCCATTGTACAGGGACACCTGGTCTGAAACATATTGATTAATCACTTTCAAATGCTATGCCACCTCCATTTCTGCCCATTTTGGTAAAACCATATCAACGCTGGGCTCGTATTTTGCCATAACGCGGCAGGTTGCGTTCAGTTCTTCCCTGACCGCTTGCTTTGTCAGTGTGATCATAGCGTCTCGCATTTTACGGCTGTCCGCCTCTTTGCGTTCGATGTTCTCTTTCACGCAGCCTTCTTTCGCGGAGATGATGATGTACACATCCACCGCTTTCTTTTGCCCGAATCGCCAGCATCGTCTTACCGCTTGATAAAATTGTTCATAGCTGTCGGATAGCCCTACAAAAATGACATTATGGCAGTTTTGCCAGTTCATCCCGAAACCTGCGATGCTCGGTTTCGTGATCAGGCACTTCAGCAGCCCCACGGAAAAGCCTGTCATAGCGTTTACTTTATGTGTAGCCTTATCTGCGCCTTTTACTTCTTGCGATAGACTGCATACCCGGTGAAGTTCTTCTGATTCCGCATTGAGGTCGCACCACACAAGCCACTGCTCTGTGCTAGCATTAACAAGTTCTGCGGCTGCGCGGCATCGGGCTTGCAGTGATTCTTTCCGAGCGGATCGCCTTTGCGTCAGAGTTAGTTTTTCGGTTACCGGGGCATCGCCGTCAACAACGATTTCGTGTATGCGGATTTCAGGAAGCGTGTAACCCTCGTCTTCGTAGCCTAAGCTTGCCGGGTTATCCAGAACGACAGCCCAGCTGGCCATCCATTGCCAGAAGCTAGTTTCAGCATGTCCTTTGAGCCGCCACTTAGACGTTTCTCCGCTGTCGTGAACGAAGTACATAGACAACATCTCCGTCCGTGACATAACCCCTAAGAATTCAGAATGATTGCCAAGTTCCATGAAGTCATTCGGCGCGGGCGTAGCTGTACATGCTAACCGGTACGGCGTACGGCTGAACGACTCGATCAGTTGATTTCGGACTTTGCCGGTAAACGATTTCAAGATAGACGACTCATCCAGCACTACACCGGCAAAAACGGATGTATCAAAGCGATCCAGCTTTTCATAGTTCGTAATATTAATTCCCGGGGTTACGTCTTCTGCTTTTTCGCAAAGGTGGACAGGGATCCCAAAGCGCTGCCCTTCGGCTACCGTCTGCGCGGAAACCGCCAGCGGGGCTAAAATCAAGACAGGTTTTCCTGTATGCCGCGTCACCTCATATGCCCACGAAAGCTGCATCAGAGTTTTTCCGAGTCCACAATCGGCAAAAATAGCGGCGCGGCCCTTAGCAAGTGCCCAGCGGACGATATCCCGCTGGAAGTCGAACAGGTTAGGATGAAGATCTTCTGCGGATATTTCAAACCCGTAGCTTTCGGATATTCGGCTTTTTGAGTCAATAAAAGTTTTGTAGTCCATTGTCTTTTCGCTTTCTTTGTAGTATCCTTGAGACAGAAGTTTTTCTTCTTTGACCCTTGACCAGTGGCTGCTGTTCATGGGTCTTTTTCATGTCCGCGCAATCGTCGGGTATGCAGTATCCGTAATGCGGGCATCCTGTGCATTTAAACAATGTAATTACCTCCTTTTATATGCGCTGCAGGTCGTTGTTGCTGAAAGTGAAAACTGGTAAACCTTTTACTTTCGCGGCGATGTACTCTGCCCGGCAGCCTGCGGATTCTTCCCAACGCCCCGTCAATATGAGAGCATCACAGCGGAGAAGCAGGCTTACGCAGTCGCTGATTGCCACTACCTGATTCGTCATCTCATAATCTAAGTAGCTCCAATTGTGAATCGGCGATATCAACGTATGCCGGGGCAGCAATTTTTGCAGTTTTGACAGTTGAGTTTCCGCGCGGGAAACATTATCTAAATCTCCACCGAAAGGGTGCGCCACATACAGCACAACGTACTTATTAATGATTGGTTGCATAATCGGATTCATCTCTTGATATAAACCTCCTTGTGCTGTCTTCCGAACTGGATAGCGTCCTCATAACTTTCCATGAAAATATCTATGCAGTTATCTATGCCGCAGCGGTCGTTTACGATGTATTCCACGCCGTCAATAACGACGACTGTACCGAATGGTAGGAAGTTGCAAGCTACCCCACCAACATGGACTGTTTCGCCCGTTGCGGTAATAGTCCCGCAATCGTATGGCGTGTAAGCGCTGCATTCTGCGATGAGCCATTCCGCATGAGCCGCGAAGGGCGCTAACAATGTGAATAAAATAGTTAATAGTCTTCTCCGCATTCATACATCTCCTCTCTGTAATTCATGGCCTCGACAGCTGCCTTTAGTGTTTCTAAGTGATTCGATAGCATTTCAAAGAAATCCGTAGCAGCTATCACTTTTTCTTTCTGTTCAACAGACAGGCAGCTTTCGAAATCTTTAAAATATCCACAGAGTATATTTTCTCCACTGCGTGCGATAGAGACTACCCGTTCTAAATCTTCAGTATCGACGTCTCCTCTACAAGCCATCTTTATTTCATCTCCTTTACTCTGATAACGATTTCTGTCCCCGGCTGAACATTGCCGGGATCGTTGATGCGGTTTTCTTTCAGTGCGTTGTCGACCAGCTCCTGCATGTGGTCCTTATCACTAGCGACCCTTGCGCAAGCGTCCCACACACTTTCACCGTTTCGGAGTGTTACTTTGTACGAAATTAACTGCGGCTCAGGTTCAGCGGCGTACCCCGCCAATAGCGCCGTGGCCATCAATAGCACCGTGAAAATGAGTGGTTTACTCATGCTCTTTGTCTCCGCCTTTCTCGAATTGCCGCCAGGATTGCCGACCCCGCCGGCATGCCTTCCCGGGCGGCCGCCATCTTTCCCATATACTCCCGCAGCTGCTGCGTTGGAATGATCATCTTTCGCCCAATCTTGAACGCGGGAAAGTCCGGACGCTCTTCCGCCCAGCAGTGAAGCTGTTGATATCCGATGCCCGTGATTTCGGATGCTTCTTTCAAAGTCAATCCCATTTTTTCCATTTCTATTTCTCCTTTCGTTTATCTTTTTGCGTGTGGTGGTTGTTACAACTGCCCTGTTCCCGTCGTCGTAAAACTGCTAGGCGCTTAACCCACCGCATAGCAGCCGGAACACCTCTCTGCCCTTTGGCGTGATAAGAACCTGCACACCACTCCAGGCGGTTTTTTCGTTATAGCACTCCTTGACTTCAAATAATCCATCACCTTTACCCGCATAAGGCATCAGCTTTCCCTTTTTGTCCCTGTAAATATATTTTTTCTCCAAAAGGAAATTGACAAATGCTTTCTGCCCTATGCCAAGCTGTTTGGCGGTTTCGCGGAAATTGGTCAATAGGTTCCTGTCGACAAGCTCGTCGAAGTAATCTGCCTTCGGACGCATGATGGTGTTGGAGACCGTAAGCTCGCTGTTTGTGACTTCCAGATTCTGAATGCGGAGTTGCTGCTGTTCGATAGTACGTTTCCCAATCAGCAGAGCCTTTGCCATGATTTCCTCATCAGACATTTCCTTTGCCCCGGAGATATATCCACCGGTCTTTCTGATTGCCGGAATGACTTCATCGGCAAGTAAGGCTTGAAACTTTTGCGCTGTCTCGTTACTTGCTTTAAATCCCAAACGGTAGACCATGTTTTCCGGAAGAAAATTATCTTTCGCAACATCTTGCGAAAGCCCAAACTCACGAAGATACTGGTTAATTGTTCTCCACCGCACGTATTCAATTCCGTTCTTGCTCTCTGTAAATCCAAATCCTCTCGCTACATCCTCGGCATTTAAATAGGCTGTTCCGTTTGCCGGATCCAGATAACCTCGTACATTTTCAATCGTCATTAGACTGTTCATTTTCATACTCCTTTCTGTTTTTGCATTTACGCAAATTATTTGTTAAAAAAAATTTGAAAAATTTTTTCGGGTGATAGTTTGAGAACGGCTTGACATTCCCGAATTTCTGAACGCGTGAATTCGGAGCGCCCGCAAAGTTTTTTGCTCAATGTTGACGGATCGATATTTAACTTTTTTGCTATGCATTTCATACTGTATCCACGTTTCGCCGCTTCGTATTTAAATGCCAGTTTATCCATAGTCTCCCTCCTTTCTTACGTTTATGCAATTATAGCATTGCGTATACGCAAAAGTCAAGATATTTTTTCCATTTTATTTGCTTATCCGCAAAAATTGTGATAAATTATAGTTAAGCAATAGAAATCACGGAGGTGAAAAAATTGGAAATAAAAGATATTATAAAAAATAGACGCATAGAGTTGCATCTAACATTAGAGGATGTCGCTAAGTGCGTGCGTGTTTCTCCAGCCACAGTATCTCGCTGGGAGTCCGGAGATATCGCTAATATGCGCAGAGATAAGATCGCCTTACTATCGTCTGTTCTGCAAATCAACCCTATGGTACTCATGGGCTGGGAAGATGAAAACGGGCTTAAAATACCTTTACAGATTGTCGATTCAAACACTGATGAAGAAGAGTTGCCTGTATTAGACGACCCGGAAATCAGGGCATTGGCAAGAAAAGACAACTTTAAAAGCAATCCCGAAAAAACCAAAAAATTAAAACAACTCATTAAGATTATGCTTGAGAATGACGGAGATGATTAATTGAGTCGAGCTCCGATAACAAAACCAAGATATCCCTTAATCATTTATTGGGTAAAACGGTTTTTTCAACTGAATAACATTATTACGTTTCCTGTGGACGTTAATCAGCTTGTTAAGAATTATGGTGTTAAACTTTTTAAGTATTCAACTTTAGCTGACCTCTTTAATTGCACCGTTGACAATATTGTCGATATCATCGGCTCAGAAGATGGCGAAACATTCTACCTTCCTGATAGCGAATTATACCTTGTAACGTACAACGATATGTGTCTGTCACTAGAAAGACGTAGGTGGACACTGGCACATGAACTAGGGCATATTGTTCTTCAGCATTTTCAATTATTCCCCTTTTCTCCCTCCGTAATCGGAAATGGATTAGTTCAACTTACGGAATCCGAAAGTCGTATATTCGAAAGGGAGGCTGACTTCTTTGCCAGTGAACTTTTATGCTCCCCCGCACTTTTATGCCAAATACCAAGTAGGTCTTCCGCTGAGGTATCCAATATATTTGGTGTTTCAAATGAGGCGGCTTCCTATGCGCTTGAAAGGGTTGAAACCAATAAAGAGTTTTATAAAAACAGGACTGCATTTTATAAAACTCAATTCTATGATTTTATTCATGGCCGATACTGTATGAAGTGTCACCACTCATTCATCATTGAAAAAAGCAAGTACTGTCCTATATGCGGTTCAGATAAACTCATTTGGAATAATAGAAATTTGATAATTTTTGATTTTTTAGAACCCCCGATAAGGGAAGGAGAATTACCGCTTGATATGAAATACCATAGTTATCCGGAACAGAAAAACGGAAAGACACAAAAGTGTTTTAGATGTGATAATGAAGAAATTGGAGATGATGATTACTGCATCATATGTGGGCTTGAAACACAAAATAAATGCTCCAGTTATTCATGTAGTGAAACGCTCTCCCTAAACGCACGATACTGCCCTTATTGCGGTGAAGAATCAACATATTACCGTCTGAAGCTTCTGCATTCGTGGGAGGATGAATATAAGGAAATTCAGTCGGAACTTGATCCAGCACAGCAATTCGCTGCAGGAAGCGAGGATATTCCGTTTTAATTCACTAGTTAGAAAAGAGGTTTTATCATGAAAAAGGGGGCCTCTTCTAAAAACAGTACACTTTATAAATTGGTAAAACACAATATATAAATTTTTGTTGACAACTTTGCTGCCATGTAATATGATAATGACACATCAAAGTTTGATGTATGTTTTAGGTATCTATCCCTTGGCAGTAAGCCTCTCCAATTTGTCCGGAGATGGCCAACCCCAAGGGATTTTTCATTTGTAAAGGGGGGTATAAAATGGAAAATGTTGCTATTCTGGTAGACGGAGCATTCTTTATAAAAAGAGCTAGGTATATTTTTGGTAGCAAGAATCCGAAAGAATTAGCTGATTTGCTTAATTATCACTGTCGTCGCCATCTTTATTCCACAAAAGGAAAAACTAAAAATCATTTATACAGAATTTTCTTTTACGATTGTCCGCCTCTATCAAAAAAGGTCTTCCATCCGTTTTTGCAAAAGCAAATAGATCTTGCCAAATCTCCCAATAGCGCATGGCGTTTAGAGTTGCACGAAGAATTAAAACGTGTGAGAAAAACCGCGCTGCGCCTTGGGCATGTTGACGATGTAAACATAACATGGGCAGTAGACTATGATAAAATTAAATCTTTGTGCTCACATAAAATAAACTGGGATCAGCTGACCGAAAAAGACTTCTCTATGAATGTAAAACAAAAGGGCGTAGACATGAGGATAGGGATTGATATAACATCCCTTGCGCTCAAAAAACAAGTTAGCCGAATTATCCTTATTTCCGGAGATAGTGATTTTGTTCCTGCTGCAAAATTTGCCAGACGAGAAGGAATTGATTTTATTTTAGATCCAATGTGGGCTCCAATAAAACCTGATTTATACGAGCATATAGACGGACTCCGCTCGACCTTTCCCAGACCCAAAAACAGACAATAAAAGTTTTAATCCAATATAAAAATCCCGCCGCCATGCTGTGAACATGACGACGGGAACCACGAATGAATGGGGATTCTTTCGTGGCAGTTGTAACAACCCCACCACGGGCTGATTACTTTATAATTATAGCATAATCAGCCTATTTGCCAAAGGAGGCTGATTTTATTATGAAAAAAGGGAAAAACGGATTTTATTGCACTACGGCTACCATAAATGGGAAACGTAAATATTTTTATGGGAAAACACCACAGATTGCCGTTGAAAAGCGGAATTCATTCATCGCAAAAGTTAAGGACTTCCCTTATCTCGACGACCATGTCACCTTATCCGAATGGGTGGAGGCTTGGCTGAATGGTATAAAAAATACGGTAACCGAGCATACGTGGTTCTCTTACCGTGGAGTTCTTCGGCGTCATGTTATAGGTGTTCCATTCGGTTATCATCTTCTCGAAGACCTGCGGCCGGCTTTATTTCGTGTCTATTGGCAGGAGATTTTGGATTCAGGCCTGTCCCCTCGCACGGTTTGTTATGTACATACGTTAGTGTCGGCCGCACTGAAACAAGCGGTATCGGATGGCGTTATCCCGTCAAATCCGCTTGACTACGTCCGTCGGCCTAAGCGTACCCCTTCAAAGTCGAAGGCCCTCTCAAAATCGCAAATTAGGGCATTTTTTGAGCATGTTAAAAATGAACAACTCCGCCGGATATGTCATTTCGCTCTGACAACTGGCATGCGACGCAGTGAAATATTGGGGTTGCGCTGGCGGGATGTTGATTTAGACCGGGCAACTGTCAGCGTTACACAGACATGCATTGTGCTTCCGGGATCTTCATACACTCTGGTAGACGGCGCGAAAACAGACAGCTCCATTCGGTGTATCTCTATTGATCAAGGCACTGCTGAAATGCTTCGCAATCAACACGCCTATTTTCTCCGATTAAAAATGCAATATCCAAAAAATAGAAATTGTGACCTTGTATTCCCTTCTCAAATTTTGACGCCGGTTTGTCCGGATAACGTCACACATGCCGCGAAGAAAGCTTTTATTGCCGCCGGTCTTCCTGAGTTCTCATTTCACTCGTTCCGGCACACGCATGCCACGTTTCTTATTGAAAGCGGCATCAATTATAAAATTGTTCAGGAGCGATTAGGACACTCTTCCGTTCAAACTACGCTTGATACATACACCCACGTCACCCAGAAAATGGACGAAGAAGCCGCGGAAATTGCGTCCCATATTATTTAATACCCCACACATAATTATTACGGTGGCCCCTCGTCGGGTCACTTTTTAATTATAATCAAAGAATTGACCGAGGCAACGAGTGTTGTACAAATGTTGTACTAAATCAAAACCAGACATAAAGAGAGGGATAAATTAAAAAAGCCGACATGCTCTTTTCTTAGAGTACATCGGCTTTTTTCACTTGGTGCCGGAGGTGGGACTTGAACCCACACGATATTGCTATCGGCAGATTTTGAGTCTGCTGCGTCTGCCATTCCGCCA
>PPYE01776550.1_pt1 | contig 20215 bp, 11 predicted proteins | sample 1559881 | NCBI WGS metagenome assembly PPYE01 (sample SAMN08240022, study PRJNA423297) | Human gut metagenome, whole genome shotgun sequencing project.
GAAATAAAAAGACGTGCAGTTGAGGAATACCTTGCACAGCAGAAGAAAAAGGAAGAGGAAGAGGAAGATACACAGCAGAAAAAAAATGACAAATAACTGCTACTTGGGTGATACATTATGAATGGATTTCTGAAATGGTTTTTTGTTTTCATGTCGTCAATGCTTGCAGGGTTTGGGCAGATCTTCAAGGGTCTGTGGAACGGCATAAAACAGATCTTCAATATAAAAAACTACATAAGAATATTCAAGACCTACTCGGCAGACTTCGGTGCGCTGGGCTGGGTGCTTTCTGTGCTTGCATTGATCGTTGTTGCGGCTATCTTTGTGCTTATTATCTTAATGATAGTCCTTGCTGTGAGAAAGTATGTAAGATTCAGACACTCTATCGTCAGCAACGAGGATCTTATCGAAGAGATATCTGACCTACAGCGTCAGGTGGTCAAAATGACTAAGGAAAAAGATGAGATCATGGCAATGAAGGTGGCTCAGCTTGGGGTTTATGATAACACGGCTCTTGCAGAGGGTGAAACAAAGCTTGCAGAGGGCGAGCAGATGCCTGCACAGGGCGAAGTTCAAACCATTGTGGACGGCGTTGTTCAGACAGCAGATTGCCGTTTTTCAAAGCTTATCGAGGTGGACAATTTTTACAAGACATACGAGCCGCCTGCTTACAATAATGACATCACCCTTAGCGGTATCTGCGAAGCATACAGAAACTTTGCCTGCTCAAGAATGCACCTTTATTATGACATAAAAACTATCCGACTTTTCATTGCAGGCATGGCTTCAACAAAGCTCATTATCCTGCAAGGTATCTCTGGTACAGGTAAAACATCATTGCCATATTCATTCGGTAAGTTCTTGCAGAAAGATACCACTATTGCTTCTGTTCAGCCGTCATGGCGTGACAGAACTGAGCTTTTCGGCTACTTCAACGAGTTCACGAAGAACTTTAATGAAACAGAAGTCCTCAAAAGAATTTATTCTTCTGAATACAATGACGATGTAAACTTCATACTCCTCGACGAGATGAACATTGCGAGAGTAGAATATTACTTTGCAGAAATGCTCTCAATTCTTGAAATGCCTGATCCTGCCGAGTGGGAGCTTGATCTTGTTCCTAACGTGTGGAGTACCGACCCTGTTCGTCTGGATAAGGGCAAACTGCGTATTCCGCAGAACATTTGGTATATCGGTACTGCAAATAACGACGATTCCACGTTCACTATCTCAGATAAGGTATACGATCGTGCACAGCCTATCAATCTTGACGCAAAGGGAGTTGCCTTTGACGCACCTGACACGCCGCCTATGAATTTAAGCTTTGAACATCTTGATACACTCTTCAAGGAAGCTTTTCAAATGTATCCTGTTTCACAGGACAGTCTGAAAAAGATCCAGCAGCTTGACCTGTGGGTAATTGAAAAGCTGAGAGTGGCTTTCGGTAACCGTATACTTAAACAGATGAACTTGTTTGTTCCTGTATATGTTGCCTGCGGCGGCGAGGAGCTTGACGGCATTGACTATGTGCTTGCCACAAAGATATTCAGAAAATTTGAGTCGCTTAACTTGGCAATGCTCAGGGACGAGCTGAAAGAGCTTTGCACCTATATGCTGAAGCTTTTTGGCAGAAACACTATGAAAGAATCTATAGCATATCTTGAAAGATTGCAAAAACTGTACTAAAATTTGTACTTATAAACTTTGAGAGGAGGGACGGGCATGAGCGAATACAACGAACAGCGTGCAGCTTTTGATAAAGCTGTAAAGACGTTTGAGGGCAATAACAGCTTTGCGGCAGCCCGTGCCTTGCTTCTTTCGGGCGAAAAAACTGTATCTTTTAATCGTAAGATAATTGAGAAGAATATAGATTCGTCCTGGCTCACAGAGATAGAAAAAGCTCTGCCACATCTTGATACGGTAATAAGAAATCCCAGAAACACCATTAAAGAAGTGGAAGAGATCGTGCCTATCGCTATGTCAAGGAAGATAACGGTAGAGTCCATAAAACATCTGGGACAGCACACCGATCTTATTCAGGATATCGACAAAAAGACCGGAAAGATAACTCCGTCAAAGATACTCAACATTCATAAAGAGGAAACTCTCGATACATATGAAAATAGATTTGTAAATACCCTTATCGACAGGCTATACATATTTATAAATATAAGATACAATAAGCTTGTCCAGACCGCAGAGGCGCAGGAGGCTTATTCTTTTAATTACGATACCGTGGCGGACAGCGGCGACGGGAGAAAGGTCAACATTAGTTTTAAGATAGAAACCGTTGACTGTCTTGTCGGCGGCAGCAAGGATACTGACATTTGGGCAAGGCTTGAAAGGGTCAAAAAGGCTATCGAAGGCTATAAAGGCTCAGTGCTTTGTACCACTCTTGGCAACGCTTTTATCAGACCGCCTGTTATGAGAACAAACGCTATCACTAAAAATGTGGACCTTATGGCGTGTCTTACCCTTTGGCAGTTTATCGAAAGCTACGATAAGGCAGGCTACGAGGTCAACGTTTCTGATACTGCACAAAGACCTGATGATTCTTATTTCGAGGATATATATGGTCTGACCGCAATGAACTATATGCTTTTCCGCTCCTATACCCATGGGGCAGATAAGTCGGAGGAGCTTAAAACCATAAAGAGCAAGACCCTTGCACCAAAGGTTGTCAGGCGTTTTGATAAGCAGACGTCTGATAAATATGATGTCATAGTTGGCGAGGGTGAACAAAGTAGTGCAGGTAAGACAGATATGGGTATGTCTGCCGAAGAGGCAGGAAACCTTACGGCAGAGCTTGACCGTATAGTTGAGATAGAAAAGCAGTTTCTCAAAGACGAGGAAGACCGTAAGAGGGCTGAGGAGCTTGCGGCTGCAGAAGCTGAAAGAAAGCGTGCCGAGCAGGAGAAACTTGAGCGTCAGCGGCGTGAGGAAGAAGAGCGCATAAGGCTGGAGCATGAGGAAGCTGAACGCAGAAGATTGGAGCTTATCCAAAAACAGCAGGCGGAGCAGGCTGCAAGAGAAAAGGCGGAGCGTGAGGAACGTGAACGCCGTGAAAAAGAGGAAGAGATCAAGCATATCGCAAGACGCAAAAGGCAAATGGAAGAGCGTAAGCGCCGTGAAGAGGAGCAGCGTGTCCGTGAGGAAAGAGCTAGGATCCGAGAGGAGAAAAAGCTCGTCCGCAGCAGCCTTGGATCTGCTATGGATCAGCAGATCAGCACGAATGAAGAAGCCGTGTCTTCAAGCTTTGTGTCAGAGTATGAGTCCCCTGAGATCGCTGCAAAAAAGGCGAAAGAAGCACAACAGCAGCGTGAGCAGGAACGCCGTGAGCGTGAACGTGCTGAGCGTCTTAAAGCTGAACGTGAAAGCTTTGAAAATAAAAATATCAATGAGATATTTAAAGAATATTCCAAAAATCCATATTACATGGCAAAACGTGGCATAACATATGTTCTGGCTCACGCATTTGGGATCATACCTGTTGTGACGGATAATCCAGACTATATCAGGATGTTCAAAGTCAAGAAGGAAAAAGAACTGGCTGAGGCAGAGAGAAAACGTGCAGAGCGTGAAATTGAGATCATCTATGAAAAATATGCTCCGTATCTGAAATATGATGTAAAGAGGCATATCAAAAACAGGCAGTTTAAAAAGAGAAAACGTCTTGAGCGAAAGAACAGACCGCCAAGACCATATATTCCGCCACAGCGCACCGCTGAGGAGCAAAAGGCTATCGACACTGAAATGAAACGACTCTATAAGGAGTATCATGTTTCAGCAGTTGGCAGAATGGCAAGGCATTTGAAAGAGAAATATAGGAAACAATAACACGGAGGGAGAGTCGTTATCATCGGCAAGGCGTTGAGGATAGTAAAAATAGCTTTGACAATACTTGGCTCTGCTGTGTTTGCGGCACTGCTGAGTGTGACGGTGTACATAATGGTCTGCGGCTGTATCGGCAAAACAGCAAGCATTTTTGGTTACAGCGTACTGAAAGTCGTGAGCGGAAGTATGGAGCCGTCTATACATGAGGGTGACTATATTTACATCAAAAGGACGGATACTGACAGCTTAAAGGCAGGGGATATCATTTCGTTCTACTCTCAAGATGATAGCATTAAAGGCGAGATAAATACTCACAGGATATCTGAGGTTTTGAGCGATGGCACTTTTGTTACTAAAGGCGATGCTAACAAAATAGAGGACAGCGTGACGGTGCAAAAAGTCAGCATTATTGGAAAATACTATGGGAAACTCAGATTTTTCAAGTGGCTTGGTTCATTTGCATCAACAAAGAAGCTCCTCATACTGTTTGTGATAATCCCAACAGTTTGCATGGCGGTGTATGAGGTAAAAACTATCGCTGAGATAAAAATATATTCAAACCGTGAGGAAGCTTTGAAAGCGGCTGAGGAAGAAAAGGAAAAGCTCATGCGTGAGGCTGTTGAAAAGGAAGTTCAGCGGCTGAAAATGCAGGAAAACGAGAAAAAGGAGGCGAACAGCTTTGAATCAGGAAAAGATAATGAAGGCTAAAATGATAACGGCTATCGTTATTTGTATTGCGGCACTTGCAGGGCTGTTCGTTTTTATCGGGCTTTATATGGACAAGTCCGAGGAAGTCAGAAAGACTTACATTGCTAAGTATATGGAAAATCTGTCTGCCGCCTCTGAGGAGATAGACACTTATCTTGAAAGCGGCAAGAATCTTCCAACGAGATATAACATGATAATTTCGGACATGGGTGCGGCAAGGTCGCTGGTGTTTCTTATCGACGATTATACGGAGGAGCAGAAGGCTATAAATGAGCTTCATTATTGCTTTGTGAAGTATCCCGAACAAATGCAGGGTAAGCTTGAGGACGTGAAAAAGGCACTTGACCATATCACCGAAAATCTTGACAAAGGCTATAGAGAAGTCAACAAGATAGTTGATTCGGTTGATAAAATGGGAAATTAATGCAAGGAGGACAATAACGTGAGCAGTAAAGGGCAGCTTAAAAGAGAAATAAAGAAATGCAGACTTACTATTGAGGAAATAGAGCGTAAGAGATCACGTTCACAATCAGCACTGGTTCAGGCAATTCTTTTGCAGGAAGAGCCTAACGAAATGGACGTTGAGTGGTTCAACAAATACACAGGCGAGATAACCGCTTGCAGAAACCACATGATAGAATTGCAGAAAGAGCTTGACTCAATGAAATAATGGAGGTCGCCAAAGTGGCTGAGCATAAAGTGATAGAGAAAGCAGACAGCGAGGAAGAAAAGAAGAAACGCAAACTGCTTGTTATAAAAATAATACCAGTTGCAGTGCTGGCATTTATACTTATTGCGGTCAGTCTGGCTTGGTTTACCATTGATAAAGCCCTTGATCTTGATTCATTTGGAATGAAGAGCGTAGATTCGCCATTTGAACTGAAAACAGTAGGCAGTGCCAATGTGCTTAAAGCTGAGATACTTGACAGCAATGACTACTCTAAGGTGTCTGATGGGAGCAACATCACTTCTGACGAGAACAACAAGATCTACTGGCTTCTTGATGAAGAAAGCGGTATGACGAATGGTATTAATCCTGGTAGTCATGGAAAGCTTACTTTTTATGTTGTCCCAAATCAGTCGGGGGAAATGAAGATACAGTTCAAGTTGAGTATCACGGGGTATGCAGAGAATAAAAACGAAGACGCTGTTTCTTATGAAAAGGTTACTGAAGAAGAAGTAACTAGATTTATGAATGGACACATCATGTTTTTTGAGAAATATGATGAGAACAATCACACATATTCCGATTTTCTTCATGATGAAACATTCACAAGGACGCTTAAAGATTGTAAAGTAGACGTTCCGCAGGAAGTGAATGTATATTGGGTATGGCCGAACACGCTTGGTCAGATACTAATGAAAAGCACAGATGAAAATCTGACAGAGAAAAATGTGCTGTTTGATGATAACAGTAAAGAACGTTTGAATTTTGCGGAATATATGAAGGGTAATTTAAGCTTGTTCTTGTCAGGTGATGCCGATAAAGAACAAAATAAAAAGGTTATTGAGAATATACTTAATGGTGATAAATACAGCACAGCACAGTTATCATCACTAAGCTCCATGTATAATGACGCTGACGAAAAGATAGGTACAAAGGTGCAATATATCCTTGTTGAACTAAACGTATAGATAAGAATATTAACTTTGCACGGAGGCAGTTGAAAGTGAAAGCTAATAGAAATCAGAAAATTAATAGAATATGCCACAAGCTTTACAGCAAGTATCGCAAGAATGTTATTTCTTTAGTTACCGCTGCCGTATTGCTTGTCACGAGTATGCCGCTTGCAGACATTTCAGGTGTTGTGTCTAAAATGGTATCAACTGTCACCAACGCTATTACGGCTATGGCGGAAGATACATATACTGACATAACTAACGATATCAAAAATGGCGTTTTTACGATACAGAATGCAGATGATTTTAAAAAGCTTCTTAATGCAGATCCTTCTGTTTATCAGAAAATCACTGTATTGTTTTCAAACAACCAATCTCAGTTTAAGGCTTCTGATTTTACAGGAATAGAAAAAGGACTTGGCAATGAAGAATATCCTTTCATGGGAACAGTCAAAGCAAATGAGGGTTCAGCTATTAATCTTCCTATTAATTTTGCTCTGTTTGAATATCTTAGTGACAGTGCAAATTTAGATACTATTATTTTTGCTAGACCGGAAGAAAAAAATTCAGCTTTGCTTGCTGAGAATGTTATACACGGTGATGTGGCTTCAGCTAATAAGTGGAAAATAAAAACTGATCCTGTAGATGATTCAGGTGCTACAAATTATAAATCCTTCACGTCTGTTATAGGCAATATGAAAAATGGAGCAACGGTCGATCTGGATATCACTCTAAGTAATGATGTCAAGGTGGAAGTATCAGGCGGGGATAATGCAGGTCTTGCTTGTGGCTCTATGGACGAAAACACAAGTCTTGCTGTAAGCTTGTCAAGTAGTTCACTTGACGTTTCCGGCAAATCTAACGCAGGTGTATTTGTCGGAAAAATGAGTGCTGGCGCAACGCTGAACATTGACAAGTGCGATGCCTTGACAGGCGTAAATGTATCCGCAAACAACGCGGGCGGACTTGTGGGTAGTGCAGAGAATGCAGAAATAAATGTCGGCGAAGGTGTCACCCTTACCATGACCGGAAGCGTTACAGGCTCTGTAACTGCGGGCGGTCTTTTCGGCTCTTATACATACAGTAAAGCCGACAGTAAAGAATTTGATATTTCAAAATTCAGTGGCATGAAAATGGCACTTGCTTGTTCATCAGGAGATACCGCTGACAGTGCGGCTGTTGGCTCTGTTTTCGGAGTGCTGACAAACAGCGCAGATAGTGCAAAAATTAGTATCACAGGCACCGCTAATGATACTATTACTTCAAACTTCAATGGCACTGTCAGGGCAGGCTTTTATGGTGGTATTGTCGGAAGATATTCTGCCAATGCTCTTAGCTCTGAACTAGCACTAAGTGATATCATTGTAAAAGTGACTGGCTCATGCAATGCCCTTGATTTTGGCGGCCTTATTGGTAAGATAGGTGATAACAGCAAGGCTTATGTAAGCGTCAAGAATACCACTATACGTATTAATAATCCCACATCATCACAAAATAATTATGGCGGACTTGTGGGCTATGCAGATCAGGCTTTTATAGATGTTGGCGGCAAAGTCACAGTTACTGCAAATAATGTTTCTGCAAACCAGAGCGTAGGTGGCATTGTTGGCAAATTTAATAAAAATGGCGTTGTAAGGCTTGGCGGTGAAACAAACCTTTCAGGCTTTTATCCTAAAGACCCTAACAAAAACAGATGTCAGATAGTAGGAAATAGAGGCAATGCTTTGATCTATAGCTTAAGCGGCTGGTCATTTACAAGGACATCTTCAAAAGTCATAGACGATATGGATTGGGGCGGAGTGCTTCGCCTTAACAATTCCGATTTGCTTGAGAGTGCTAATGGTGTTCTGTCTTTTGATGGATCTGGGCATACTGTTACAATAAATGGATTTACTACTAATAATATAACCATAAGCAATAGGGCAGATTTTGCCCGTGCGGCTTTGATCATGCAGCACGATAGCAATGATTTTGTTAAGTATAGCGAAAATTCTATAGATAAATCAGCAATACTTAAGGCGAACTTTACTCTTAGTGCAGATGTTGATATAAGCGACACAGGTCTAACCGGCTTTATGCGTGATAATGGTGAGGATAAATTCACAGGCACACTGAATGGCAATAGTCATAAACTTACCATGACAGTGGGAACAGAAAATGATAAGATAGTTTTCCATACTCACAACGGACTTTTTGCAAAGACAAGCGGTGCAAAAATAAGCAATATAATGCTTGTTTCAAACTTTAATATTGTCGGTGATAATGTTTCTGGCGGTGATGCTTGTTATATTGGTTCTGTATCTGCATACAACAGCGGAGCTTTGACTATTGACAAAGTGACCGCTGATGTGACCGCATCTCCAAGTGGTGCGTATACTAATTTTGTCGGAGGTCTGGTTGGATATGTTGCTGACGCCACAAGTGAAGTTTCGTTCACTAATTCTGCTGTAACAGCAAATCTTACATACAATAATAGCACAACAAAGGTAGATTGTACTTGTCTTGGCGGAGTTATCGGAATGGTAGGAGCTGTTACATCAAAACCTACAACTGGTATTAAGTTTAATAATGTCACTGTTGACGGAAATATAACTGACAAACACACAGGAAGTAACTCCAGAGTTGGTGGACTCATTGCAGAGGTCGGTGCTAAGGATAATTCAGCTTCTGTTGTACCTAATAAGGTATCTATCACCAATGTTAATATTAATGCTTTAACAATAAATTCTAGTGGTAAATCAAATAGCGGTGGATTTTTAGGGCATAACTGGTATAGAGTAGAAATTGATCTGAATAGTTTGAATGTAAACGATTCAAGATTAACAGTGAACAATGGCACAGAACTGGGCGGCCTTGTACTTTCCACAACAGGTTATTGGAGCATAAAAGAGGTTAGCTTTGACGGTGTGACAGTGAAAGCAACAAAATGTATAAATTTCGGCATGCTTGCCTCAACTCTTTTTGGCAGAGATTATGACTCTTATGGCTTTGACTATTTTAAAGGTGAAAATGTCAATAATTACAGAAGCTCACGAGATGCAACTTATTTTGAACTTACTGAACCTGATGGATATAAGATCTTACATAATACTACGATCAATATAAGCCCAAGCTATTCGTATTTTGATGAGATAGCTCGTTGTAGTATTTATTATTCTTCTTCAGCTAGTTTTATGTCTAATCGTCAAGCCATAATTTCAATTCCTGCTGTTACAGCGGACGGAGAGCGTTTGCTGTATATGGACGGAAAGAACTGCAATACCTATCAAAATCAAACAAAAAATAATGGTGCGACATGGAAAGATAATCCTTGTGCAAGATATTATTACAACCTTGATGTATATAAAAACGGTAAAGCCACCACAGGCGGAGCTAAGGCTGTTGAGTGGAGTGCAAAGCTTTTTGCGGCAAATAATATAAAAGCATATATTAATAGTACAAATATAGATTTTCCAACAGATGCAGAAATAGATTTGACAGGATATTCATTTTATCCAGTTGATACAAATGGTTGTAATATAAAATCAAATTCAACTATTACTTTTGAAAATAATGGCTTTAATCAGTCTGAAATGGTATCAAGCAGTAATAGTGACAATTATGCCCGTACAACTGACGGAATAGATGGAACAAATTTAACTAATGACCATAATCAACATTACATGATGCAATCTGGACTTTTCAGAAATGAAAATGGAACTGTTACCATAAGTGGTAAAATGACCTTTAAGGGAAATATCGGTAAGGTGAATGGTGGTTCAGGTGCATTGGTTTGCGGCTCGGTTGCTGACGACACCAATACTTCAAAAAAATCTGTCAAAATTACCGGCAGTATCGTTCTTGATGATCTGTATGTGAATGATACTTCTTTAAGTTTAAATGGTGAAAATTCTTATGCCCCTTTGCTTATAAATAAGATAGGCAACATGACAGAGATCACTATACAGAATGTGTCACAGAAAAAACACAGTATGACTACTGCTAAATATGATAAAGGCGGTCAGGATTATACTGCAACAAGCCTTATAGGCGATGTAGGAAGCAAAAAGGGTCAAAATATATCTCTGACTTTCTCAAATATCAAGCTTGACGCAAGTGATGTAAATTCAATTTTCAAAAATGCTACTTTGCTTGAAAGCTTTCAGCATTCTGACGGAGCAGGCTCTTCTGCAATATACAACTATAAATGGGACGACGATTGGGGTACAGACTCAGCTGGCAATATTAAGCATAATGTAACCTACGGAAAAGAAGTGTCTGACACCATAAAGAATCGTGTAGATAATGTGAGCAGGCAGAATAAGTATCATGGCGATTGGAGTAAAGATGACAGGTATACTTCCCCTGTCAAAAATAACGCAACAGAGGAATATAGCTTTACTGAATACAAGCCATATGTTGCTAAATCGTATGATACCGCCCAAAACTATGATGAGATAGACGTAAACCTTGAGCGACCATATCTTGACAAGGGTTGCGGAACATACTCTGATCCATATATCCTTGACGCTTCTACACTGGCAGAGGTCGCACGAGTTATCAGTACAACCGCACCTACAAATGGCTGGGAAGTAAACTATAATGCAAATGTTTCTGCCGATAAATCGACTGTTAATGCTAATAGTGCTTTTTGTAAAGGCACTAATCATAAAACTTATACTTATGATGGAGCAGGCAATTTCGTAAGCGGAAAGGAAACAGTTTCAAAAGATAACATGATCAAATATCTTTGCGAGGCTTATTACAAGATAAATGATGATATAGTTCTCGGCAGTTCTTTTGCAGGTCTTGGCGGAACATCAAACAGTTACGTTTTCAGGGGCGTTATTGTTGGACAGAAGAAATCCGACGGAACATATCCAACTATCACCAATAAATCTGCAAGCCCGCTCATCAGGTTCAGCAGCGGAAGTGTTGTAAAAAATATCAATATAGTATATACCAACGAAGTAATGCTTTCAAAAAACAATAATAATAAATTAAACTATAGTACCGGAAAGACGGAGTATTATGGTGGTGTTATGGGCGTTGTGTTCGGTGGAGATAATATCATTGATAATGTCAAGGTAACAAATCCTACTATAAAATTTGCAAATAACGATAACAGCAAACAACATCTCATTACTGCAGGCGGATATGTTGGTGCCATAGTTTACGGCGGCGTTATTTTCAGAAATATGGGCAACGTTGCCAAAGATAGTGCGCTTACAACCAACAATACTGAGGCAGTGGGTGAAGACGTATATACCAATCTTTTTATCAATCCATATATAGGCAGAGTTGTAAACGGCTTTGCTATCGAAGAGGGAAAAACGTTTGGTAAGTCAACTAACCTTAACAATGGCAGGAAAAATTATCTCATCACGCAGTTTAAGAGTGAGCTAAGTGATGGTGAGAAATTAAATGTTATTGCCGGCACGACCAATATTATTGAAGTACCTAATGCACAAGCGTTGTTTATGCTGTCTATCATATCACAGTCCGGTATGGGATATACAGACCGTAAAAACAATACTTGCGGATATGGTCATTATACTTTTACTCGAAATGCAGACTATTCAAAAGTTGGCACAGCTGCATTGACTTCTGATGATAAAGATTACAAAACTGCGATCTCAGATTATCAAAGACTTGAAAAGGCTACAAGCAGGGAATATGAAAAGAAAAATTCTGTAATGCTAAAAAAATATACAAAGCCAAGTGAAAAAGGTCTTTATGAAGCAAAGTGGGCACACGAATTAAATAAGAACTTTACTGTTAAACTCACAGGAAATGGAACCTATGACCTCACCGGAACCGGTTTTCGTGGTATAAATCAGTTGTTTGATGCAACAAATAGTAACTTGGGCGACATTAAATGTGATTATACTTTGTCTTTGACAGCTATCGAGGGAAATGATCAGACTATAAAGCTCGATACAGATATAAAAGCCTATGCTGTGAAAATAACGGATAACAAGAGCGGTAACACTATTGAATTTCAAGATGTGGATAACTATAAATATCGTACCGCATTTGCCTCCGTAAAAGGAGTTGGGTTGATAAACTGTTCAACGTATGCTTTAACTGTAAATAACCTTAAGCTTTCCGGCAAGATCAGCGTTAAGACGTATAACAACGATGGACAATCGTATGTTAATGAAGACCTTTCTACAGGTGGTATCGTTGGCGGAGTACAGAGTTCTTGCAAGTTTATCGGAATAACATTGACTGATCTTGAAATATATGGTGCATATACTGTGGGAGGACTTATAGGAAAGTCAACAAATGATATCAATATAAGTAACGTTAAGTCTGAAAACAGTGGCGTTTATGTGTATGGCGGATTTGAAACAGGCGGTCTTGTGGGAAATTCTCAGAAAGGCAACGAATTCGCTGTTAAGGATTCTAAGATAATAATTAATAAAGTTGAATTTGCTAATCTTGATAAAGGCACAAAAACTTGGTTTGGCGTAGGTGGAATCGCAGGTTCTGCAAATATCAAAACGACAATAAGCAATGTTCAGCTTACAGCCTATAATAAAGACAGCTTTATCGGTTCAAAAAAAGACAATAAACCCCTTGCAACCCAGACAATGAACGAGGGCGGTCTTATAGGACTGTCTAACGGAGCCTGCACAATAACAAACACAAGCGTCAGCGTCGATGTTTATGGTAGTAATGCCGGTGGATTCGTTGGAATAAACAAAAACCAGTTGTCTATCAAAGACTGTTACTATGGAGGAACATCTGAAACATCAGCTTGCGGTGTTTATGGCTATACAAGTTCAGGCGGAATGGTCGGCACACAGAATGCGGCTGCGACCTTATCAAAGTCTGCTGTAAAAAATGCAACGATAGGTATACCAATTGCTAAAACTGGTGATGCAGGTATCGGAGGTTATGTTGGTATAAAAGCTAATGGTGATCTGAAGATATCTGATTGTGAAGTCAACAATGTTACTCTTTCAGCAGAAGATAAGTCCAATGGTGCAGGTGTAGGCGGCGTGATCGGTCATAACGACGGCGGCAATACATATGCTTATGATATTCTCATAAATAAATTAGGCTATGTAAGAGGCAACAACAGCGTATCTGTTTCTAACTTGATAGGTTGGAACTATGATAAAAATCTATCATCTAAATTTATTGGAGTATCGGTAAATAACACGGATTGTTTACCTGATATACAGTATAATGCTTCACAGATACCTGCCAGCTTCACCGCAGTTCACTCCGACTACAACGGTACTCAGGACAATACCAAAAATATCGGCGAGGGAAGCGGCACGCACGTTGATATCTATTCACCTTATGTCAATATAAACCCAAGCAAAACCATTGGAGATAAAATTTTCACAGGCGATCTTGTTGGCGGAAATATGCAGACTATCATTAGTGACGCTGCTTCCTATACGAATGGCACAAAGACAAAATCCTATGGCATAAACAGTACTATAAAGACATATGCAGAGAATTTGGATAAATCAAAGCTTATAACATTCGGCAAAGCTTCTGAGCTTAACGTTGAGCGGCTGAACGATCTTCCAGTTTTGCTTATAGATGATAACTCATCGTTGAATATCACACAAATGCTTGCAAAGTATATCTCAGTTCTGACAAATTGTGATGTTTGCGACAGCAGTTCAAATAAGCTGAAAACAACAGATCTTATGAATGTAAGCACAGCAACTTATGTGTATGATAACGACGTTTTGAAAAAATCAGACAAAAGCACTCTTACGTTTAACAGCAAGACAGGATATTTCAAGGTCACAGACGGTCAGTATGACAATGACAGCACAAACAGATTTACTGTCATTACTCTTGATTATATCGACCCAACGGGAAGTGGCAAAACTGCTCTTAGACTTCATATTCCTGTTTTTGTAAGAAAGGTGCTTGATTTCAGCTTTCAATCTTACGTTATCTCAGGCACAGACTATAACCATTCTCACTATACGGATAAAACAAAGCTTGCTTTTGAGAGCTTTGATGCACCTGTTACTACTTATTTTAAGTATTCCTATTACAAATCCGCTAACGAATGGGAAAAAATGCTCAATAACGGTGACAGTCTGCTTTGGAGCTTTGATAAAAAGCTTTATCTTATTGGTGATAATGCCACTGACAGTGGTGTGCTTACCGATGATACAAAGCTAACTCTTGTTGATGCAAATAACAATGACAAGACTTATCATTCTACCGCAAGTGATGCTAAGTTTAATAAAACAACTGGTGAGCTTGACTTGACAAATATAAGTGGCTTTAAACCGGTTACAATGAATGATGTACTGTTAAGATATGCGTCGGTAACAGCTAAAGAATCATCTGACGGAACACTTGTTGAGGCAGATGATGAAGCTACAGCTACTGTAAAAACAAGCGACGGCAAGTATTATAGACCTGCTGGGGAGGCTGAAACAGGCACTTATAAGATAACTGTTTCAGCGAATAGTGATACACCAAAAAATGATAATGACGAAATGATAATAAGCGAGAACTATTATCTCACTATCAATATTCCGGAAACGGGAAGCACAAAAAAAGTCATCAAGAACTTTGTGAATTATTATAGCGGTAATAAGCCAAGAAAGCTCAATGGCAATATTCCTACAAACCTTGTCCAAGTGACAAATAATGACACTGGCGCATATGTTATTGCAAACTTTTTTACACAGCTAGTAAGTGTGACGGCTCATGACCCAGAGGAGATAACAGCGTCAAATAACTTTATCCATGCCACAATGACTTCAAAGATAAGCATTGATCGGAGCCTTAGAGATACATTTAATGGCTATAAGAGTGACGATTTCAATATGTATCAGGCTTTTAAATTCTCTATGAAGAGCTTTGATGAAAAAGATGCGGGAGCTAATGCAAAGATCATTGCAGGAACTTCGGTGAATGTTGATTACAGCATTTTAAACAGTTCAGACACAGAGTTATCAAACGCAAAAATAAGCAAGACTGAGACACTTTCAGAAGCTAAAGACAGCTATATGCTGATGTATCCCGATTCGGTCTACGATTATATCAATAGTGACACAAATGGTTCTATAACTGTCAAGGCGGATATCAGCTTAACTTATGGTACTGCAGGGATCATAGATCAGTTTCCTGAGCGTAAGGACGGGGATACCAAAACCGGTATAGGCGTAAATGCGGCGTCTTATGTTGCATATAGCCAGAACAATATTGAGAACAGCTCTATCTCTGCAAGTGGAGTTATGCCTGCCAGACGCTACTATAGAAAGGCAATGACGGTGGCACAGCTAAACTATAACGTTGCAGAGTCAACGGTTCTTGAGTCGAAAGATTCACCATTTTCACAGCTTGGTATCAATGCCAAAGATATGAATACAGAAGAAATGGCAATAACAGCAAATGCTATCTATGATCTGTCTGCTTTGAGCCGATCAACAAAGGATAGTGGCAAAAAAATACAGTATACAATGAGGTTGTATGTTAAGGACAATAGTGGCGATTATAAGCAGACTAACGATATTAGCAAATACCTCAGTAGCTTTATTTTGGAAAACGCCACATCAAGCAGCGGTCTGAATGACAAGGAGTGCGTTTTTACCACTGACTATAATGGCGAAGAACAAAACACAGCCGTTACGAAATTTACAGTAAAAACAGGCAAGGCTTTTGAGGAGCAGGGACTTACCTATGCGAACTATAGAGTTGAGCTTACCGCAGTATTGCTTAATGACAACAACTCAGTTGTTAATGGAACTACCTCAAGCGACTATGTTGTTTACACAAACGCAAAAATAGAAACAGGCTTTATAAATTCATAATAAGCAGGCATTTTCAGGAGAAAATTATGACAAAAAGCATTTTGGGAAAATTCAGAAAATTAGAAAAAAAGAAGAAGCTCCAGCTAGTCATAGCAGTATCCATCTCGGTGGTACTGCTTGTGGCACTGCCTGTTTATGCGTGGTTTACTCACAAACGTTCTATTGCTCTTACAACAAAAATAAATGCCCCTACTCAGCTTTATATCACCGCAGGAAACAAAGAATCTGTGGCAAATCTTGAAATGGCAGATATAGACGTTGAGAACGGCAGTTATAAAGACTTTGTTTTCGGCATAGGCGGGGCAGACGTGCAACAATATCAAATACAGCTTGCACATACAACGAATATCCCTTTTGAGTATGAGATATATCGTGCGAAAAGCGTCAGTGAAACTGAAAAATCTGAAGCTGTCGTTTATGTTTCAGATGAAGAGAATAAAACGTTTTATTACAAAATAGACGGCAATAAGATCTCGCGACATTATCTCAATCAGCAAGGCTCGGAGATACTTGCTAACAGCACACTTCACGAAAAGTCCTATGACAGCTACGGCAATGTTCAGAAAAATGCCGAGGCGCTTTATTGGCAGTCTGATGGTCTAAGTGTAAATGATGCAGAAAACCCATTTTGCGATTATTTTATAATAAGAGTAAAATGGAATGAAAACGTCCAAAACAATAAAGAAACTGATATGGTCTACCTGACAGTTCAGAGAAAGTAATAATTCACAAAATAGAGAGGAGGGTGGCTGTTATGAAAGACAAATTTATAAAAAAGCTTAAAAGATCGTGGTTTGCAATATGGATAGCTTTTGCGGCAGCCGCACTCAGTACTATTGGCGTCCTGGCGGCTTATACCAGCGTTTCAAGTGTAAAGCGAGTTGTGTCCACACAAAAGGGAGCTGGTATGCTGTTTTCATCTAATTATCTTACAACAGATGAAAATGATCTTCCAAGGACGATAACTTTTAGCAGTATGGAAAACTCGCCTTGTGTGACAGTCAATGTGTGCAACTATCCGCAAACATTGATAAAGCATAATGACAAGGATATCACATACACTTTGACAGTCGAGCTTGTGGACAGCAACGGAAATGCCGTTACCGGAGAAGAAACTGCAAAATACTCAGTTGAATATAACGGTGAAAAAAAGACTTTTGGAAGCAATTCAAAAATAGAGTTTTCACTTCTGAAACTTATGGCTGACGATTTCAACAAGCATGAATTTGTGCTGACTTTTGATAAGTCACAGCTCACAAAGTCTGACATATACATGAGAGTGACAGCCACTCCTACAAATCAGGCTGAGTTGAAACCGCTCTCCGCAAAGCTTGGCGTTATCTATATAAATAATAACACATCAGCAACATGGACAGGCACATTCATCGACAATGCTACCTCGCCTAAAGATCTTGACGGCTTCAACTACCGCCTGTCAGGCAGTGGCGAGGGTACTATAACGCTGAGTTGGGATACAAACTATGTTGATATCAGCCCATGGTTTAAGAATACTTATGATCTGACTATTTCAAAGGACAGTTCTGGCATAGCCACTGCAACTTTGAAAGTCAATTCTGCTGAAAAAAATCAATATGATATTCAGTTCTATAGAACGAACGGCATTAACAGTGCAGAGCAGTGGTCTGACGGTAATCATACCGATATTACGGTGACTGGTACGGGATTTGTTTCAATGAGTTTCACTCAAAGCACAGCGACTGAAAATTAGAATATGTACAAAAAAACGGACTGCAAACAAAATGCAGTCCGTGTATTTTTTCTGTAGGGGCGAACAGTGTTCGCCCGTTTTTTTATATCCGTATAATGTTCAGTACGAAAGCTTAGAGTGCAGACTTCAAAGCCTCAGCAAGCTGAGCAGGACATGATGTGCCACGTCCGTTGCAGTCGATACCCTCAAGTCTGTCAATAACGTCTTGAACCTTCATGCCCTCAACAAGCTTTGATACACCCTGTGTGTTGCCGTTACAGCCACCTGTGAAATGCACTTTCTTTACGATACCGTCCTCTACTTCGATATCTATTTTTCTTGAACATACTCCCTTTGGAGTGTAGCTTATCGTTGCCATTTGAAAAACCTCCTAAATTCTTGCTACGCCTGTTTCTCTTGCAGCCTTTGCCACAGCCTCAGCCACAGCGACCGGTACTGACCTGTCAAAAGAGTTCGGCAGAATAAATTCCGCATTGAGCTTGTCCTCAGGCACACAGCCTGCGATAGCCTTTGCGGCAGCCATTTTCATTTCCTCGTTGATGTCAGAAGCCCTTACTGCAAGTGCACCCTTGAAAATTCCAGGGAAAGCGATAACGTTGTTTATCTGGTTAGGGAAGTCTGAACGTCCTGTGCCAACGATAAACGCACCTGCCGCCTTTGCTTCGTCAGGCATTATCTCAGGAGTCGGGTTAGCCATTGCGAAAAGTATAGGCTTATCGTTCATGGACTTGACCATTTCAGCGGTCACAAGCTTTGGCTTGGAAACGCCCACGAAAGCGTCTGCACCCTTGAGTGCGTCGGCAAGAGAGCCGTGAAGCTTGTTCTTGTTTGTTACCTTAGCCATTTCAGCGTGAGCCTCGTTAAGATAATTGTCGCCCTCGCAGATTATGCCCTCACGGTCTACCATGATAAGATTGCCGATACCAAGAGAAAGCAAAAGCTTTCCGATAGCACAGCCGGCTGCACCTGCGCCGTTTATAACGAGTGTGATATCCTCTATCTTCTTGTTTGCTACCTTGCAGGCATTCATAAGTGCCGCACCGACAACGATAGCAGTTCCGTGCTGATCGTCATGGAAAACAGGGATATCAACTTTCTCTTTAAGCTTAGCCTCTATCTCAAAGCACCTTGGAGCAGCGATATCTTCTAGATTTATACCACCGAAGCTGTCTGATATCATAGCGATGGTGTTTACTATTTCGTCAACGTCATTGGACTTTATGCAAAGTGGAAAAGCGTCAACGTCTGCGAACTCCTTGAAAAGTGCGCACTTGCCCTCCATAACAGGCATACCTGCCAGACCGCCAATATTGCCAAGACCAAGCACAGCAGAGCCGTCTGTAATAACAGCCACAAGATTTGCACGTCTTGTAAGCTCATATGAAAGGTCAGGATCTTTCTGTATCTCAAGGCAAGGCTGAGCAACGCCCGGTGTGTAAGCCAGCGTCAGGTCTTTTGCATTGTTTACCTTTGCTCTTGAGCAGACCTCTATCTTGCCTTTCCATTCTCTGTGTTTCTGTAGGGATTCTTCCATTACGTTCATTTTATACAGTCCTCTCTATTTTACGCATTAAAGGAACATTACCGCATGATAATGTCCCTTTATTATACCATATTATTTCTCTGTTTTCACAGCCGCTTTGTTAGCTTTTTGTGAATTTATATGAATGAGCTTGAACAGCTTATCAAGATTTTCCTTGTCAGTGGTCATGCTGCCGATATGGGTCATAGTTTCATTATACAGACCGTGGAAGTCAGAGCCACCAGTCACTATCAGGTCATGTTCCTTTGCAATATCCACAAGCTTCTGCTGTTGAGTTGGAGTAGCAGAGTAATGATAAGCCTCGATACCGTCAAGTTTTCCTGCCTCGATAAGCTCAAGAAGCAGCTCGGTGTTGTTGAACATAACAGGGTGTGCCATAACAGCTATGCCCTTTGCGGAATGTATAAGGTCAAGCACAAAGTTTACGTCAGGATATTCACGGGTCACAAGACATTCGCCGTTTGGATATGCAAAAAGCTTGTCGTTCACAGAGCCGTAAAGCTCAGTGGCATAGCCGTAATTCACTAATGCTCTCATGATATGCTGCTTGAAAATGCTCTTTGAGCTTTTTGTGTAGTGCAGCACGGCGTCAGCAGGAATAGGATATCTCGCCGTCACCTTTTCTATCATTTCCTTTGCACAGTCTTTTCTTATCTGGCATGACTTCAGGCAAAGACCCTCGAGCCTGTCAGGTTTCTGCGGTGCATAGCAAAGAATGTGTACTTTTGAATTGCGCTTCTTGTCCCATGCGGAAAGCTCTACCGCAGGAATGACCTTGACCCCATAACGTTCGCCAAGTATTTGCGCTCTGTTTGATGATGAAAGAGTGTCATGGTCTGTTATCGCAAGAAAGCCAAGTCCCATTCTTTTTGCCTGAACAATGACCTCTTCTATACCAAGCGAGCCGTCAGACAGCGTTGTGTGACAATGCAGATCTCCTGTCATACCTTTGTTCCTCCAAATCTATAAAATATATCTGTCATTTTCTGTATATAT
>PPYE01343714.1_pt1 | contig 20212 bp, 19 predicted proteins | sample 1559881 | NCBI WGS metagenome assembly PPYE01 (sample SAMN08240022, study PRJNA423297) | Human gut metagenome, whole genome shotgun sequencing project.
GGAATCCCTCGAAGAAGAAACCCTGTGCAAAGATTAAATCGCTGAATATTTAATATTTACACCCATTTTCTCCTCTCGGAAAACGAATGGGTAGTACTTCGGTACATTCCATTCGCCCCGTTCGAGGGATGTGCGGAAATAGCCGCTTACAAATCGGAAATCAAACCAGGCCGGAGAATCCCATAAACGCCATGGCCAGAATCCCGGCCGTGATCAGCGCGATGGGAATGCCCTTGAACGCCTTGGGCACATCCTCGAAATCGAGACGCTCGCGGATACCTGCGAAGAGCACCAGCGCAAGGGCGAAACCGAGGGCCGTGGCCACCGAATAAGTGACGCTCTGCAACAGGTTGAACTCCTTCTGGATCATCAGGATCGCGACGCCCAGCACGGCGCAGTTGGTGGTGATCAGGGGCAGGAAGATGCCCAACGCCTGATAGAGCGACGGCGAGAGTTTCTTGAGCATGATCTCGACCATCTGCACGAGGGCCGCGATCACGAGGATGAAGACAATCGTCTGCATGTAGACGATGTCCAGCGGCACGAGCACATAGGTCTGAATCAGCCACGCCACGACGGCCGCAATGGCCATCACGAAGGTTACGGCAGCTCCCATGCCCAGCGAAGTCTCGACTTTCGACGACACGCCCAGAAAGGGGCAGATGCCGAGGAACTGCGCCAGCACGACGTTGTTGACGAAGATGGCGCCGATGATGATTGCAAAATAGGAAAGCTCCATAACTATTTCTTGGCTAATTTGTTAAACAATACCATCAGATAGCCCAGCACCAGGAATGCCCCCGGGGCCAGCACGAAGATCAGCGGCGCGACGTCCGCAAAGCCGAGGTTGACGCCGAAGATGGCGCCGCTGCCCAGGATCTCGCGCACGGCGCCGATCACAGTCAGCGCCAGCGTGAAGCCCAGGCCGATGCCCACGCCGTCGAGAATCGAATCCAGCGGGGAGTTCTTCGAAGCGAAGGCCTCGGCGCGGCCGAGGATGATGCAGTTCACCACGATCAGCGGGATGAAGACACCCAGCGCTCCGTACAGCGCCGGCACATAGGCCTGCATCAGCATCTGGATGATCGTCACGAACGAGGCGATCACGACGATGAACGCCGGGATGCGGACCTTGTCGGGAATGATGTTCTTGATCAGCGAAATCACAAGGTTCGACATGATCAGCACGGCCATCGTCGCCAGCCCCATGCCCATGCCGTTTTCGGCCGAAGTCGTCGTACCCAGCGTGGGGCACATGCCCAGCACCAGCACGAACGTCGGGTTGTTCTTGACGATGCCGCTCGATATAATTTGCAGTTTATTCATTTTGACCTCCTTCCTGAGCCGCAGGCTCGTTGGTTTGTCCGGCGGCAGCCGTCGCTCCGGACGCCGTGTCGGTCGGGGCTTCGCCCGTCGCCACGCTCTTGTAAGCCATCCACGCGCGGTTGATCGCGTCGACATAGGCGCGCGACGAGATCGTTGCGGCGGTCAGCGCATCGACGTCGCCGCCATCCTTCGTCACGGCCAGCTTGCCGTCGACGAGCTTCTTCGATTCGAGTTTCCGGCCCTTGACGCTCGCAAGCAGGACGTTGCCCTCGTCGGCCATCTTGGTACCGAGACCCGGAGTCTCGGTCTGCTCCAACACGTTGACGTTCACTACTTCGCCCTCGGGCGTGAAGCCCACCATCAGGCGCACCACGCCGCCGAAGCCCTGCTTGGTCATCGACTGCACGGCATAACCGCTCACGCTGCCCCCGGCCGTCGCCGTGTAAACCGTGATCGGCATGTCGTCGATGGTCAGCTCCTCGGTCGTCGTGGCGTCGAACGCCGGGAGCACCTCGTTCAGGGCCGCCAGCGTCGCGGCTTCCTTGGCCGCCGCGATCGGCTCCACGGTAATCATATTGACGAAGCCCACTCCGGCCGAAGCCACGAGGGTGATGCCGAAGAGGACGGCCGTCATGTTCAAAAGTGTACTTTTCATGCTGTCACCTCCTCTTATTTCACGCCGAAGCGCTTGGGTTTGACATATTTGTTGATCAGGGGCACGCAGGCGTTCATAATCAGGATCGCAAACGACATGCCCTCGGGATAAGCGCCCCACAGACGGATGCACATGGTGATCAGTCCGATTCCCACGGCGAAGATCACGCCGCCCCGAACGGTCATCGGCGAGGTCGAATAGTCCGTGGCCATGAAGATCGCACCTAACATCGCGCCGCCCGCAAGGACATGGAATATACCGGCCCTCCACGCAGTCCCGAAGAGGTATCCCAGTTTATAACCGGCCGAACAGGTTCCGTCGGCAGCCTGCGGAAGCGCGTCGAACGACACGGAGCACATCGCAACCACCCCGGCGAACACAGCCATCGTCGCGAGCACCGTCACGGGAATGTGCCACGTGATCACGCGCCGCCACAGCAGGTAGACGAATCCGCACAGCAAGGCCGCAGCGGCCACCTCGCCCAGCGAACCGGGGATGTTGCCCAGCAGCATCTCCTGCACGCCGATGGCGCCGGGACCCGCCAGCCCCTGCTTCACGGCCGCCAGCGGCGTGGCGCCCGACAGAACGTCGAACGAGCCGTTCACGGGCAGCGGCCAGGTGGTCATCTGCACCGGATAGGCGATCAGCAGGAACACGCGTCCCACCAGCGCGGGGTTGAAGGGGTTCTTGCCCAGGCCGCCGAAGGTCATTTTGGCGACGGCGATGGCCACGAAGGCGCCCATCACGACGATCCACCAGGGAATCGACGCCGGGAGGTTGAAGGCAAGCAGCACGCCCGTCACCACGGCCGACCAGTTGCCGACGGTAGTCGCACCGCGGACCATGAATTTCTGAATCAGGTACTCGATCACCACGCACGACACCACGGAAAGGGCCGTAACGCGCAGCACGTCCAGTCCGAAGACCACCGTCGACACGACCAGCGCGGGCATCAGCGCGATCACGACGTCGCGCATGATCCGGGTCGTCGACTGGGCCGTCTGCACGTGGGGTGCGGGAGCCACAATGAGTTTATTAGCCATATCTATACTGTTTTTTCATTTACTTTTTAGGTGCAGCCGCTGCGCGTGCGCGGATCAGGCCCATCACGGTCTGCTTGCCGAGGCGCACCCAGTCCAGCAGCGGCAGATAGGCCGGACACGTCGACTGGCAGCAGCCGCACTCGATGCACGAGGTGATCATCAGCGCTTCCAGTTCGTCCCAGCCCTTCTTCTGGGTCATCTTCGAGAGGTAATAGGGTTCCAGTCCCATCGGACAGGCGGAGACGCACTTGGCGCACTTGATGCACTGCGTCGCCTCGCGGCGCTGTGCGTCGCGGCCCGACATGACGGTGATGCCCGAGCAGCCCTTCGTCACGGGCGAGTCGAGGTTCACCATCGCCCGGCCCATCATCGGACCGCCGTTGATCACCTTGCCCGCATCCCCGGGAAGGCCGCCCGCGGCCTCGATCAGCGCCGAGATCGGCGTACCCATGCGGGTCAGCAGGTTCTTCGGCTCCTTCACGCTCTTGCCCGTGACGGTCACCACCCGCTCGATCAGCGGTTTGTTCTTCAGCACGGCCTGATAGACGGCAACGGTCGTCGAGGCGTTGCACACCACGGCCCCCACGTCGATCGGCAGCGCGGGCGGAGGCGGAACCTGACGGCCCATGACGGCTGCGATCAGCTGCTTCTCACCCCCCTGCGGGTACATCACCTTCAGGGGTACGACCTCGATGCCCTTGTATCCGGCGGCGATCTTCGTCAGATGCGCGATCGCGTCGGGTTTGTTGTTCTCGATGCCGATATAGGCTTTCCCGACGCCCACGGCCTTCATCAGAATCGTGACGCCGACGACCAGTTCCTCGCCGTGCTCCAGCATCGTGCGGTGGTCCGACGTAAGATAGGGTTCGCACTCCACGCCGTTGATGATGACGCACTCGGCCTTCTTTCCGGGAGGAACCGAGAGTTTCACGTGCGTGGGGAACGTCGCTCCGCCCATGCCGACGATGCCGGCGTCCTTGATCTTGGCGATGATCTCCTGCGCCGAGAAGGGGCAGACCTTCACCAGCGCGTCCGAACGGTCGATGCCCTCGGCCCAGTCGTCGCCCTCGCGCTTGATGGTGATCATCATCTGGCGCAGGCCCTGGCCGTTGACGACCATATCGACAGCCGTCACCGTACCCGAAATCGGGGAGTGGATGTTCGCCGACATGAAACTGCCGGCTTCGGCGATGAGCTGGCCCGTGAGCACCCGATCGCCTTTGGCGACCTTGGCCACCGCCGGGGCGCCGATGTGCTGTGCGAGGGGAATCGTCACCACATCGGGCAGCGGCAGCACCTCGATCGGTTTGGCGCAGCTCAACTTATTTTCCGACGGATGGACTCCGCCCATTGGAAATGTCTTCATAGTTGGAATTCCTTTTTTACGATTCTTTGTTAGCGGCGGGCGCTGCCGGAGCCTTCGGGGCTTTGGGCAGCGGGTCCATGCCGACGAGCCGGATGGCTCCCGTAGGACATTCGTTCACACACTTGCGGCACAGTTTACACTTCTGCGGGTCGATGTAGGCGAGGTTGTTCTCCACGGTGATGGCATCGAAGGCGCATACTTTCACACACTTGCCGCAGCCGATACATCCGGCCTTGCAGGCCTTCATCACCACGGCGCCCTTGTCCTTCGACACGCACGACACGTACACCGCACGGTTCTTGGGCCATTTCTTCCGCAGTTCGATGATCATTTTCGGACACGCCTTCACGCAGGCGCCGCAGGCCGTGCACTTGTCGGCGTCGACCTCCGGAAGTCCCGTTTCCGGGTTGATGTGAATGGCGTCGAAGGCGCAGACCGCGACGCAGTCGCCGAAGCCCAGACAGCCGAACGCGCAGCCCGTCTCGCCCACATAGAGCGACGAAGCCACGGCACACGACTTGGCCCCGTTGTACTCGTTGGTGCGGGGACGCTTCTCGCACGTGCCGCCGCAGCGGACGGTCGCCACTTCGGGCTGCTTTTCGGCAGCGGCCTTTCCGAGGTATGCAGCCACGGCTTTCATACAGTCGCCGCCGCCCACGGGGCAGAAGAGCGCCGAGATGTCGTCGCGCTTCACGAGCGCGTCGGCCATGCCCCGGCATCCTGCGAATCCGCAGCCGCCGCAGTTGGCCCCGGGGAGCATCTTCTCCACCTCGTCGATCCGCGGGTCCTCCTCGACCCGGAATTTCCGGGCCACGAAATAGAGGATTACCGCCGAGAACACTCCCAGCGCACACAGCGTCAGGATCGTGTAAAGTAATACTTCCATCAGATTTTTGTTATTGTAAATTGAATTGTGTGTTCGATTTTCCGCCGGAAGAGCCACAGCGCAAAATAATAAACGCCCACGCCCGCAATAGCGGCGAGGGCGCCCGCACCTTCGCTCCATCCGGCAACGGCGATCGTCCCGACCAGAACGGCCAGCAGGACGGCCAGCGCACCGACATAGGCCAGCACGACGGCGCGTACGCCGGCACTCCGCCGCACGCCGACCATCACCTCCCTGCCGGCGGCATACTGCCCGGCCTCGGGGGTCGCCACGGCGACGATCTTGTCCTGCGCCTCGGCCAGGCCGCACGCCTGGCGGGCCTTGCAGGTTCCGCAGGCGCTCCGGGAGGTGATCCTCACATAGACCGTGTCGCGCTCCGTACGTTCCACCACGCCGCAGTGTTCGATCAAATCCGCCACGCCCTAATCTCCGTATTTGTTGGTGAGGGGCATCAGCCGCTCATGTCCGAACGTGCACGACGAGAGCCGCAGCACGGGCGGAAACTGGTAGCGTTTCTTCTCGTTGCGCATGATCATGCCGTGGATTTTCTCCACCACCTCCGAGTCGAAACCCGCGTTGACGATCTCCTCGCGGTGCTGCCCCTCCTCGATCATGCGGAACAGGATGGCGTCCACCACCTCGTAGGGCGGCAGAATGTCGCTGTCCTTCTGTCCGGGATGCAGTTCCGACGAAGGTTCCTTGGTCAGGATGCTTTCGGGGATCGGGTTGCCCTGCGTCCGGTTGATATAGCGTGCCACGTCATACATTTCGCTCTTGTAAAGGTCGCCCGTGGGGCTGAAAGCGCCTGCCGTGTCGCCGTACAGGGTGCAGAGCCCCAGTGCGTTCTCGCTCTTGTTCGAGGAGTTCAGCAGGATGTAGTCCGTTTTGTTCTGGAGGGCCATCAGCAGCACCGTGCGGATACGCGTCTGGATATTCTCCTCCGTGGCGTCGAACTCCGTGCCGCCGATGACCGGCTTGAGGGTGTTCACCACGCTGGTATAGATTTCCGAGATCGGAATGACGTTGTATTCGATGCCGAGGTTGCGCGCCAGCTCCTTGGCGTCCTCCACCGACTCGAGGGACGAGAAGGGCGAGGGCATCAGCAGCGCGCGGACATTCTCCGCCCCCAGCGCATCGGCGGCGATCGAGGCCACCACGGCCGAGTCGATGCCGCCCGACAGGCCGATCGAAGCCTTCCGGTAGCCGTTCTTGCGGAAGAAGTCCCGCAGTCCGCAGCGTGCCGCCTCGTAGACCAGACGCGTGCGGTCGTTGTAGGTCGAGGGGATCGAGATCGGCCGGGCGGACGCCTTCGTATCGAAAATCTGGAAATCCTCCTCGAAATTCTTCATCATCAGCACCAGTTCGCCGCGGCTGTTCAGCGCGCCCGACGTGCCGTCGTAGACGATGTCGGTCGAACCGCCCACCTGATTGACCAGCACGAGATTCTTGCTCTCGACGAAAGCCAGGTTGCGCATCATCTCGTAACGGTAGGTCATGGTTCCCTTGCCGTATTTGCGGGCGTTGATCGAGATGACCGTTTCGACCGACTGGTCGAAGTCGCGCTCGCGGCTCAAATCGTCGCCCACGATGATCGCGCACTTATGGCCCTTGATCGTGGCGTATTCATAGCCTTTCGAAGGGACCAGGAAACCCATTTCACGGCGCGCCGTGATGTATTTCTTGCCGATGTAGCGCAGCACCTTGCGATCCTGGATCAGCGCCGCGGCGCTGATCGTGCCGTCCGCCGTGAGGATCGGAAGACCGACGATGGCGGCGATGCCGTCGCAGCACGAGGCTATTTCGACCAGAGCGTCCTCGCAGAGTTCGAGAAAGGTCGTCTTGCGCAGCAGGTCGAAGGCGGGGGTTCCGCTCACGGCCTGTTCGGCGAAAATCACCAGGTCGGCATGCTGCGCTTTCGCCTTGTGAATGGAGTCGATGATCTTCGAGGCATTGCCGTCCACGTCTCCGATCGTGTAATTCAGCTGAGCTATGGCTATTTTCATGCGAATAATTTAAGTCCGGAAATTACAACTTTGCAAAGTTAAGGATTATTTGCAAAAGTCGGAAAGATTTTCGATGTTAATAAATTAACATTCCCGCATTTACAAAAATATTTAAAAACAAAAAAGGCTCCCGGTTTTCCGGAAGCCTTTTCGCTGTTCGTATCGTCTCTATTCCTGCGTTTCGTCGGGATCGGCGACGAGGATGCGGCCGCAGTATTCGCAGATAATGATCTTCTTGCCCTGGCGGATGTCCACCTGACGCTGGGGCGGGATGCGGTTGAAGCAGCCTCCGCAGGCGTCGCGCTTGACGGTCACCACCGCCAGTCCGTTGCGGACGTTGCGGCGGATACGGTCGTAAGCCGCCAGCAGACGCTCGTCGATCTTCTCCTTGACACGCTCGCCCTGTGCGGCGTATTCCGCCACCAGCGGAGCCGTCTCGGCCTCGATGCCCTCCAGTTCGGCCTTCTTGGCCGCGAGGTCGGCAGCGCGCTCTACGGAGAGGTTCTCGGCCTCCTCCAGCTGGAGTTTCTTGGCCTTCACGCCGGCGGAATACTCCTTCAGGCGCTTCTCGGCCAGCTCGATTTCAAGCTCCTGATACTCGATCTCCTTGGTGATGGCGTCGAACTCGCGGTTGTTGCGCACGTTGTTCTGCTGCTCCTTGTAGTTGCCGATCATGATTTTAGCCTGGTCCACCTCGCGCTTGCGCTGCTTGGTCAGCGTGTTCAGCTCCTCGATCTCGGCGTTGATGTGTTCGATGCGGGTCTTCATCCCGGCCATCTCATCCTCGAGGTCCTGAACCTCGAGAGGCAGTTCGCCTTTCACCTTGTTGATTTCGTCGATCTTGCTGTCGATCTTCTGCAGCTCATAGAGCGCCATGATCTTCTCCTGCATCGAATAATCGACGTCGGCCGTCTTCTTTTGCGTTGCCATATGTTGTCTTTATAGTTTAGACTTAAACCAGATAGTTTACCGGATTGCGCGAGCGTTCACTCTTGCGAACCGCAAAGGTACATAAATTTTTCGATAAAATATCAAATATTAATTGAATTGCGCAATATTCGCTTTCGAAATGACCTATATCCGCCACCGTGAGGGCCTTGTCGGGCGTCATGAAGTCGTTGTACTTCATGTCGGCGGTGATGTAGATGTCGGCCCCGGCACGGCGCGCTTCGCCGATCAGCGAGGCCCCGGCCCCGGTGCAGACCGCCACGCGGCGCACCCCGGATGTCGCTATGTCACTGTACCGTACGACGCTCACCTCAAGCCGCCGTTGGATGATCCGCATAAACTCCACGGTGTCAACAGCTTCCGGCAGTTCGCCCACGACGCCGAACCCCGCGCCGTCCCCGGTCTCCGAAGGCTGGAGAACCCGAAGGTTCCCCACGCCCAGCATTTCGGCCAGCCGCCAGCTCATGCCCCCGGGGGCGCTGTCGAGGTTGGTGTGGCAAGCGTAGAGCGCGATCCGGCTGCGGATGGCCCGCTCGACGCACCGCTCGACGGGATCGGCCGAGTTGAACCGCTTGAGCGCGCGGAAGACGATCGGATGATGCGTGATCACCAGATCGCACCCTTCGGCTTCGGCCTCGTCCAGCACCTCTTCGGTAACATCCACGGCCAGCAGGGCCTTGTGCACCTCGTCGTCGGGGCGGCCGACGATAAGTCCCGCATTGTCATACGATTCCTGCCACTCAAGTGGGGCAAAGCGTTCGATGACGTCGGTTATTTGTCTGATAATCATATGAGTTAATTATATTACACAGCATTCAGGAGTTCTTCGCCGCCTGCACCTGCGCTTTTATCCGGTCTGTCGCTTCGCGGCATTACGCCCCGCCGGGGCGGGGGCTTGCGAAGACGGCGGCACGCCGTGAATACGCCCGGTAAAGCCGCGAATTCTTGAACAATACCCCGCGCGGATCGAGAGCGTCTTTACGGACAATGCTCAAAATAAGGATTGTTCGTAAAACGCGAACAGCTCTTTGGTTTCGGCCTCCTCCTTCTTGCGGCGGGGCCTGCGGACGCTGCGTTTGACGGCAGGCTGCGCCGAGGAATCCCCGGCGGCTTTCCCGGCGGCATCGTCCGACGGTTCGTCGATCTTCACCACGGCCTTGGCCCGGCGGCGGCGCACGGGCGTTTCGGCGGAGGCATCGGCGGCGGCAGCATCGGCGGCAGCAGCATCGGCGGCAGCATCGGCATCGGTCATATCGGCATCCGAAGCAGTCACGATCTCACCCTCCCCGGCTTTCAGGTCCTCGCGAACCTCGACCAGCAGGGCGCGGATACGCTGCAACCGCTCCATCAGTTCGGCATCACGGTCCACGCCGCTCTCGGAGGGCGCCTTCCGGAGCGCCTTCTTGGCCCCTTCGAGCGTCATGCCGCGCTCCTTGACCAGATGGTAGATCATCTTGAGGTTCTCGACGTCCTCCGGCGAGAAGAGGCGGTTGCCTTTCTTGTTGCGCTTGGGGCGGAGAATGCTGAACTGCGACTCCCAGTGGCGGATCAACGACGTGTTGACGTCGAACATCTCGGCCACCTCGCCCATCGAATAAAAAAGTTTATCGGCCATATCTATTGTTTTACAATTCGCAATGAGTTGGGATACAGATTATTCACCCGTGCGCCGATCCGTTTGGCGAATCCCAGCGCACGCCCCCGCGAGCAGACGAGGTTCATCCCCTCGGCCAGCCCTCCGGCAGCGATGTCCTGCCGGCGCAGGAAGCGCAGCGTCTCTTCGTCGTCCAGTTCCGCCGCAGGCAGCGCCCCGCGGTTCATCCCATCGAAAAAAGCCAGCGCGGGATCGGGTTTCAGCACTCCCTTGAACACCTGCCCCACCGCCACGCCCGAATAGATCACGGGCAACGCCTCGGAGAGCGTCCGCACGGCGTCGGCCTGCGCGGCGTACCATGCATAGCAGGTGTCGGCCACCGCTGCGAAGTGCATACCGCCGGGATTCCGCACCCAGCGGGCCAGTTCGCCGGCGGTCTTCCGGTCCACGGCCGCAAATACCGTGCGACGCGCCTTCGGCGCGCGCACGCGCCCCCCGGCGTCGAACGATTTGCGGGCCACGGCGGCGAAGAACCCTTCGCCGCAGGTCCGGTGGGGATAGAACCGGAACGTGCGGAACGCTCCGACACGCCCGCAAACGATGCCCCACGCATCTTCCACAGCCGTTTCTTCCGACTCGGCGATCTCGTCGCCGGCCCACGCCGCCATCCGCTCCAGCGCGCCTTCGTCCTCGTCGCGGTTGAACGTGCAGGTGCTGTACACGAGCGTGCCGCCCGGCCGCAGCGCCCGCCACGCCTCGCGCAGGATTTCATCCTGCCGCGCGGCGCACTGTTTCACGTTGCCTTCGCTCCATTCGCCGCGGGCGTCGGGGTCCTTGCGGAACATCCCCTCGCCCGAGCAGGGGGCATCGACGGCCACCACGTCGAACCACGCCTCGAAATCGCCCAGCGCACGCGGCTCGCAGGTCGTGACGGCCACGTTGCCCGTACCCCACTTGCGCACGTTGTCCGCCAGCACCGAGGCGCGGCGGCGGTCGATCTCGTTGGCGACGACCAGCCCGTCGGGTCCGGCCAGCGAGGCGTAGAGCGTCGTCTTGCCGCCCGGAGCTGCACACAGGTCGAGGATGCGCGCCCCTTCGGTGCGGACCGCAGCGAGCAGGTGTCCCACGAACTGCGACGAAGCCTCCTGGACATAGTAGGCCCCGGCATGGAAGTCGGGATCGAGCGTGAAGGAGGGACGCACGGCGAGGTAACGCCCGTCGCGGCTCCACGGCACGCGCCCGGCGATCGCCAGAGCGGGAAGCCCCGCAGCCTCCGGAACGGGAAGCCCGGCGTCAGGTCCGGCGGGAAGCGTGTCCGCCCCGGTCTTGGCAGGGTTCAGCCGCACCGATACCGGCGGCTCCGCGTCGAGCGCCGCGCAGAGGGCCGCGCCCTCCGTCCCGCCGAGGTCGCGCAGGACCCGCTCCACGAATTTCGCAGGCAGCGTCATGCGCTATTTCTTCGCTTTGAGCGCGTCGAGGCGCGCGCAGATCCGTTCCAGCACCGCAGGGTTCGAGACGAAATCCTCGTGGTCCTTGTCCACGACGAGCACCTCGCCCTCGTAAATGGTGTCGATCCAGTGGTTGTATTTGTTGTTCAGCCGCTTGAGGTACAGTTCGTCGATGTTCATTTCGTACTCGCGGCCGCGCTTGCGGATCTGCGAAATGAGCGTCGGGACGCTCGCCTTGAGGTAGATCAGCAAGTCGGGTTTGGGAATGAGCGTCGTCACCAGCCGGAAAATCTTCATGTAGGTCTCGATGTCGCGCGTGGCCATCAGCCCCATTTCATGCAGGTTGTCGGCGAAGATGTGCGCATCCTCGTAGATCGTGCGGTCCTGGAAGATCACCCCCGACTTGCAGTCGGAGATCATGTCCATCGTCTGCTGGATGCGGCTCCCGAGGAACGAAATCTGAAGATTGAACGCCCAGCGGTTCATATCCTCGTAGAAGTCGCCGATATAGGGATTGTCGCACTCCTCGAGGTAGCACTTGGCGTCGTAGCGCTTCGTAAGGATCTGGGTAAGCGTCGTCTTGCCGCTCCCGATGTTTCCGGCTATGGCTATGTACATGGCAGTATAGGTGTTATTTTACGTTTCTCATTCGTTTTCCGGTCTCCGAAGCGCATATCCCGCCGCCTTCGGCCTCGTTTTACAAGCCTGACTCTACCCGGCTAAAAGCCGGGATTCAGGGGCGATGCAAAGTCACTGCATCCGGACTCAATTCCACGCTTCCATTCCCAAAAGCCGTTTCTTAAACGGCCCTCGGGTGGGGCTTCTCGCAGCGCGGCCAAAATGCGGACAGACAGCCTCAAAGGGTCTGTTCGGTCTGAAAAGCCAGTATCTCGTCGGCCACGCGGCGGTCGTTCACCAGCCGCGGAACCTTGTTTTTACCCCGCGCGCGCATCCACGCGAGGAACCGCCCCCGCTCCACAACCGTCAGACGCTGGCGTTCGAGCGTGGTCCGCCGCTTGGCGTCGTAGTCCGAATTGACGGCCCGCAACTCCCCGTCGAGCGCCTCGGCGAAACGTTCGAGGCTGTCCGGCTCGCGTTCGAACTCCACGATCCACTCGTGCGCGCCCCGTTCGCGGAGCGACATGTAGCACGGCGCGACGCTGTATTCGCTCACGACGGCCCCCGTCTTCCGGCAGGCGGCCAGCAGCGCATGCTCGGCGTTGTCGACGATCAGCTCCTCGCCGAAAACGTTGATATACTGCCGCGTGCGGCCCGCGAAGCGGATGCGGTAGGGATTCGTCGAGGTGAATTCCACCGTGTCGCCGATCTCGTAACGCCACAGGCCGTTGTTCGAGGTGATCAGCACGGCGTAGACCTTGCCGCACTCCACGCCTTCGAGCGGCACGATCTGCGTCCCGCTGCGGAACTCGAAGAAGGTTCCGTAATCCAGCATCAGCAGCATGTCGCTGCGCGACGGGTCGTCGGCCATGGCGAAGAATCCCTCCGAAGCGTTGTAGGTCTCCATGTATTTCATCTTCTCCGAAGGGATCAGCTCCTCGAACGACGTCCGGTAGGGCGCGAACTCCACGCCTCCGTGGGCGAACATCTCCAGCCCGGGCCACACCTCCAGCAGATTTTTCCGGCCCGTATACTCCAGCACGCGGCGCATCAGCGCGAGGTTCCATGACGGGACGCCCGCAAAGGCCGTGATCGGTTCGCCGACGCACTGGCGGCAGATGGCGGCGCACTTCTCGTCGAAATCGGGAATGATCGCCGTCTCGGTCCGCGGCGCCCGGAACCAGCCGCTCCAGAAGGTCGTCTCGTGGATCAGCAGCGCCGAGAGGTCGCCGACCAGGTTGCGGCCCTCGCGGCTGCACGACCCGCCGAGCGTCAGGGTCTTGCCCTCGAAAACGCGGGTCTTCGGATTGTTGGCCGAAAAGACCGTCGCCACGTCGCGCATGCCCAGCGTATGGTTCCACCACAGCGACTCCATCGTCACGGGAATGTATTTGCTCCTGTCGGAGGTCGTGCCCGACGAACGGGCGAACAGCGACACCCGACCCGGAGCCGTGACGCTCCGCACGCCCTCCATCATCCGTTCGATATAGGGCTTGAAGGTCTCGTAGTCGAAAGTCTCCACCTGCGACTGGAACCGCTCCACCGAACGGATATGCCGCAGGTCGTAGCGGTCGCCGAACTCCGTGAAGCGTCCCCGGCGCAGCAGCTGCCGGAACATCCGCGCCTGCGTCTCGACAGGACGGCGGCGAAAACGGTCGATGGCCCGCTCGCGCTGCGAGAACCAGGCTTTGAGAATTATGTTTCGAAAAGACATGATGCGCTGCAATTCAGAATTGTGAATTCTGAATTGTGAATTCTTAATTAAAATAATACCCTACCTTCCCCACCGAACCGGGCATGGCGAAGACCACCACGCGGTCGTAGGGGATTATTTCCATGTTGTCGACGGCGATGAAAACCTTGTCGCCGCGGACGATGCCGCCGATGATCGTATCCTCCGGCAGCCCGAGGTCCTTGATCCGCACCTTCGTGGCCGGGGAGTTGGGTTTCACGATGAACTCCAGCACCTCGGCGTCGCTCCCCGTCAGGCATTTGATGGCCTGCACGTCGGTCGACATCGTGAAGCGGAAAATGTTCGACGCGGTCACCAGCTTCTTGTTGATGATCGTGTCGATGCCGATCGACTCGGCGAGGTTTATGTAATTGAGATTCTCGACCTCGGCGATCACCTTCTTGACCCCCATGCGCTTGGCGAGCATCGCCGCCAGGATGTTGGTCTCGCTGCGCCCCGTCACGGCAACGAAGGCGTCCATGTTCGAAAGCCCCTCCTCCATCATCGCCTCGGTGTTGCGGCCGTCCTCGTTGATGATCAGCGTCTTGTCGAGCGTCTCGGCCAGCCGGTAGGCCTTCTCGGCGTTGTAGTCGATCAGTTTGATGTTCACCTCGTCCTGCAACTCGGTGGCGATGCGGATGCCGATGCGCGAACCGCCGAGGATCATCATGTTCTTGATCTCGATGTTCGACTGGCCCGAAAACTCCATCACCTCCCGCACGGCGTCCTGACGCGCGATGACATAGATCACGTCGCCCTCCATGAACTGTTCGCCCTCGCGCGGAATGATCGTCTGCCCGCCGCGCGTGATGGCCACCGTGCGGTAGCTCAACGGGGCCTGGTCGTCGTCGAAGCCCGTGAGCACCTCCCCCACCAGCGGCGAGGCCGGTTCGAGGCGGAAAACCACGAGCGAGAGTTTGCCGCTCGAAAAATCGACGTACTCCGTGGTCGAAGTGTGTCCCAGCAGGTTGATCACCTCGCGGGCCGCGACCTTCTCGGGGTAGAACAGGTAGTCGATGCCCATGTCGATGAACATCTCCTTGTTGTTGGGTTCGAGGTATTCGTTGTTGTCGATGCGGGCGATGGATTTCCGCGCACCGAGCTTCTTGGCCAGCATCGCCGCCACGACGTTGTCGTTCTCCTCGTGGTTGACGGCGATGAACAGGTCGCATTTGCGCACCGAAGCCTCGCGCAGCACGGCGAAGGTCGTCGAGTCGCCCTCGACGGTGATCACGTCGGCCAGACTGCCCACCTCGGAGAGCAGCTTCTGGTCGCTGTCGATGATGGTGATGTCGTGGCCGTTGCCGCTGAGCATACGGGCCAGGTGACTGCCCATCTCGCCGGCACCCGCTATCACGATTTTCATAGTTGCGTCTGTTTAGTCAGCACAATACGTCGCCCGGAAGGTCCGGGCAACATTTTTGCAATTTATCTTACAAATGTATACATTTGTCCCCGAAACCCCAAATTTCGGGTAGTAAAAAAACGGAATCCTATGCCAACGTGGTTAATCCTCCTGCTTTGCGCCATACTCGCCGTCGGGCTGTTCGTACTGGGCATGTCCCTCACGCTGATGATCAAGGGGCACAACATCGACTCGGAAATATCGACCAATAAAAACATGCAAAAACTCGGCATCAAATGCGCCGTGCACGAGACGCGCGAAGCGGACGGCGGGGCCGACTGCTCCGACGGACAGGGCGTCGCGGGCTGCTCGGGCAACTGCGGCGCCTGCGACATCGAGCATATCAGCAAGAATTCATAGGAGAGACCCGAAAAGCAGACAGGCATTCGCCGGTCCGATCCCGGCCAACCGCTGCTGCAAATACCGCCGCAGGCGGCAGAGGCGACGATCGAACGCAACCGGCGCAGAACGAAAACCGGCTCGCAAAACCACCTATATCTTCGAGAACTTCGACCGGCAGACGAACCACGGATTGCGGAGGTCCTCCTCGTTGTAGAGCAGCTCCCGGCCGTCGGGAAGCGTGCGGGTGCTGCCGCCGGCCTCGGCGAGAATCAGCTCCCCCGCCGCCGTGTCCCACTCGTAGGTGTGCGTCGTGCGGACGTAGTAGTCGACGCGGCCTTCGGCCAGCAGGCAGAATTTGTAGGAACTGCCCTGCTCGACGATCTCCAGATCGGGGTGCCGCTCGCGAAGGCGGGCGACATGCTCACGGGTCTCGGGCGTCTGGTGCGAACGCGAAAGGGCCACGCGCGGATGGTCGTGGCGCCCCTCCCCGGCCAGCGGCAGCGGCGTCCAATTGCGGACGATCTCGTCGTAGGTATACTCCGCGGCGGCGTCCGGCGCGATATGCTCCTTGAGGTACGAACCCGAATCGCGGCCCGCAATGTACATCTTTTCGAAATAGGGAACATAAATAACCGCCCCCATGCAGACGTTATTCTCCATCAGGGCGATGTTGACCGTAAATTCGTTGTTGCCTTTGATAAATTCGACCGTGCCGTCCAGCGGATCGACCAGCCAGTAAAGCTCCCAGTTGCGGCGCTCTTCGTAGCGCATCTTCCGACCCTCTTCCGAAAGGATCGGGATACGTGTGGGACCGAGGTACTCGCGGATGGTCTTGTGCGCGACGCGGTCGGCCAGCGTGATCGGGGTTTTGTCGTCTTTGAGACTTATATCGTAATCGTCGAGATTCTTGTAAACGCGCATGATCGAGGCTCCGGCTCTGACTGCCGCATTGAAAAGCGGCGGCAGCAGATACATTCTCACCTTGTCGTTAATCATCGTAACTCGTATTTTGGGATCGGTAATTTTTATTGCCATGGTAAAGGTAACAAGAATTTATGATAACGAAAAATTTTCAGTGCCTTAATAGTGTCCGAAAAGGCGTCTCCATGCCGTGAGGCCTCCCGGGGCCGAAAAGGCCGTTCCGCCCGCAAGCCGCGCGGCGCACTCCCCGCCGGCCCATACCAGCGCGAGGGTCGCGAGCGCGGCGGCGGAGGTCCACCACCCCGCAGCGGTCGCTGCGGCGAAAGCCGCGGCAAGCGACGCCGCCGCCAGTCCGCGCAGCCGTCCCGGCATTCGGACCCCGGAGCGCGGCGCGGCAAGCAGGGGTTCCCACAACATCCTCCGCCGGCAGCGGGGAATCCCCCGCAGCGGGCGCATCCCGAAACCGCCCGCCGCGACCACCGCCTCGCGGCTCAACAAGGCGGCGGGTTCGCCCAGGGGCGAGCGTATGAGGTCGAGGCTTCCCGGCCGGCCTTCGCCCAGTTCGGCGACGAGCCGCTCGACGCTTCCGGGCAGCAGGAAACATCCTGCGCGAACGGGCAGCAGGTAATCGTAGGTGGCCACCGACGCCGCGGCGTCGAAATCGCCCGCCTCCGAATCCCGCGCCCGGTCGACGAGCACCAGCCGCCGGAAACACCGCCTGCGCGAACGCCCCAGCGCACGGACGCCCGAGACTTCGAGTTCGCCCGAACAGACCCACTCGACGCGGATCATGCGGTAGCGCGCCGTCAGCGCGGCGAATTCCGCGGCGTGGCGGCGGGCGTCGAGCACCACGATCACCTCGTAACGCGAGTATTCGGGGGAGAGGAGATTTTCAATCTGCGCCGCATCCGTCACGCCGCTGCACAGGACCGAGATGCCGATGCCGTCGGGGGCGTCGCTGGAAGCCCTGCGCACGGCGTTCAGCAGCAGTCGTTTGCTGCGGGCGCGGGAGATCAGCGGCAGCAGCGCGCCCACGCATGCCGCCGTCGCAGCGAACAGCAGGAGAAGGATCGGCTTCATGCCAGGCTGCGTTTATAGGTTTGCACGAGCGATTCGTAATAGGGACGCTCGCGCTCGTCGAGCAGCCGCCGGAGCGGTCCCGGGGAATAGCCCTCGGCGACGACATAGCGCAGCAGGGCCTTGCGCTCGGCGGGAGGCATGGCCGACAGCCGCCCGGAAACGGCCCGCCGCGTCAGCGGACGGCGCAGCGCGCAGAGCGTATAGAGCGCTTCGCGCACCAGTTCCGGGTCTTCGTCCCCGGACACGATGCGCAGCAGAAGCCGCTCGGCCTCCTCGATGCCGAACTGCCGCACGATGTTCAGCCCCACGATCCGCAGGTTGCGGCTCGGAGACCCGATGAGGGGTTCGTAGGCGATCGGCAGCATCCCGCGCCGCAGGACGGCCATGATCTCCCCCACTTCGCAGGCCGAAAAGGGTTCGGGGTATTCGGCCATCAGCCGCAGGGCCGTCGAGGGATCGGCCGCAAGCCGCACCATCAGCGACTGGAAACGCACGTAGCGGTTGCGGCTCGCGGCATAACGCGCGGCGCAGTCCGCCGCGGCTGCGCCGACGGGCAGGCGAGAGAGCAGCAGCAGGCAGCGCGCCCGGCGGTAGCCCCGGGAGCGGGCCGTGCGGCGGAGCAGCCAGGCGTCGAGTCCGTACTCCGCGACGATGCGCCGCAGGGGCGCGGCGTCCAGTCCGTAGGTGACGCCGGCAAGTCCGGCGACGGTCTCGACGAGCAGCAGCCGGGCGCCGGCACGGCGGATCATCGGAAACCGCGGCGCGGGGCCTTCGCCCGCGAGCAGGTAAAGCATCACGATACGCAGGTATTTCGCGCGCAGAGCGGCGTCGCGGCTGCGCTGCCTCCGGGCGCGGAGTTCGACCGCGCCGAGCAGCGACAGCAGGGCGAACGTCCCGGCCGCCGCAAACATCGTATAGAGCATCAGAAGCGTTTCGGTCATAACTGTCGGTTCAAGGCGTTGGCGATCTTCGTCCGCAATCGCTGAAGGCTCACGGGAAAGGTCATGTACTGGTCGACGCCGCACTCCAAGAGGCTCAACACCGTCTGTTCGGCCTGCTGCCACGCCACGACGTAGACCAGCGGCCGTCCGAGACCGGCGGGGCGCAGCGTGCGCACCACGTCGCAGCCCGTGAAGAAAGCCGAAGTCCCCACGACGACGACCAGGTCGAACAGCATGCGCCGGACCATGCGCTGCATGTCGGGAACATCCGATGCACAGCGCACATCGGCCTGCATGTCGGCGAGCGAAAGCCGGATCACGTCGCGCAGGAACTCCTCGTCGGAAACAATCAATATTCGGTGCATGTCCTTCCGCCGGCTTTGCCGGCAGCGTCTGCCGCGCCCAAAACCGTGCCAGAGGCGCACCGGGGCAAAAAAAATTGCAGGATGTGTTGTTTATAAGATAAATATGCGTATATTTGCACTCCGAATTTATGTTCAAATACATAATCGACTTAAATGTACGTTATAGTAGAGATTGCAGGTCAGCAATTTAAAGCTGAAAAAGGTCGGAAACTTTATGTCCACCGTCTTCAGGGCGAAGAAAATTCGTCCGTAAGTTTCGACAAAGTCCTGCTCACAGCAGTACCTGACGCAGATTCTCGTCGAGGAAATCGTTGCATAACCTTTAAAAACTGAATCAACATGGCACACAAGAAAGGTGTAGGTAGTTCGAAGAACGGCCGTGAGTCGGAAAGCAAGCGACTCGGCATCAAACTGTTCGGCGGTCAGTTCGCAAAGGCGGGCAACATCATCGTTCGCCAGCGCGGCACGGTGCACAACGCCGGTGAAAACGTAGGCATGGGCAAGGACCACACGCTCTTCGCTCTCGTCGACGGAACGGTAGAATTCTGCAAGAAGGGCGAAGGAAAATCGTACGTAAGCGTTTCCCCGCTCAGCGAGTAAACAAAACAACGAAAACGATAAAAAGCGGTCTCCGTGAGGGGCCGCTTTTTTCGTGTGCCTGTTATCAATGAAAAATCGGGAACGGAAACCTTCCGCCGGGTGAAACTTTAGTATGTAGTGACGTATTGGCCGTCGGCCCGTCCCCGAAAAAAAGGGGCGGCGGATGGGACTCCTGTCGGAGATCTCTCCAGTGTGACGCCTCTATACACCCGTCGTTCGGAAACGAACGGCAAAAACAGGAATCCCCCGGGAAGAATGTTATCTGTGACGCCTAAATCACAGCCGCCGCCCCTAAAATCCAACCGAGACGGCAGCACGGGGATTTCGTCAGAAATCCCGACCGTGATGCAACGGCGGACGCCGCCCCGGAATAATGACCGCGCGGCTTTGTTTCCAGCAAAAAAGCGCAAGTCGGTCCCTCTCAATGCAGGCTTCAAGGAGCCGGAACAGGAAAATCGTCCCGTGCCCATGCCTGCCCCACCACGAAGTCGAGGCATAACACAGGACCGACAGCAACCATACCCGGTTCAAACAGTCTCCTGATGAAGTTCCCCGATCAGCCAGAGGGATAAAGAGTTGTTTACCTTTGTTTATTTGTACAAATATAAACAAAAATTCCGTTTCGACAACGTCTGAAGCCAAACAGAATAACATTGATCTCCTTTTGGCACACATATGCGGCCGATTCAGCGCATATCCGGACAAAAGCGGGTTTGCCGGAGAGGAATCGACCCGCGCAGCGGCTGTTTGCGGGCGGCGAACTGTGGTGACGGGCAGCGGTGGCGGGAGGCAAACGGCGAGCGGAGAGTAGCGAATGACAAGCAGAGGTTAACAGAGGATGGGCAGAGAGTAGCAGGCAGCGGAGGGCGAACAGTAGGCACAGGCAACAAGCGACAAACCACGGGCAGCAAACAGCGAGCGGCAGACGGGGGGGGGCGG
>PPYE01357911.1_pt1 | contig 20208 bp, 15 predicted proteins | sample 1559881 | NCBI WGS metagenome assembly PPYE01 (sample SAMN08240022, study PRJNA423297) | Human gut metagenome, whole genome shotgun sequencing project.
CAAAACACCGGTGATTCGTTTTCAAAACACCGGTGATTCGTTTTCAAAACACCGGTGATTCGTTTTCAAAACACCGGTGTTTTGCATATATAGGGATATGGTGGCTTGTCTTTTAGCTCAACCCTTCAATCACGCCGTCCACGATGTCGATACGTTTTGCCTGTGGGTCTTTCGGCAGTCCCGGCATGCGCATGATCTCGCCCATGATGACAACGATCATCTCTGCACCGTTGTTGATGATGATGTCGCGCACTTTCAACTCGAAATTCTTGGCTACCCCGTAGGCTTTCGGATCGGAAGAGAACGAATACTGCGTCTTGGCGATGCAGATCGGATAGTGGGAGATTCCGAGACTTTCGATCTGCTTGATTTTCTTGTCCGCCAATGTCGTATAGACAACAGAGGCTGCTCCATAGATCTGTTCGGACACCTTTTTTATCTTGCTACGGATAGGTTCGTCGTCCTCGTAGATGTATTTTAGCGGGGTGGAAGGTTTCTTTTCGATCGTGTCGACCACCAGTTTCGCGAGTTCGGCACCTCCTTCGCCACCGGCAGCAAATACGTTGTTCATACAGAAACCAACACCGATCTCGCGGCAATGTTCTGCGACCAGTGCGATTTCCTCGTCCGTATCGGATGCGTACCTGTTGAAAGTCACGATCACTTCCTGGCCGAAGCGTTTCATGTTCTCGACATGTTTGTCCAGATTCTCGAAACCGTTTTTCATCCCTTCGATATTCTGTTCCTTGATCTTGTTTTCCGGTACGCCTCCATGCAGCTTCAAGCTCTGGGCCGTCGCCACGATAACTGTCAGTTTCGGTGTCAGTCCGGCTTTGCGGCATTTGATGTCGAAGAACTTTTCAGCTCCTAGGTCGGCACCGAAGCCAGCTTCTGTAATGACGTAATCGCCATACGTCAGCGCCATCTTGGTCGCCAGAACGGAGTTGCAGCCGTGTGCGATGTTGGCGAATGGGCCTCCGTGTACGAATGCGGCCGTGTTTTCGGTTGTTTGCACCAGGTTGGGCAGGAGAGCGTCTTTCAGCAATACCGTGATCGCTCCGGCCACACCGAGATCGTTTACAGTGAAAGGCTTGTCATCGTTCGTATATCCCAGCAGGATGTTGCCGATACGGCGTTTCAAGTCTTCGATGTCCGTTGCCAGGCAAAGGATCGCCATGATTTCCGAAGCGGGTGTGATGTCAAAACCTGTCTCCGTCGGTACACCATTGGCCGATCCGCCCAAGCCGGAAACAATGTTGCGCAGGCTGCGGTCGTTCACGTCTAGTACGCGCTTCCATTTGATTTCTTTCAAACCTTCACAGGTATTACGCGTCTGGTAGATGTAATTGTCCAGCAATGCCGTGATCATATTGTGGGCAGAAGTAACCGCATGGAAATCCCCCGTAAAATGCAGGTTGATGTTTTCCATCGGCAACACCTGCGAGTATCCGCCTCCGGCAGCTCCGCCCTTCATGCCGAAGCATGGACCCAATGATGGTTCGCGCAAGGCAACGACCGCCTTTTTACCGATTTTGTTCAATCCTAAAGCCAGCCCGATTGAAACGGTCGTCTTACCGATACCCGCTTTCGTAGGAGTGATGGCTGTAACCAGGATAAGATTGTGTTGTCTGATCTTCTCTTCGTCGATCAGATGGATAGGTATCTTGGCGATGTATCTGCCGTAATTCTGAACTTCTTCACGAGGGATACCTAATCCGGTCGCGATTTCTTTTATCTTGCGCAGAGAAACCTCTCTTGCAATTTCTATGTCTGATTTCATGTCTTATGTAAGTTTAAGTGGAAAACAAAAGTAAATATATTTTTGTATAATAACAAAATGAAAAGTCAGGTAGTTTAGATACTATTGGATGATCATAAGGGAAAAGTATGGGAATATTTTCCTCTGGATTTGTTTCCGGTCGGAGGTGTAAAACTCTTCTCCGGTCCCGACATTCTCAAAATAATGGAAGTTCGTTTCCGGATGCAACCGGATGCAGGTATGGACGGCTTCCACACATTGGGACAGCTTCATGATGACGATCACATTACCGGTTTTGATCTTTTTCGACAATTCTTCCGCCGTCAGCATTCCGGGTATGACGATAATTTGTTCTTCCTGCTTGACAATATGCAAGCCGGCTAAAGCACCCGCTGCAATGAAAGCTGGTATTCCGGCGGTTCGTTCCACTTCGATGCGGTTCTCTTTGAATTTGTCGTATATATACTGTATGGAAGAATAGAACCCTGCATCGCCTTCCGCCACAATGACCACCTTTTTCTCTTTGTCCCTGGCGGATATGGCCTTTTCATACAAGGTATCGTAGACTTTCCAGACTTTGGTCCGGTCTTTGCTCATCGGGAGCGTGAAGAACTGGACTACAGACTTCTCGATTTCCAGTCCTTCGATAATACGGGCCGCACGGGAGAGTAGTTGTCCGCTTTTGCTTATGGTGGCGGGGCAATAGATGATATCGGCCTGTCGGAGTTTTTTCAAGCCTTTCAAAGTGATCAGTTCGGGGTCTCCCGGACCGAGCGATACGAAGCAGATGGGGTACGACATGTGCGTTAGAATTATTTGGTGCGCAAAAGTGAGGAAAATTGCGGAACTTTCCAAATCGGCATTCCACAATTGTGGGGATAATTTCCACACTGCCTTTTCCATAGCCCGCTTTTTATTCTTTGGCATGCAATTTGTACTTGATGGAACGATTAGAAAAAGGTAAATAGATTGTTTAAGATTTTAGGTTATGAAGAAGTTTGTATTGATGGTGGCTATGGTGGTTTCGTGTGTCTGTATGGCTCAAAACAGTCATGCGCAGACTGGACGGGATGGGAATACGGATATCGATATGTTGAGTATGAAAAATTTCTATGCGATCGATATCGTCGATGTGGACCTTGCCGCACAGGAAGCGATTTACAACGCTTATGAAAATTGCTTGATCAAAGAGGTGTACAAGTCGAATGGTAGCGGCAGCCCTATCCAGTATAAGGTCTCTCTCGAGACGACTGACCAGCGGAATCTGGTTGTCGCTTTCGACGAAAGCGGCCATGTGCTGAAAGTCATGCCGGAAGACGAATATCTGGCGGCTCGTAAGAAAAACTGATTTGTCTGCCACTTTTCTCTTGAAAGAAAAAGTAATATTATTATATTTGCCCTTTGAAACAGGTTTCCCTGTCCTCCTTACAGGACAGGGATGAAAAGGGAACCGGGTGGGAATCCCGGACAGACCACGCTGCTGTGAAACTTCGGTAACATACCGGCAATACTCAATGCCACTGATCGGGGGATCGGGAAGGTGTCCGGGGATGGAAGTAAGTCAGAAGACCTGCCGTTTCGGTTTTGAAGAGTCTCGTCCTCGTGGGGTGGACAACGCTCGCCCGGTTATAATAAAATAATATTGAATATGAAAAAATGCCTGGCAGGGTGCTGCCTGCTTATGTCGTTGTGTGTCGCATCCTCGTGTACGACCAAAAACAATCAACGGACCGATGAGGTGGAAACGACGGAAGAAAGCGCGTTTTCCGGTGTCCATATTGTACCCGAGTATGCCCGTGGTTTCGAATTATCCTATCGGAGCGGGTATGTCTTGCTGGATATCCAGGACCCGCAGAATGAGGAAAGTACGACTTTTCATTATGCGCTTGTCAGGAGAGGAACGAAACCGGCCGGCATCCCCGGATCGTATACTGTGATCGAGACACCCATCAGAAGTGTTGTCTGTATGACATCTTTGCAGTTGTCCAATTTTATCAAGATGGGCGAACTGGACAAGGTCGTAGGGGTGACCAGTACCCGGCATCTGTTCAATAGGGAGATGAACGAACGTCTCAAGAGCGAGAAGACCGTCAAAATCGGCATAGAAGGGAATTTCGACAACGAGGTGATCATGAGTATGAACCCAGACCTGATCCTTGTTTCGCCTTTTAAACGGGGCGGATATGAGACCTTGAAGGATGTCGGTATCCCATTGATCCCGCATTTAGGCTATAAGGAGATGACGCCGTTGGGACAGGCGGAATGGGTGAAGTTCGTCGGCCTGTTGGTGGGACAGGAGCAAAAGGCAAACGAGACATTCGACGCCATCGCGGCCCGTTACAATGAATTGAAGGAGCTGACGGCGGAAGGAAAAGTGAAGAAACGTCCGGTCGTGTTGAGCGGCGAGATGCGGGGCGGTAACTGGTATGCCGTAGGAGGGGAGAGCTTTCTCGCCCAACTTTTCAAGGACGCCGGTGCTGACTATTTCCTCAAAAACGACAAACGTTCGGGAGGTGTGACACTTGATTTCGAAACTGTCTACAACCAGGGTGACGAAGCCGATTACTGGCGCATTGTGAACAGCTATCCGGGTACGTTCAGCTATGAGGCATTGAAGGAGCAGGACTCGCGTTATGCCGATTTCCGTGCCTTCAGAGAGAAAGGGATCTTCTATTGCAACATGAAAGATACGCCTTTTTACGAAAGTATGCCGACCGAGCCGGAAGTCGTACTGGCCGACCTGCTACATATATTCCATCCGGACCTGCTGCCCGATCATACACCTGTTTATTATGCACGGCTCAAATAAACTGCACGAATGAGACATTCCACCACTTTTCTGATGTCGCTCATCGTAGCGTCTATCCTGGTCCTGATGTTCCTGAATTTGGTGTTAGGATCGGTATCTATCCCGTTGAAGTCTGTCTGGATGCAGACTGTTTTCCGGAATCCACTGGCGGGACCTTCCGTGCTGGGGATCAGCTCCGGTGCGAGCATGGGTGTGGCCTTTGTGGTACTGCTGAGCGGTAGCCTCGGAGGGGTTGCGCTTAGTAAATTGGGGTTTATGGGAGAAATTGCGCTTTCGATAGCAGCCGTGATCGGTTCGCTCTCGGTGATGGCGTTAATCGTATATGTGTCGCAGAAGGTGAAGGGGAACGTGACGCTGCTGATTATCGGCGTGATGATCGGCTACGTGGCGAATGCGGTGATCGGCGTGCTGAAGTTTTTCAGCGTGGAGGAGGATATTCGCGCCTATGTGATCTGGGGGTTAGGCAGCTTCTCACGTGTTTCCGGCAACCAGATGATGCTGTTTGTTGCGATCATGGCGATTCTGATCCCTTTGTCGTTCCTGTTGATCAAGACGTTGAACCTGATGCTGCTTGGCGACGGCTATGCCCGTAACTTGGGATTGAACATCAAGCGGGCACGTCTTTTGGTGATCACCTCGGCAGGAGTGCTGACGGCGATCGTGACGGCCTATTGTGGACCGGTCATCTTTCTTGGCCTGGCCGTCCCGCACCTGTGCCGGGCCATTTTTCAAACATCCGACCATAGGGTCCTGATGCCTGCCGTCCTGTTTGCCGGTGCCGCATTGGCACTCGTCTGCAACCTGGTTGCCCGGATGCCCGGCTTCGAAGGGGCTTTGCCGGTCAATTCGGTGACTGCCCTAATCGGTGCTCCGGTAGTGGCCTCCGTTCTATTCCGTAAACGTAAAAACGAACTGAACGAATGATGAGACAAGATACGATTCATATAAACGATCTCTCTATCGGTTATCGGACAAAAAACGATACCAAGTTGGTGGCGAGTCATATACAAGCCCGGATTTATAGCGGAGAATTAACCTGCCTCTTAGGGGCGAACGGAGTCGGGAAGTCGACGCTTCTGCGCACGCTGTCGGCTTTCCAGCCGAAGCTGGGAGGCGAGATCGACGTCTTGGGACGTGATATGGACAGTTATTCGGACAAGGAACTGAGCACGACGATCGCTGTGGTCCTGACGGAGAAGTGTGACATCCGGAATATGTCCGTGCGGGAATTGGTCGAGATGGGACGCAGTCCCTACACCGGTTTCTGGGGACGGTTGGACAAGGAAGACAAGCAGGTCGTGGAAGAATCGATCGCCTTGGTACGGATTGAGAACCTGGCCTCCCGCATGGTGCACACCCTGTCGGACGGAGAACGGCAGAAGGTCATGATCGCCAAGGCACTGGCTCAGGAAACACCTGTTATCTTTCTGGACGAGCCGACTGCTTTCCTCGATTTTCCGAGCAAGGTGGAGATCATGCAATTGCTCCACCATCTGACGCGAAGCACGAACAAGACGATTTTCCTCTCCACGCACGATCTCGAACTGGCGCTCCAGATCGCCGACAAGATTTGGCTGATGGACCGGACGAACGGAATTACGACCGGTACGCCCGAAGACCTCGCCCTGAGCGGCCACTTGAGCGGTTTCTTCGCCCGCAAGGGAATCGTGTTCGACACGGAGACCGGCTTGTTCCGCATCGATAACCGGTATTCGAAAGAAATACGCCTGATCGGGCATGGACAGAAATATGCGATGGTCCGCAAGGCACTCCAGCGGAACGGTATACGTGCCGATCGGCATGTGGAGTCGCCTGTATGGATCGAGACGGGCGATCTGTCTGTCGGTTCCGCATTCCTGATCCACCATCTTGACGGACGTACGCTGGCGGCCGATACCATAGAATCTCTCTTGCAGGAGCTTTCTGTTTGACAAAAAAACCTAAAAGGAAAAACTTTTCCCACTTCATTTGTTATTTCTATCAAAGAAGAATAATAGAGTCCTCGGAGAAGCAATTGGTAAATTATTCTATGCTTTTCGTAACTCGGACAAAATTAAATGATATGAGAAAGTATTTCCTTTATGCTTGCCTGTTGTTCGCTGGCGTGTTTACCGCTTGCGATAACGATGATTCGGACGGGATCGACCCCTCGATCCCTTTTTATCAGAATTTGGGTGTCGAATATAATGTTACGCAGAACCATACCCATATAGGAGCAAATTTCAATAAATATAACAGCGAAGGGGCCAATCTGCGCCTGCCGGCCAAAGGTATTCTCTTTAACGGAAAAGTGCCGGACTTTTTAGGAATGGGAACTTATATGTATATGCTGTCGGAATCCGGGCTGGACCCGGTCACGTTCACCTTTTCCCGTTGGAAAGACCAGGTCTATACAAACAAGGCCTCTATCGACGATGTCGATCCAATCGCTCTTCCCGAATCCCTGACATCCGTCAAAGGCAATGGCGCAACCATTATCACTTGGGTAGGAAAGCCGATCGGGAAGGACGAGTATGTCCAGGTGCACCTGACCTACAGCGGCGGTGTTTATGATATCAACAATACGCAGGAAGGCGCGACCTCCATCACGCTAAACTTTACGAATCCGACTTCTGCCACCAAAGGAACCCTGTTCTTGAGCCGTGTCAGGGTACTTCCTTTACAGGAGAGCAACGGTGATGCGGGAGGAAAAATCGATGTCTCCTACGTGCAGAACAAGGATGTTACATTTGAATAATCACGCTTGAAAGGTTATTTCCCCACTTTCCGAAATCAGCAGAACGGATAGTTTCCCGTTGGGAAGCAAGGGGGTACAATGCTCTCGGCATTTCTGTAACAGAAGCGGGAAGAAACTTTGTTGTTCGGTCTTGCTGAACAGTTCCCATAGTTCTCTGGCCAGCGTCAGGGAATCTATTTTTTGTACGGACTCTGGTTTGCAACCCGCCTTTGCAGCCAATTCTTTCAGAAAGGCTTTGTTCATGATGACCTTTTTGCTGTGCGTATCCAGTGCTCCTTCCGCTAGTTTGACGGCTTTGCCAATCATGATTCCCATGACGACTTCGTCAAATTGCAGTTCGGCAGCTATTTTCAGTGTCTTTCCGATGAAGTTCCCGTAGTGCACAAACATTTGCGGAGGAAGTTCTTCCGACAGCCGTTCCGACAGGTAGCCTTTCAGGAAACGTTCGCTTTTCGCTCCTGAGTTGATGACGAGGCGAGAACATCCTATTGCTTTTGCAACTTCGGCTTCTTTCCGGATCGAGGCGAGAAAGGCATCGTTCGAGAAAGGGCGTACGATGCCGGATGTCCCGATGATCGAGATTCCGCCGATGATTCCCAACTTCGGATTGAATGTCCGGGCAGCTAACTCTTTCCCTCCCGGAACGGAGATCGTGACGACCACCTCCTTTATCTTGCCGGACAGGCCGTTTTCCTCCAGTATTGTTGTCAATTCTCCAGTAATCAGGCGGCGGGGAGTGGCGTTGATGGCTGGTCCTCCAATTTCGAGGCCGAGGCCGGGAAGCGTCACCGTTCCTACTCCTTCACCAGCCCGGAACAGGAAGGCGGGGGTAGGGGATTGCCCAGCCTGTAACTCGATACGGGCGATAACGGAACAGCCGTTTGTCACGTCCGGATCGTCGCCGGAGTCCTTTATAACCGTGCATAGGGCGGCGTTGTCCGCCCATTCGGTAGCGGCGACAGGGAGCATGATCTTTTCCCCGGAAGGGAGCGTGATGCAACTAACGGTTTGTTCCGTTCGGTTCAGGAGGGCGACTAAGGCGGCTTTGGCGGCAGCCGTAGCACATGTGCCGGTCGTGAAACCGCTCCGGAGCGGGAAGAAGCCGGGAGCGAGGCGTTCGATGGCTTTACGAAGTCCTTCCATGCCTTGCACAAAGGTGAAACTGTCAGGCAGGGGAGGGCGTTGTATGACATAAACGGGAATGCCGCAGGCTTGTGCTGCTTCGACCTTTTCCTTGAAATATCCGCTTTCCCCACTTTCCTTTGTCAGTACGGCATCTGGATGAAGCTGATCCAGCAGTTTCTTCTCGTCTTCTCCTTCATGGAAAAAAATAATCCGTTCCTTTGGGAATCCGTCGGATTCAGCCAGCGAAAGAGACTCTTTCCGGTTCAGGATACGGAACCAGCAGGGCGTCTGCTCCCAGTAAGGACGCAGTTTCGCAATGGTCTTGACGCCTGTCAGGGCCAACAGGTTGCAGATCCCGTCCGCACGTAGGCGGTCGATGGCGGCGGCATAATCCGTGCACCATATCAACCGCTTGTCATGTGCGGGGTATTGCCTTTCCAACCGGACGACCGGAATCCGGAGACGGGAGGAAACCTTTGCAAGCGTCCGATGCAACCGGATGGCGAAAGGGTGGGCGGCATCGACTAGCAACGAGATTTTTTTCTCGCGGCAGAATTGTGCCATCTCTTCTTCGTCCATACCACCGGTGAGGCGAATGGCATGAACGGCTTCTATCGCCTGTTCGTTGCCGACCGTCGAGTAGTAGTAGGGTTTGCCAGCGCTCTCGACGACTTGTACGGCCTTGCGGCCTTCGGTTGTTCCTCCTAAGATCAGTATCATAATGTTTCTGTTGTTCTCTTGTCTTTACCGGTAATATAGCAGGGGGTCATTCTCTCTGGTGAGTACTTGCCTGGCAGCTATGAGGTATCATGCCTGATAGCTATGAGGTTCCGTACCTCCTACTTATGAGGTATCATGCCTCATAGGTAGGAGGTGGTCCCTCACTAACGGCGGTACAGATGCTTGAACTCCTCGGCGTAGAGACGTGATACCCCCGTGCGGTTGTCTATGGCATCACCGACGACTAACAAGGTCATCAGTGTCAGATTGTTTTCTTTTACGATCTGTTCCAGGTCTTTCAATTCGCCTCGGTAGATGCGTTCGTCTTTCCAGGTCAACTTGTAGCAGGCGGCTACCGGTGTCGTTGGCGGGTAATGTTCCAGAAGTTCTTTCTGGACTTGTCCGGCAATGCCGGCGCTCAGGAAGATGCACATTGTGCTTTGGCTGGCGGCTAGTTTATGCAGCTGCTCTTTCTCCGGCATGGGGGTACGTCCTTCGCCACGCGTCAGGATGATGGTTTGCACCTTTTCAGGAATAGTGAACTGGGAACGGAGAGCTGCAGCAGCAGCTTGGAACGAGGAGATTCCCGGTGTGATATGGTAACTCATGCCATAGCGGTCGAAGAATGCCATCTGTTCTTGTATCGCCCCATAGATGCAGGGGTCACCTGTGTGCAAGCGTACGATGAACTTCCCTTTGTCATAGAACTTTTTTATAAGGGCGAATTGTTCTTCCAGGTTCATGTCGGCAGAACTGCGAATCGTCGATCCTTTCTTGGCGCATAGGGTGAGTTCTTTGGGGACGAGGCTTCCGGCATAGAGGATCAGGTCTGCATTTTCCAGCATCCGCCGGCCCCGGATGGAGATCAGTTCTGGATCGCCCGGTCCGGCTCCGACAATTTCGATATGTCCATGTCCCTGTTTCCCTTTTTGCTGACTATCTTCTTCGTCCTGTATTGCCGATTTGCTGATGGCTATCGCATAAGTGAAGTCTTTCGTCTGCCCCTTTTGTTTTCCCACCAATAATGGGCCTCCTTCCGCACTCAGGATGGCCGCTGCCTCCGCGACGCTTCCCGACCCGGTGGCTTTCTTTACTGTGGAAGAAGGATGGGGTACGGGGATTTTGTCCAGTACCTCTGCCGGATAGGTCTTGAACGGGCTGCGCAGGTAGGTGTCTGCCAGTTCCTCTAATATCGGTTCTTCTTTCTTTAGGTCGATGGAGGAGACGTCGGCTATGCTCTTCAGGTTGAACCTGTAGAAAATGGAGCAGATATACAGGTCCGTGAGGACGGACTTCATGTCTGTCAATCCCTTTTTACATCCGATACCTAAGTGAAGCACTTTCGGGAAGAATGATAGGCAGGGGATAGGGGATTTGTGGTAGTAAGTGGGACTGACCGTGATCAGCAGCTCGTATTTTTCGAGGTCGATATCTTTATATTTATAAAAGACATCGACGTGCGGGGGACAGGTTTCCTTCATATAGTCCGTCTCCTTCGTGCGAATATCGAGCAGGAGGGCGGTCGGTCGACAGTTGACGAAACGGGCGACACATTCGTTCATGGCCTTTTCCCTCGATGCATTGAACGTTTCCTCGTCTATCTTTTCGAAATCGGTTTGGAAGAAACTGATTATGCCTTCTTGTGGGTTGTAGACATCCTGTTCCCAGCCATATTGTTTCGCGAAGGTGTCCAGTGCCCAAAGTCCCTGGTTGTCACTCTGTGTCGTGACAACCGCTTCGGCGTCCAGTATGCGGGCCAATTCATGTGTCAGTTCGTTCGCCCCACCGATATGACCGGATAGTACCGATACGACATATTTGCCGGTACTGTCGAGGCAGATGACTGCCGGGTCCGTGTACTTGCTCTTGATGTAGGGAGCGATACTCCGTACGCAGATACCCATCGCCCCGATAAACACAATCGTTTCCGATTTATCGAAAAGATTGCCAGTCAGCTCTTTGAAAGAGGTGACTGGTTCGATGTCGTTATCTGCTTCTCTACAATAGATGACAGTTTTGCCCGGATATTCGTCCCGGATTTTGCGTGCTAACGACAGACTACTTGCCGAAACCACAAGAATGTTCAGTGTATTTTTAGACATAATTTTTACCCGTTGCGCAAAGGATTGTAATAGGATTATTGGAATCGAGCGTAATGTTTATTTCTGAATGTAGTTTCAGACCGTTTTCTGCAACCGCCTCCCGGAAGAGCTTGCTGCTTTCTTCTGAAACGGAGTTAAAAACGATCTTGCCGTTCAGACTGTTCAAGTGGGAAGCTACCTTGCGGATGATTTCTTTCAGCTTGCCGCCATGACCGCCGATAAAGACTGCATCGACAATCGTGTTCTTTTCGATTGACAGATTGAGGAAGTTACCAATACGCAGGTCTATGCCTGGAGCGCTGTGCAGCCGTGTGTTTGCCCGGATGATGTTCTCGCACTCTTTCCGCACTTCAAAAGCTTGGATATCTAGATGAGGATACTGGCGCCGCGCTTCGATTGAAACCGAGCCGGTACAGGCGCCGATATCCCAGAAGTAGCGGCTGTTATGCAGTTCTAACAGGCTTAGGTCTATCACTCGTATCGGTGCTTTGGTAATCATTTTTGTCCGGTCGTTCAGCAAGATAAATTTCGTGTCAGGTATGCCTAAGGCTGGTCGTTGTAATGCGCAGTTTGGAGCCTTCATTAGCAGAACACAGTTCGGATTGGTGAAACTCATTTCGCTGATTTCCTCGATCGAGTAGATTTTATAGATTTTCTCTTTCTTCGGGTTGCCTAAATGTTCGGCTACCCACATGGTGTAATCCCTGTCCAGATGATATTCCATCATCCTCTTGGCTATAGCCCTGGGCGTATGGACACGGTCGGTTAGTACACCGATCAGCGGTCGGTATTCCAGCAACGCCCGGTCGAGTTCGTGCCATGGTCGTCCGGTAACGGACACGGCGTGCATGTTCTCATACGGAATTTGTTCATGGTGTGCGAACATCTGCAATGAGTTGAAGTAGGGAAACACTTTCATGCCTACTCCTAAAAGGTTTTTCCGGATGGTGGAAGCGAAGCCGAAAAAGAACGGGTCTCCCGAAACGAAGGAGACGATCACTTTGCCTTCCTGGATCAACCGGCTGTATTCTGCAAGGACGGCATTTATTGGAGCCTTGATTTCGATCCATACCGCATCGGCGGGTAGGAATGGTTTCACAATTTCGTAATGCCGCTTCCCTCCGGAGAAGATGTTGTCGTGTTTGACATTTTTGATAATGACTTCTATATGCTTAGGCTGTGGATTGTCGTCCATCCCGATCATATAGATGTGCGTTTTGCCGTAAGCTTCTACAATTTCTTGAGTTCTCATACGTCTCTACCTGGTTTTAATTGTTTTGCATCATTGTAGCATAAAATCGCATTTACCAAAGTCGCGGCGAGGTTGCTACCACCTTTCCGTCCTTCGATGATGAGTTTAGGAATAGAGACAAACGGCTTTACCATGTGTTTGGATTCCTGTACGTGTACGAAACCGACAGGAGCGGCAATAATGCCGGCGGGAATGGCTTTCCCTTTCCTTATCAGGTCACAAAGTTCCATTAATGCGGTCGGCGCATTGCCGAATACATATAAAGCGCTGGGATGTTCCTGTACGGCAAGCCGGATGCCAGCTTGTGTGCGGGTGATCCCTTTTTCTGTTGCAAGTTGTACGGTGCGCTCGTCTTGCAAATAGCATTTCACCTCGATCCCCATACGCTGCAAAGCTCCTTTGCGGATGCCGGAAGCAGCCATTGTGACGTCTGTGATGATGGTGCGCACCTCCCCCCGGCTGAATTTTCCGTAAAGGGAAGCCACCGCGTGATCGTCGATCCGTAGGATATTTTCCATATCGAAATCGGCTGTCGTGTGGATGGCATGGAGCAAAGCCCATTTCTTGTCGAGCGGTATTTCTTTGTTCTTGAGTTCTTTCTCGATGGTGCGAAAGCTGCGGATCATGATGTCCTGGCCGATCCCGACATCTGTTTTCATCTTGATCTCCCCGTAATAGCCGCGTGGTGTGATGAATTTACCGTCGGCCTCATATGACTGCGAGTTCCCGATCAGGATGACAGTGAACATGTCGACCTGCTCAGGGTCGAACTCTGCCAGCGTGGTCAGGTTGACGACCTGCTCTTCGCGTCCGGCCTGACGGACATAGCCGACCGGTGTTTCGGGTGCACGTTCTTCGAGGAACAGCTCCTTGAGACGATGCAACTGCCAGTAGCGCCCTTCGCTTTTCGGATTGTAGATGGCTGTCACGAAGTCGCCGATAGCGGCGGCCCGTATGCGTTTTTCGATCCGTAGCCAGGGAGTCATCAGGTCGGAGAGGGAGATGATACAGAGATCATGCCCGATAGGTGCCCCCAGAAGCGAAGCCGCCTTTTGGAACGCACTGATACCGGGCACTACCTCGATCTCCACTTGCGGCGCCTCTTTCATCGTCCGCATTTCATATATCAACGGGGCCATCCCGTAGATTCCGGCATCACCAGAACTGATCACTGTCACTGTTTTACCTTCCGAAGCGTATTTGTAGGCCTCTTCGGCACGTATTTTCTCGCGCTTCATCCCAGTATCGATACATTGGGTATCCGGGTGAATTATATCCTGTATAAACTGGAAATAATAGTTATATCCGATGATCACATCCGACTGCCTGATGGCTGATAATGCCGCAGGCGTTATGTCATCGCGATTTCCCGGTCCAATGCCGACAACAGTAATTTTCCCTTTGTTCATATGAGCTGTTTGTAAATTAACAGAAAACAAAGGTACGATTTATTTATTTAGTTTTCCTCTGCGGGTTGATATAAATATCGTTTAATACTCCGTTTCGGTGTCTTTTCGAATTCTTCCTGATAAAGCTTGAAGCAAGATACTTTGCTGTAGGCGGGCATTTCAGTGTTCAGTTGGTCGATGTTCTGCTGCATCAGCTCTTCGATTTCGGAGTGTTGGATGCCTGCCTTGTCCACTTGTTCCCAGTCCGGATAGATCAGGGCGACCAGTTTACCTCCCTGAGAAATGATCAACGACTCCGCCACGTACAGCATATTGTTTAGGCGGTCTTCGATCTCTTCGGGATAGATATTCTGTCCGTTGGAGCTTAGGATCATACTTTTGCTTCGTCCGCGGATGTAAAGGAAACCGTCTTTGTCAAGTGTTCCCAAGTCACCTGTCCGTAGCCAGCCGTCGGGTAGCATCACAGCCTTTGTTGCCTCTGGATTCTTGTAGTAGCCTAACATCACGTTCATGCCGCGAACCAGGATTTCGCCTACTTCGTTTTCCGGATCGTTCGAGTCGATCCGGATTTCCATGCGGTCGACGACACGGCCCACCGAGCCTTGCTTGAACGTGTCCCACTGTTCGTAGGAAACCAGTGGGCCGCATTCCGTCATCCCATAGCCAACCGTATAACGGAAGTCGATGGATTTGAGAAACGTCTCTACCTCTTTATTGATGGCTGCACCACCAATCACGATTTCGCCGAAGTTCCCACCGAAAGAGGCTTTCAGCTTTTGGGCGATCTTCTCGCGTACCTTTTGGTCGATGTATGGCACTTTCAACAGCAATTTGATCAATGGCTTTTCCAGTTCGGGAAAGACCTTGTTCTTGATGATCTTCTCGATAATGAGTGGCACGGCAAGGATCAGCGCCGGTCGAACCGTCGTAAATGCCTCTGCGATGATTTTTGGACTCGGCGTGCGTGTCAGGAAATGAACGTGGCAGCCTTTGTTGACGGAGTTCAGCACTTCGAACGCTAACCCGTACATGTGCGCCATCGGTAACATACAAACAATGTTGTCTCCTGGATGTATGAAAGGAAGACGGTCGTAGGCAAACTGTGTGTTGCTCCACAAACTCCGGTAGGGGATCATGACTCCTTTCGAGAAGCTGGTCGTGCCGGACGTATAGTTCAAGACAGCCAATTCCTCCGGGTCTTCGATATGATATTTCACATCGTTGGCGGTGAAAGAACGGGGATATTTCTTGCCAAAATATTCGTTGATGCGATCGCGTATGGTGCGTACCTCCTTATTTTTGCAATCGATAATGGAGAAGTTGTCCAGCATCATGAATAGCTTGACATCTGGCATCATCTTTTCGTTCATGTTCTCCCAGTTGCTGGAGCCTGCCAGTACGGCTTTTGCTCCCGAATGGTTGACGATGTGATGGATATTGTCGGGTTTGAACTCATGCAGGATCGGCACGGCAACAGCCCCGTAAGCCAATATTCCGAAAAAGCAGATTGCCCAGTTGGAGGAGTTGCGTCCGACGATGGCCACTTTGTCGCCTTTCTTGATACCGGCATGTTCCAGTAGGATGTGAAACTTTTCTATCCGCCGTGCGACGTCTTTGAAATGGAAGGTATGTCCATTGTAATCAGAGAAGGCGGGGAGGTCCCAATGCTCCTTTATGCTTCTCTCTATAAGGTCCAAGAAATGATTATCCATAGTGATATAATTTAAAAAAGAACCAGAATATCCGTGAGAATGTTGCAAAGATAGCAAAGAAACGATATGTTTTTATGGAAACCCAAGGAACACCTTTTCAAAACATATATGATTTGAATGCAAAACACCTATGCTTTGAATGCAAAACATAGGTGTTTTAAAATAAATATAGTTGTTTACCACGGAGTGATTGTCACGTTACGGAATTGTACTTCCTTGCCTTCGCTTTGCAGTCCGATGTAACCTTCCTTTACCTTGTTTGTCCCGGTGTTCTGGTAAACGCCGTTGATATAGACCGTGATGACACCGTTTTTTACGAAGATATTAGCTTCATTCCATTCACCGGCAGGCTTCTCGCTGTCTTGATTCGCCTTCTGGATTTTCGGGAAAGAGGGGCGGGGTTGGCCTGGCTTATTCTGGTATTCAGTCAGATCCGAACCGCCGAGCAGGACGAAATCACCGGCATTATCAAGCATCAGGTTGCATTCGATACCGTTCGGAAACGGGTTTTTCGGCTCTTCAATTAGCAGGAAGATACCGCTGTTCGCCTTTTCCTTGCCGTTTGGCCAGCGATATTCTACATGCAGTTTATAATCTCCGTATTTTTCTTTCGTGTACATGTATCCGAATGGCTGTCCTGTGATGTTGATGACACCGTCTTTCACGGAATATACCTGTTCGGCTGGGACGGAGTTCTTATCGACAACGAAGTTCCAGCCGGAAAGGTCTTTTCCGTTGAACAGCTTGGTTGTTTTCTGTGCACTCGCGTCACTTCCGAAACACAAAAAGGCGGCAGCTACTACTGCCATCGATAACATTCTTTTTTTCATGGTCTTATAATATTAATTATTTATACGATTAATCAACAATAAGTTTACGGTAACGGACACGTTTTGGTTCCACGTCACCCAACAATTTGCGCTTGTACTCTTCATACTCCGAATAGGAACCTTCGTAGAACACAACATTTGAATCCCCTTCGAACGAAAGGATATGCGTACAGATACGGTCGAGGAACCAACGGTCGTGAGAAACGACGACCGCACAACCGGCGAAGTTCTCCAATCCTTCTTCGAGTGCTCGGAGTGTGTTCACATCAATATCGTTGGTCGGTTCGTCGAGCAGCAACACATTCGCCTCGGCCTTCAGCGTTAGAGCCAGATGCAGGCGATTCCGTTCACCACCGGAGAGTACGCCGCAAAGTTTTTCCTGGTCGGCTCCCGCAAAATTGAATTTGGAGAGGTAAGCGTGGGAGTTGACTTCCTTGCCGCCTACGCGGATGAACTCCTGTCCGCCGGAAACAACCTGATAAACGGTCTTCTTCGGGTCGATATCTTTATGTGTCTGGTCTGCATAACCGACCTTTACCGTTTCACCCACATCAAAAGAACCTTTGTCGGTACTTTCCATTCCCATGATCATCTTGAACAGTGTAGTCTTACCTGCTCCGTTCGGACCGATCACGCCGACGATTCCGTTCGGCGGCAACATGAAATTTAGGTCATCAAACAACAGTTTGTCGCCAAATGCTTTTGCTACATGCTGGGCCTCGATCACCTTGTTCCCTAAGCGCGGACCGTTCGGGATAAAGATTTCCAGTTTGGCTTCGCGTTCTTTCTGGTCTTCGTTCAAAAGGGCTTCATACGAATTCAGACGGGCCTTACCTTTTGCCTGACGAGCTTTCGGGGCCATGTTGATCCATTCTAGTTCGCGTTCCAGTGTCTTACGGCGTTTACTTGCTTGTTTCTCCTCCTGTGCCATACGTTTGGTCTTTTGATCCAGCCAAGAAGAGTAGTTTCCTTTCCAGGGAATACCTTCTCCGCGATCCAGTTCCAGAATCCATCCGGCCACATGGTCGAGGAAGTAACGGTCGTGCGTGATGCAGATAACCGTACCCGTATATTGTTGTAGATGTTGCTCCAACCAGTCGATCGACTCAGCATCCAAGTGGTTGGTCGGTTCGTCCAGCAATAGGATGTCCGGCTGTTGTAACAGCAAACGGCAGAGAGCCACACGGCGGCGTTCGCCTCCCGACAGCGTATCGACCACCTGATCTTCAGGAGGACAGCGTAAAGCGTCCATCGCTCTTTCTAGGCGGCTGTCGAGGTTCCATGCATCAGTTGCATCTATCTTATCTTGTAATTCGGCCTGCCGGTTGATCAGTGCGTCCATTTTGTCTGGATCTTCGAGTATTTCGGGATCGCCGAATTTTTCGTTTACTTCTTCATATTCTTTGAGGGTGTCCACAATATTTTGTACGCCTTCCTGTACGACTTCCTTTACTGTTTTGCCCGGTTCCAGTTTCGGTTCCTGCTCTAGATATCCGACGGAATATCCGGGTGAGAATACTACTTCTCCTTGGTATTCTTTTTCGGCGCCGGCAATAATTTTTAGCAATGTAGATTTACCAGAACCATTCAAACCAATGATCCCGATCTTTGCTCCATAGAAAAAGGACAGGTAAATATTTTTCAATACTTGTTTTTGAGGCGGAAAGACTTTACTCACGCCTACCATCGAGAAAATAATTTTCTTGTCGTCTGCCATGTTTCAAATTGTGTGTATTTATATGATCATTTTTCTTCGTGGACAAACTTACATAAATATCTTCATAGTTTATATATGTCCGGATGAAAATAGCGTGTATTTTTATCTTTCTTGCGTTCCTTCGTCTGCAATCTTAAGGGGCATGATTACTTGTTATGTATCGGCTTACTGCAAAACGCAAATGCATATCCTCCCCCCAGAGTGTCTCCAAAAAACGTTTTCAAAGGGATTATTAAGTAATTTTCCTGTCTCAAAACGCTTTTTCTTTCCGGCATATTTTTCTCGGAGGATAACTCGTCATTTACAGTCGTTTTCATCAATTGCTTATCCATAAGAGTTTCCAAAGTTTTACCGATGACATCGAAACGCAAAGCGATAGAATTTGTTACCCGTATCATGGGATTCAGTTGTTCTTCCTCATAGTGACGGATGAATCGGATAATATCATCCTGTCCCTTATTTATTTTCGCCAGTTCCGATTTTACGGATTTAGGGGCTTCGGATGGGTTGATATGTACCTTATCTATATATCTGAACGCCAACTTTACAACTTTCTCTTTTTCTGGGAATAGCGTTTGCATATCTTCTCTACCAAAGCTACCGTTTCCTTGTCTATGGAAATGGTAGTGAATATCGTTTTTCGACTGCTGTTTGGCACGGTAATTACTTTTTTATAGAAATATGAACAGATCAATACCTGATAATAAGCATTGAAAAGGAAATGCTTATTACAGGTGTCATTATAGCGTGTTCTTGTAACACGCTAAATCGATAGGTGAAGCAAACTGATTTGCTTTTTCGAACTGTTTGTAGGTTTGAGAATCGGCCTATTCACGAACAAAAGCCCGGATATCGCTGGCTTTATAATACGTTTTTCGCCCGATAGCGTTGTAGGGTTCTGAAAGATGCTTTCAACAGAAAGGCTAAGTCTTGATTATCCAACAGCCTTTCGTTTTCATCGAATACAGTATCAGTATTAATAAGAGATTTCAAGTCTTGCCCGATCTCGGTGAGTTTCTTGGATAGCTTCTCCATCCACTTCTCGAAGTTTTCGTTGTCTATATACATTTTACTTCAATTTTTAGTTCAACATTATTGTTTTCAATCGATTGATGAAGCAAAGTTTTACAAAACAAGGTTGCAAAAAAAGAGGAGTAGGTAACTACTCCCCGAAAAATGGTTTATAAACTGCTATAAATAAACGATTTGCAAAATTATCTTTTCTAATCTTTATTTGTTCTTGCGTTTACGGTCTTCTCTGGTAATAGTATTTCGCAAAGCGTCCAAAGTTTTAGTAAGATTGTACGGTTTACGAGTAAACACTTTACCGATCTTATCGTAGATACTACCAAATTTCAGATTGAAAAGCTGCCCAAAGCCACGAGCCAACTGAATTTTTGGGACTGGCGTTCCATTTTCCCCAACGATTTTTCCCAGTAGAAACAGAGCTAGTACAATTTCAGCAATACCTATAATCCCCAATTCTTTAGACTTTGGGAGTACATATAGGTCTGACTTGAACTCGGTAGACACAGGTGAATTAAACTGTTCGGGATGGGTAGTTTTCAGATTGAGTAACTCTAATTCTGCACCAATTAAGGATAATGCTTTATGAATGTATAGATTTTTAAGCGTATTTCCCCCCCAGCCCATCCTGATACAACCCTTTAAAGGGGCTATCTCAATACGGGTGAGATTAAGCATCCGGAAGACATGAGTATAGTCTTCCGAATGGCTAATTGTTACTATTTGCTTCACAAAATCTTCATAAGCATCTTGCATTTCTGTGTTAATAACTTCTTGTGAGGTATCAGCCAGTAAGATGAAAAAAACTCGTTCTCAATAAATCATTCATAGGCATAAAATTTAATTGTGAATAAATTATATATATCAAAGCACTAGCTTTGTATGCTGAATGATTTTTTGTTTTGTTTGTAGTTCCTCTGCTAATCAGAATGATTCAAGGGGTATTCAGCCTTATTGGTCGCAATTCCAGAAATGGTGAACTTCAAATTCCTGCTTCTTACAAATATAAT
>PPYE01433238.1_pt1 | contig 20198 bp, 20 predicted proteins | sample 1559881 | NCBI WGS metagenome assembly PPYE01 (sample SAMN08240022, study PRJNA423297) | Human gut metagenome, whole genome shotgun sequencing project.
CCTTGGCAACGGACTCGGTGTACTGCTTCACGGTCATGGAGCTGTCCTGCACATAGACCTGGTCCACCAGGCAGATCTCCTTGAAGAACTTGTTCAGACGGCCGGCCACAATCTTCTCGGCGATGTTCTGGGGCTTGCCCTCGTCCACGATCTGCTGGGTGAGGATTTCCTTCTCCTTCTCCACGCGCTCGGCGGGGACGGAGGCCTCGTCCAGGTACTCGGCGTTCATAGCGGCAATCTGCATGGCCACGTTGTGGGCATAAGCCTTGAAGCCCTCGGTAGCGGCGATGTCGTCGGTGGTGTCGAACTTCACGATGACGCCGATACGGCCGCCAGCGTGGACGTAAGAGGTAACAGCGCCCTCATAGCGGGCAAAGCGGCGGATTTTGATGTTCTCGCCGATGGTGAGGATCTTCTCCTTCAGCAGGGCGTCCACAGTCTCCTCGGTGCCGGCAGCCTTGCAGGCCAGCAGGGCTTCCACGTCGGCGGGGTTCTGCTCGATAACGGTGTCGGCGCAGGTCTTGACAAAGGCCTGGAAGTCGGCGTTCTTGGCGACGAAGTCGGTCTCGGCGTTGACCTCGATGACCACGCCCACCTTGCCGTCCTCGCTGACAGTGGCGAAAGCCACGCCCTCGGCGGCGATGCGGCCAGCCTTCTTCACGGAAGCGGCCAGGCCCTTCTCGCGCAGAAAGTCAATGGCCTTTTCCATATCGCCCTCGGAAGCGGTGAGGGCCTTCTTGCAATCCATCATGCCGCAGCCGGTCTTCTCACGAAGGGCGGCGACGTCTTTCGCGGTAAAATTCATGTTGCAACATCCTTTCTCGTATGCCCCCTGGCGGGCCAGCGGGCCAAATCCAATCAGCGTTCCTACCTATTTTATAGAAAAGGGATTACTCTTCCACGTTGATGTCGCCGGCCTCTTCGGCATCGGCCTCAGCCTCGGCGGCCTCCTTGGCAGCGGCGCCCATCTGGCCCTCGCGGCCCTCGATGATGGCGTCGGCCATAGCGCCGGCAATGAGCTTCACGGCGCGGATGGCGTCATCGTTGCCGGGAATGACATAGTCGATTTCGTCGGGGTCGCAGTTGGTGTCCACGATGGCCACAATCGGAATACCCAGGTTGCGGGCTTCGGACACGGCGATGCGCTCCTTGCGGGGGTCCACGATGAACAGGGCGCCGGGGTAGGACTTCATGTCCTTAATGCCGCCCAGGAAACGCTCCAGCTTCTCAATCTCCAGCTGCAGCTTGCTGACTTCCTTCTTGGGCAGCAGGTCAAAGGTGCCGTCCTCTTCCATCTTGCGCAGCTGGGCCAGGCGCTGGATGCGGGTGCGGATGGTGGTGAAGTTGGTGAGCATGCCGCCCAGCCAACGGGCGTTTACATAGAAAGCGCCGGCGCGGGTAGCCTCCTCGCGGATGGACTCCTGGGCCTGCTTCTTGGTGCCCACGAACAGGACGCTCTTGCCCTCGGCGGACAGGTCGCGCACGAAGTTGTAGGCCTCCTCCAGCTTCTTCACGGTCTTCTGCAGGTCGATGATATAAATCCCGTTGCGCTCGGTGAAGATGTAGGGAGCCATCTTGGGGTTCCACCGGCGGGTCTGGTGGCCGAAGTGAACACCGGCCTCCAAAAGCTGCTTCATAGATACAACTGCCATTTTACAAATACCTCCTTGGTTTTTACCGCCGCCGCGCTGCAGCTTCGGGGCAGACCTGGGGCTTTCCCAGGCACCAATCCGAGGCGCGGCGTGTGTTTTGCTGAAATATTATAGCACAAGCCCCCGGGAGAAGCAAGCAATTTTTCGCGGGGAACGGGTAAAATCCCGGCGAAATTCCCCCTTTAAAAGCCGATTTTTTCCAGCAGCCTGCCCAAGGCACTCTGCCGCTGGGCCTGGGCGGGGGCCTCGTACTGCACCAGCACCGTGTCCTCGCCGATGAGGACGATGTCCTTCCAGGGGATGACGAAGTCCGCCTCCCGGCCCAAAAGGCCGAACAGCCGCAGCCTGCCATAGACCACCACGGCGGTGAGCTTTGCCTCTTGGGTGTCCACCTCCGCGTCGCTGACAAAGCCGATGCGGCCGCCGTCCTTTACATTGATGACCTCCTTGTCCCGCAGGGAATCTAGCCTGCATGTCATGGCGCCACCTCCTCCCCCTATCCTATGCGGGAAAAACTTGGCCCATCCCTTCTCATTTCCCCCAGGTTGTGCTATACTGGAGGAAAGAGGAAAAAAGCACTGTCTTTTTTTAGGAAAGGATGAGAAGCCACATGAACATCTGGCACGACATTTCCCCCAAGCGCATTAAGGCGGACGACTTCTTCGCCGTCATTGAAATCACCAAGGGCGGCAAGGCCAAGTACGAGATGGACAAGGAAACCGGCCTGCTGCGGCTGGACCGGGTGCTGTACACCTCCACCCACTACCCGGCCAACTACGGCTTTATCCCCCGCACCTACGCCAACGACGGCGACCCCCTGGACGTGCTGGTGCTCTGCTCGGAGAACATCATCCCCATGTCCTTGGTGCGGTGCTACCCCATCGGCGTCATCATCATGGACGACGGCGGCAGCGAGGATGAGAAAATCATCGCCATCCCCTTTGACGACCCCACCTACAACAATTACAAGGACATCACCGAGCTGCCCCGGCATATCTTCGACGAGATGCAGCACTTCTTCACGGTGTACAAGCAGCTGGAGGACTCCACCCGCACACAGATTGGCGAGGTAAAAGACCACGAGGCCGCCAAGGCCATCATCTCCTCCTGCCTGGAGCGGTACTTAAACGACTTTTGCCGCTGACTCACCTATCTGAACATAAATAGAACAAAAGGAACCGGCCCAAAAAATCCAAGGGCTGGTTCCTTTTTTCAGCATTGGTCATGGTAATACTTGCGAATCAAGTCGGGAATGTCTTTGGCCACCACATGGTGTTCAAAGGTCTCGTGTTCCCAAATGTAGATTTGAGAGCCGTCTACCTGACCGTCAGGCAGGACACGGTAGCAGTAATAGTCCCCGCAGCCGTTCCCGGCGAAAAAGATGTGCCGCGCTACCTTTTCCAAGTATTCCTCGAAGGTGTCGCAGCCGTCCAGAAAGCCAGGAAGCAGCTTGGCATTCTCCATGATCTCTCTTGCAGACCACAGCAACCAGTGGTCGCCGTTTGTCTCCCGCAGCAGGGCCTTCAGCTCTTCAGGGAAGGGATAGCCCACCGCCGCTTCCGCCAGGGCAATCTCCTCCTCCGGGCATGGCGGCTCCAGATGGGCGTACTCCACCCCCGCTTCTTGGATGCACTGGGATAACAATTCTGTAAACATGGCCAGCTCCTCCCCTTAACAGAATAGTCTCATGGCTTCCCCTTGGGCCGCCTGCGGTAGAGGACGGCCGCCGCGATGATTCCCCCAACAACGGCCAGTCCGCCCACCACCAGGACGGCCACGGTGATGATTTGAAACCCCAAAGCGGCCGCGCGCACCGGCCCGCCGGCCTGCCGCAGCAGCTCCAAAGGCGGGAACATTGGCCCCATGAGGAAGCGGGCCAGCAAGCCCAGCCCAAAGGCGAAGGCGCCGTAGGCGGCCAGCACCAAGCCGCCCACCCAGCCCCAGCGCCGGAACAGCCAGGCAAGCTTCCCCACAGCCCCGCCTTTGGCAGGCGTGGGCCCGGCGGGCTGGGGCGGGGCTTCCTCCTCCCCGGACAGCAGCGCGTCCAAAGATACGCCCAATGTTTTGGCAAGCAGCGGCAGCTTGTCCGCCTCTGGCAGGGATTCATCCCGCTCCCACTTGGAAACCGATTGGCGGGAGACACCCAGCCGCTGGGACAGCTGCTCCTGGGACAGCCCCTGCCGTTTGCGATAGTGGACAATCCTCTCTCCCAATGTCATGGCACATCCTCCTCTTGTCACACAGGGCGGCCCCGGGGCCTTTCCCCGGGACTCTCTCCACCTGTATCCTAGCAAAAGAAGCGGTTGCGCGCAAGAAGACAGCAGGCGCCTTTGCGCAACCAGCGGTTGCAACTTGCCCAGGGGAATTCACTCCCCTTGCAGAAAGCCCTCCAAGCCGCCTTCCCGCAGCTCCACATACCGCTCCCCGTCATCCCGGGACACCAGCCGGACGTACAGGGGGCTTTCCTCCAAAGAGGGCCCGCCCACCATCACATAGTATTCCTCGTTTACATCGTAGACGCGGATGTACAGGCCGGAGCCGGTCTCCTCATAGGCATAGCCCTCGAAGTCGCTCCAGGTGAGGGCCTCCCCTTTTTCGGCCAGCTGTTCCACCCTCTCCAAGGTGAGCTGGCCGTGTTCGGCCGCGCAGCCAGCCGGGGCAACCAACAGGGCCACAGAAATCAAAAAGGCCAAAGCTTTTTTCATCGCGAAACGCCTCCCTTTCCGCCATCGGATCCAATTCGCGCTCCTTGTCTTTTTATTGTAGCATCCGGGCTTTCGCCCTGTCAATTTCCGCCCGGCGGATTCCCAAGGCAAATGAAAAAATCCGAAGTGCGTAACTTCGGATTTTCCTGGTGGAGATAAGCGGGATCGAACCGCTGACCTCTTGAATGCCATTCAAGCGCTCTCCCAGCTGAGCTATACCCCCATAGTGGGCTCGGAGCAGGGCGGCGTGCGGCCGGTGCTCATTGTGCAAAACGATGTGGGCAACAAGTTCAGCCCCACGGTGATTGCCGCCGCCATCACCAGCCAAAAGGACAAGGCCAACCTGCCCACCCACATCGCCGTAAACGCCCAGGGCTCTGGGCTCATCAAAGATTCCATCATTTTGCTGGAGCAGGTGCGCACCTTGGACAAACACCGGCTGCGGGAAAAAATGGGCCGCCTGGACGCGGAATCCATGGGCCGGGTGGACCAGGCCCTTTCCATCAGCTTTGGCTTGCGGCCTACATAAGGTAGGCCGGGCCGCGCCGTGGGGGATGCCCCGCGGCGTTTCTTTTTATAGGCCCCGTTTCAGCAGGCGCTTGGCCAGCTCCCCCAGTGCGGCGGGGGTGTTGGCTGCCTCTCCCCGCTGGACGGCCTCCAGCAGGCGGCGCAGCAGCTTGCCCATCTCCGGGCCGGGGGCCACCCCCAAAGCTTTTAAGTCCTCCCCGGTGAGGGCCATGTCCCCCAGCGTCAGGCAGTCGCCCCGCTCTAAAATGGCGCGGGCCAAGGCGCGGCTCTCCTCCAAATCGGGCAGGCGGCGCGCAAAGACCCCCGGCGCCTTGGCGGACATATCCGCCTCCTGCAGCTGGAACAGGGTAAAGACAAACCGCTCCCCGTACCGGCCCAGCAGGCCCTTTAGGTGGGCCTCCCCCATGGGCATGGCGTCCTCGTGGTGGTCCACCAAGGCGGCTATCCAATCCCGCTCCTTGTTGGAGAAACGCAGCCGAGTGAGGAGCTGCCGGGCTATCCTGCCGCTTTCCGGGGGATGGCCGTAGAAATGGGCCACGCCGTCGGCGGAGCGCGTCTTTCTGCCGGGCTTGCCCGCGTCGTGGAGCAGGGCGGCCCAGCGCAAATCCCCCTGCTGGGGGGCGTAATCCACCGCGTGGAGGGTGTGCTCCCACACGTCGAAGCAGTGGTAGGGCGTCTCCTGGGCGCAGCCCTTCATGGGGGCCAGCTCCGGCAGGACGGTAAACACCACCGCCGCGTACTGCCGCAGCACAGCGGCCGCCCCCTGGCCGCAGAGGAGCTTTGTCAGCTCCTCCCGCACCCGCTCGTGGGAGAGGGCCAGCAGCAGCTCCCTTTTCTCCCACAGCGCCTGGGCGGTATCGGGGTGGATGGCAAAGCCCAGCTGGGAGGAAAACCGCAGGCACCGCAAAATCCGCAGGGCGTCCTCGGAGAAGCGGCGGGCCGGCTCCCCCACGCAGCGGAGCAACCCGGCGGACAAATCCTCCTGGCCGTGGAACAAATCCACCAGGCCCCGCTGGGGATGCCAGGCCATGGCGTTGACGGTGAAATCCCGGCGGGAAAGGTCGTCCTCCAGGCGGCGGGAAAAGGCCACGGAATCCGGGTGGCGGCCATCGGTATAGGCCCCGTCGCTGCGGAAGGTGGTGATTTCAATGGGGTGGTCCCCGGAGGGCACCCAGGCGATGGTGCCGTGGGCCGCGCCGGCCTCCACCAGGCGCTCCCCGGCAAAGCAGGCCTTTGTCTCCTGGGGCAAGGCGCTGGTGGCGATGTCCCAGTCAGAAGGCGCCTTGCCCAGCAGGGAATCCCGCACGCAGCCCCCCACGCACCAGGCCTGGAAGCCCCGGGCCTCCAGGCGGCGGAGGGCCTCCCCTACCACGGGGGGCGGCACAATGGTCAATCCCTGGTTCATAGCAATGCTCCTTCCCTGCCTTTGGCGGCGCAACCGTTTCCCGCCGGGATGCCCGGCGGCAGTACCGCTATTATACTACAAAAGCCGCCGGGTGGGAAGGGCTCCGTTGACAGGGGCGGCAAAACATGGTAAGATACAACACCAGAGAACGTGGAAAAATACAGAACGCAGAGGAGAGATTCTCAATGGCATTGCTGGAGCAGTGGCAGCAGTACGCAGAAGAACAGCAGAACGGCCCCAAGGGCATGAAGTTCTGGGAGGAATATTTATCCCAGGAGGCGGAAATCTACAAGCGCATCCTGGAGAGCAAGCCCCGGAAGAACACGGTGAAGGGCTACGCTGAAAAGTACGGCGTGGACCTGCTGACCATGGTGGCCTTCCTGGACGGCATCAACGACAGCCTGAAGGAGCCCAACCCCCTGGAAACCATGGAGGAGGACACCGAGGTCAACCTGAACTACGACAAGGAGCTGCTCTACAAGAACATGGTGGAGGCCAAGGCCGAGTGGCTGTACAACCTGCCCCAGTGGGACAAGCTGCTCACCGAGGAGCGCCGCAAGGAGCTCTACCGGGAGCAGAAGCGCTCTAAGACCGTGGTAAAGGGCGAGAAGATTGGCCGCAACGACCCCTGCCCCTGCGGCAGCGGCAAAAAGTATAAAAAATGCTGCGGCCGTGATTTGTAAGCCGCCGGCTATATGGGCCGCCTTTCCCTCCCGGTGCGGGAGGAGGGGCGGCCTTCCCTTTTGATTAAAGCATCCAAAAAACGCAAAGACTACCTCCGGAAGGAACTTTTCGGAGGTGGTCTTTTTTCTATGCAGGGAAAAGTGGAGATATGCGGCGTGAACACATCCAAGCTGAAGGTGCTGAAAAGCGACGAGACCCGGGAGCTGCTCATCAAAAGCCACAACGGGGACAAGGCCGCCCGGGAGGAGCTGATTTCCGGGAACCTGCGGCTGGTGCTCTCGGTCATCCAGCGGTTTGGCAACCGGGGGGAAAATCCCGACGACTTGTTCCAGGTGGGGTGCATTGGGCTAATGAAGGCCATCGACCACTTCGACGTGGACCAGGGGGTGCAGTTCTCCACCTACGGGGTGCCCATGATCATCGGGGAGGTGCGGCGGTTTTTGCGGGACAACAACTCCGTGCGGGTCAGCCGTTCCCTGCGGGACACAGCCTACAAGGCCATCCAGTGCAAGGAGCGGCTGACCGCCCAGAAGAACCGGGAGCCCACCGTGGAGGAGATTGCCCAGGAGCTCTCCATGAAGCGGGAGGACGTGGTGCTGGCCCTGGAGGCCATTGTGGAGCCTGTCTCCCTGTACGAGCCGGTATTCTCCGACGGGGGCGACACCATCTATATTATGGACCAGGTGGGCGACCCCACCGGCGACGGGGACTGGCTGGAGGAAATCGCCGTGAAGCAGGCCATCCAGAACTTGAGCCCCCGGGAGAAGAAAATCCTCTCCCTGCGGTTTTTGGAGGGCTGCACCCAGGTGGAGGTGGCCGGGCAGATTGGCATCTCCCAGGCCCAGGTGTCCCGGCTGGAGAAGGGGGCGCTGAACAAAATCAAAGAGGAGCTGCGCTGAGGCAGCAAAAAACGGGGCGCCGCCAACCACAGCGGGCCCCGTTCCTGTTTACTTCTTTTCGTGCTCTTTCAGGAAAGCCTGGATCTCCTCCTCGGTCTCCAGGGACATGGCCTTCTCGGTGACGGCCTTGGCCTCCTCCATGGTCCACAGGGAGATGGCCTTGCGCACCGGCAGTAAGGACACCGGCGCCACACTGAAGGCCTCCAGCCCAAAGGTGAGCAGCACAGGGGTGAGGGCTGTGTCCGCGGCGGCCTCGCCGCACATGCTCACCTTGGTGCCGGTGCGCCGGGCCGTCTCCAACACCTGGCGCACCAGGCGCAGCACCGCCGGGTGGAAGTAGGAATAGAGGTGGGCCACCCGGGCGTTGCCCCGGTCCACGCCCAGGACGTACTGGGTCAAGTCGTTGGTGCCCAGGCTGAAGAAGTCCGCCTCCTTGGAGAAAGCGTCGGCCATCAGGCAGGCGGAAACTGTCTCCACCATCACGCCCATGGGAAGGTTCTCATCAAAGGCCACCTTCCGGCGGCGCAGGGCCTCTTTCTCCTCCTCCAAGATTTCCCGGGCCCGGCGGACCTCCTCCACGCCGGTGACCATGGGCAGCAGCAGATGGGCCTTCCCATAGGCGCTGGCCCGCAGCACCGCCCGCAGGTGAGAGCGGAACATGTCCTCCTCCCGCAGGGAGAAGCGCAGGCCCCGGCAGCCCAGGAAGGGGTTCTCCTCGTGGGGCTGGTGGAGGTAGGGCAGCGTCTTGTCGCCGCCCACGTCCAAGGTGCGGATAATCACCCGCTTGCCCCGCATGGCAGCCAAAATCTGCCGGTAGGCGTGGAACTGTTCCTCCTCCCCCGGCTGGGAGGTGCGGTCTAAGTACAAAAACTCCGTGCGCAGCAGGCCGATGCCGTCGCAGCCGTAGCCAGCGGCCCGGGTGGCGTCCCCCACGCTGCCGGCGTTCGCGCCCAGCTGGATGCGCTTGCCGTCAGCGGTGACAGTCTCCCGGCCCACAAACACCCGCAGGGAAGCCCGCAGCTGCTGGAAGTCCTTCTGCCGGCCCTCGTAGACGGACTTCATCACCTGGCCGGGGGAGAACACCACGCAGCCCCGGTTGCCGTCCACAATGAGGGTCTCGCCGGTGGCGGCGTCCAGCACCCGGTCCTCCAGGCCCAGCACGGCGGGGATTTCCAGGGCACGGGCCAAAATGGCGCTGTGGGAGGTGGGCCCGCCCTTGCCCAGCACAATGCCCGCCACATTGGCGGAGTTGAGCACCGACACCGCCGAGGGGGAAAGCTCCTCGGCCAACAGCACGGTGCCCGGCTGCAGGGCGGAGAAGTCCATCTCTGGCAGGCCCAGCAGCAGGCGGAGCATCCCGCCCCGCAAGTCCCGCACATCGGCGGCCCGCTGGCGGGTGACTTCATCCTCCGCGGCGGTGAACAAATCGATGAACAAATCGCAGGAGGCGGAAAGGGCCGCTTCCGCGGACTGGCCCGAGGCGATGCGCCCCTCCACCTGGCCGTTTAAGTAGGGGTCGCGAATCATGTCCGCCTGGCAGCGGATGATGTCCCCCCGCTCTTTGCCGGCCATCTCCGCCACGCGGTCGGCCTTTACCTGGGTGACATGGCAGAAGGTCTCCACCGCGCTGTGGTAGCGCTCCAGCTCCAGCTTGGGGTCGGCGATTTCCCGCTCCAGGCTGCCCATGGGTTTTTCCTTATAGACCAGCGCGTGGCCAATGCCGATGCCCGGGGAGGCCGCCACGCCGTAGAGCACCCGCTCGCCTGTCATACACGGCCACCTCCCGCTTCGCCCAGGCCGGATTCAATCAGCTCTACCGCCCGGGAAAGGGCCTCTTCCTCGTCGGGGCCGGAGCAGCGTATCTCCACCTCGTCCCCGCACTGGATGCCCGCGGCAATCAGGTTCATAATGCTCTTCCCGCTGACGGCGGCCTCCTTGTGGCAGACCCACACGTCCGACAGGAACTTCTGCATCTCGTTGGAAAACAGCCCGGCGGGCCGCACATGAAGGCCCTCCCGGTTGTTCAGCATCACTTTTTTCGCTACCACGCTGATTTCTCCTTTCCCTTGGGTTTTTCTTCCGGAGGCCGCCTAGGGGACAGAAAGGGTTTATTGCCCTGAGGCGGGGGGCTCTCCGGGGGTGACAAAGACGGTTTTGTATTGGACGTAAACCACCATGCCGGGCTTGGCGCCGGCCGGCTTGGAAACATGGCGTATTTGGGTGTAATCCACCGGCACCTGGGAGGAATCCTTGGCGCGGCTGTGGAGGGCCGCCAGCTGGGCGGCCTGCTCCATGGCGGTCTCCGTGGGCTGCCTGCCCTGGGTGACCAGCACCGTGTGGGAGCCGGGGATGTTCTTGGTGTGGAACCAGATGTCGTTGTTGTTGGCGGTCTTCAAGGTGAGCTTGTCGTTCTGGCGGTTGTTGCGGCCCACCAGCACGGTGAACCCGTCGGAGGTGGTGAACTCCATGGGCGCGCTGACGCCGGCGGGCTTGTCCTTTTTGCTGCGCAGCTTCCGCAGGTAGCCCTGCTCCTGCAGCTCCGCCCGGATTTCCGAAAGGTCCCGCTCTGTCTCGGCGCGGGCCAGGGCGTCCAGCACGCTTTCCAGATACTCCAGCTCCTTGCCCGCCAAGTCAATCTGCTCGGTGAGTTTCTCCTCGGCGGTTTTGGCCTTGCGGTACTCCTTGTAGTACTTCTGGGCGTTCTGGGAGGGGGTCAGGGCCGGGTCCAGCTGGATGTGCAGCAGGGGGCTGCCCTCCTCGTAGAAGTTGGGCAAATCCACCGCCTCCAGGCCCTTTTCCATCTGGTACATGTTGGCGCTGATCAAGTCCCCGGCCACACGCAGGCCCTCCCGGCCGGCGCACTGCTCCAGCTCGCCCCGCTGGATGCCTATCTTCCGGGAAAGCCGCTCGGAGTGGGTGGAGAGCAGCCGCAGCAAGTCCTGCTCCCGCACACGCATGCGCTCCTGCTTGTCCCGCTCCCGGTAGAACTCGTCCAGCAGCTGGGAGAAGCTCTCCCCCTCCTTCACCACGGCGGCGGTGCCGTACTGGTGTATCTCCACAAAGGAGAAGTCCATGGGCTTGCCCTGGGGGCTGACGGCCACGAAGGGCTTGCCGGAGACAGCCTGGATGGTGTCCTTGAGCTGCTGGTAGAAAAAGCCCGCCCGGAAATACTGCTCCTCGTCCATGGTTTTCACGGTGAGCTCCCGGCCCCGGCCCACCTGGTGGGCCAGCTCCCGGCAGACGATGGGCGAAACGCCCTGGAGCACCGCCAGGTAGCCCTTGGAGAGCTCCATGTCCCGGGGCAAAGCTTGCAGGGCCCCCACCACCTGCTGGGAGGTGGCGGACAGGGGGCACAGCTTATCCTGGGGCGGGGGCAGCTGGTAAGAAAGCCCCGGCAGCACCAGCCGCTGGGAGGACATCTCTGCGTCCACCCGCTTGAGGGCGTCGATGATTTTGCCGTCCTCCCCGGTGAAGATGATGTTGCTGTACCGGCCCATCACCTCCATGGTCAAGGTGAGGGTGACGTGGTCGCCCAGCTCGTTGATGGCGTCAAAGTCAAAGTGGAGCAGGCGCTCCAGCTCCGGCTGGCGGATGGCAACCAGTTTTGCCCCCAGCAGCTTCTTGCGCAGCAGCATGCACAGCATGGGCGGCTGCTTGGGGTTCTCCAGGGGGATGGTGGTAAAGTGCACCCGGGCCGAGTTGGCCCTGGCGGAGAACAGCACGCGGTAGGCCGCCTCCCGGGTGCGGAAGGCCACCACCAGTTCCTCCCGGTTGGGCTGGTGGATTTTATCCACCCTGGCCCCCAGGAGGCTGCCCTCCAATTCTTGTTTGATATGCCGCAGAAACGCGCCGTCCAATGCCATAGGTATGGTTGTCCTTTCTCAGATATGTGTTACAGGGCGCCCATGGGGGCAGCCTCTGCCTGGGAGAGCAAAAAGGCCGTGTCCGGCACCCGCTTGCGCAGGTAAGAGGCCAAAAACTCCCCAAAGACTTTTTCGGTGTGATAATGCCCCGCCGCCACGCAGGTCAACCGGGACTGGGCGGCCTCCAGCTCCTCGTGGTGCTTCATCTCCCCGGTGAGGTAGGCGTCCGCCCCCCGGCAGGCCGCCTGGTGGATGTACTCCCCGCCGGCGCCGCTGCAGAAGAACACCCGCTGCACCTTGCCCTGCCCGGGGCAGAACTTCACCGCCGGGGCGGAGAGCTTCTCCTTTACCAAGGCGGCGAAGGCCTGGGGCTCCAGGGGCTCCTCCAAGTCGCCGGAGAAGAGCACGCAGTCCTCCCCGAACACGTCCTCCCGGCGGACGTTGCGCAGCCCCAGCTTGCTGCCCAGGGCCACGTTGACCCCGCACACCGGGGACAAATCCAAATTGGTGTGGCAGCACAGGGCGGCAATGCCCCGGCTGACCAGCTGGTAGGGCACGTCCTGGGGGCCCAGGGATTTGAGGGGGTGGAAAATCACCGGGTGGTGGGAGAGGATGAGGTTGGCGTTCATAGAGGCCGCCTCCGCCACCACGGCGGGGGTGATGTCCAGGGCCAGCAGGGCCCGGGTGACGATAGTGTTGCCGTCGCCCACCAGCAGACCGGCGTTGTCGAAGTCCAAGGCGGTGGAAAAGGGCGCCACCGCGTCGATGATGTCATAGATGTCACGAATCCTTGCCATAAGTATGTTCTCCTTTTCCGTTTGAGAAGTGTGGGACCGCACCTTGTTCCCCTTCTCAAAGGAGAGGCTCAAGCCTGGGGCAGATAGATTTGCCCTATCTGGGAGAGGAGCTCCTCCAGCTGGGCGGCCCGCTGGCTGTCCCCCTGGTGAAGGGCGCCCTGGCGCTGGGCCTCCAGGCCCCGGAGCACCTTGCGGGCGTAGTCCTCCACATGGGGGGCGCCGGGGATAAGCTTACCCAGGTAGGGGTAGAGGGGGCCGTTCTCCACAGGGGCCCCTTGGTAGGCGGCAGAAAAGGCCGAGTAGACCTTGCCGCCGTCCACCACGGCCTGCTCCTGGAGCACCTGGAAGCCCAGCTCCGCCAGGCCCCGGCGCAGCTCCGCCACGGAGCTCATGGGCTGGAGCACCAGCCGCTTGGCCCCATCCCGCAGCCAGGGGGTCTTCCCCACAATGCGCAGGATGAGCTCGCCGCCCATGCCCGCCAGCACCACGTCCCCGGCCTCCTGGGGCAAGACAGCCCGCAGACCGTCGGACAGGCGGAAGGAGAGCTCCTCCCCCACCTCGTACTTGGCGCCGTCCCGGCGGGCGGCCTCCAGGGGGCCGGGGTTGATGTCGCAGGCCAGGGCCCGGGGGATTTTCCCCGTTTTTAACAGCCAGATGGGCAGATAGGCGTGGTCGGTGCCCACGTCGCAGAGGGGGCTGCCCTCCCGGACAAGGGCGGCACACAGGGCCAGCCGTGGGCCCAGGGAAAACAGCGGTCGCATAGAAACCTCCCCAGATACAGCGCTGCCGCCCGGCAGGACCTGTCGCGCGGCAGTGGAATTTCCTTCTTACTTGTTCTGCAAATGCTCGTTAAGCTTTGCCACCAGCTCATCCGCGTTGACGCCGTGGACCATGCAGGCCTGCTCCACTGTTTCCCCGCGCGAAGAAGGGCAGCCCAAGCAGTGCATGCCCATCTCCAGGAAGAAGGGGGCTGTGGTCTGGTCCATATCCAGGATATCGCCGATGATGGTATCTTTTGTAATGGAAGCCATTGGTACATTCCTCCGTTTGCTATTTTTATGGATACTAGTATTATAATACCCTTTTCGCCCCACCGCAATACAAAAATGATAAAAAAAGGCCCCACCCGCAGGTGGAGCGCTGGGGCTTATTCCCATTCGGCCTTCATCTGGGCGTAGCACTGGCTGCAGTAGACCAGGCGGTCGTCCCGGGGCTGGAAGGGCACCCGGGCCTCTTTGCCGCAGGCGGCGCACACGCCGGTGTACATCTCCCGCTGGGGCGCGGCGGCGCCTTTACGGGCCTGGCGGCACGGGCGGCAGCGCTGGGGCTGGTTCTGGAAGCCCTTTTCCGCGTAGAATTCCTGCTCGCCGGCGGTGAACACAAACTCCTTGCCGCAGTCTTTGCAGATGAGCGTCTTGTCTTCGTACATGGTCTTTCCCTCGCTTTTTGCTTTGTTGCGCGCCCTGGACGGAGTTGCACCGTGCCGGCAGAAGCCGCCGCGGGGCAGGGCGGAAAGTCACATCCGTTTCAGCTTGGAGCGCACCCGGTGCAGGGCGTTGTCGTAGGAGCGCAGGGGCAGCCCGGCCCGCTTGGCGCCCTCCACCCGGCGGTAACCGCTGAGGTACAGCGCCAGCACCCGCCGCTCCAGGGGGGACAGGGAGACGTCCATCTGGCGGCACAGGGCGCCAAATTCCTCCCGCAGCTCCAGCAGCGCCTCGGGGCCGGCCTCCACAGCGGCCTCCCCGGCGTCCTCCAGGGGCACGGATTCATTTAAGGGGCGATTGCCGCTGCTGCCGTGGCGGCGCACGGCGCTGGCCATCTGGTTGTAGACGCACACCCCCGCGTAGGTGGGGAACGAGGCCCCCCGCCCCGGTTGGTAGGAGATGGCGGCGGCGTACAGGCCCAACAGGCCCTCTTGCCACAAGTCCTCTTTCTCCGGGGCGCTGGCGCCCTCGAAGAGCTTGGCCTTGGCCCGGATGAGCCCCAGGTACCGGGCGGAGAGCTCGGCAAAGGCCTCCCCCTGGCCAGCGCGCACCAGGGCGGCCAGCCGGGCGTCGCCGCAAGCTTGATAGTCCATGGCCAGCCCTCCCCTCTCTTTGCCCATATCATAGCCTAAAAGGCCCCGGTTCGTCAAGATGCGTTTCTCTCACCCTCTTTCTCCATGTTTTTTTAACAATCCGTTGTATATATAGGGATTTCGTCGTATAATGAAGAAAACCACGCCTGTTTTGGCGGAAAGGGGTAAACACTATGGTGGAAAAGACCTACAGCATGGGCCTGTACGGCCTGGAGGCCTTCCCGGTGGAGGTGGAGGCCGACCTCTCCCAGGGGCTGCCCGCCTTTGAGCTGGTGGGCCTGCCCGACGCCGCGGTGAAGGAATCCCGGGACAGGGTGCGCTCTGCCCTGAAGAACTGTGGGTTCGAGTTCCCCGTCAGCCGCATCACCATGAACCTGGCCCCGGCGGACAAAAAGAAGGAGGGGCCCATCTACGACCTGCCCCTGCTGGTGTCTTTGCTCAAGGCCTCCCGGCAGCTGTGCTGCCACACCGAGGACGCCATCTTTTTGGGGGAGCTCTCCCTCTCTGGGGAGCTGCGGCCCATCCGCGGCCTGCTGCCCATGGCGGACAAGGCCCGGGAAGAGGGCTTTAAGCGGCTGTATGTCCCCGCGGAGAACGCCGGGGAGGGCGCCGTCATCCAGGGGCTTACGGTGTACGGCATCCGGGACGTGCGCCAGCTGGTGGACCACCTGCAAGGCATGCTGGAGCTCTCTCCCGCCGTCCCCTCCTACGGGGAGGCGGAGGCTTTGGAACCTCTGGACTTTGCCGACGTAAAGGGCCAGCCAGAGGCCAAGCGCGCCCTGGAAATTGCCGCCAGCGGTTGCCACAACGTGCTGCTCATCGGACCGCCGGGCTCGGGCAAGAGCATGCTAGCCAAGCGCCTGCCCACCATCTTGCCGGAGATGACCTTTGAGGAATCCTTGGAGACCACCAAGATACACTCCATCCGGGGGAAGCTGCCCGCCGGGGTGTCTCTCCTCCGCACCAGGCCCTTCCGCGCGCCCCACCACACCATCTCCACCGCGGGGCTGGCGGGCGGCGGGCCCTCCCCGCAGCCGGGGGAGATCTCCCTGGCCCACAACGGCGTGCTGTTTTTAGACGAGCTGCCGGAGTTCGCCCGGCCCGCTATGGAAGTGCTGCGCCAGCCCTTGGAGGACGGCAAGGTGACCATCTCCCGGGTGGGCGGCACTACCTCCTATCCCAGCCGGTTTATGCTGGTTGCCGCCATGAACCCCTGCCCCTGCGGCTACTTTGGGCACCCCACCCATCCCTGTTTGTGCCATCCCCACGCGGTGGAGCGCTACATGGGGAAGGTCTCCGGGCCGCTGCTGGACCGCATCGACCTGCACATCGAGGTGGACCCGGTGGCCTTTTCGGAGCTTTCCTCCACCAAAAAAGAGGAGAGCTCCGCCCAGATTCGGGAGCGGGTCAGCGCCGCCCGGAAACGCCAGCAGCAGCGCTTCGCGGGCAGGGGCTACGCCTGCAACGGGGACATACCCGACTCCCAGCTGCAGGAGATGTGCCAGACCACCGAGGCCGCCGACCGCCTGCTCCAGCTGGCCTTTGAGCGCTTTGGCTTCTCGGCGCGCACCTACAGCCGGGTGCTGAAAGTGGCCCGCACCATCGCCGACCTGGAGGGCAGCGAGAAGATAGACTCCTCCCACGCGGCGGAGGCGGTGCAGTACCGCACCCTGGACAGGAAATACTGGCTGCAAAAATAGGCGCGAAAAAGCCGCCCCCTCCTGGCATGGAGCGGGCGGCTTTTCGCTTTTCCAAAAGTAGTTTACTGCCGGCGGTCGTACTGCTCGCACTCCTCGGGGAAGTGGAAGCCGTAGGTGTTGTAAGAGTAGTTGGCGTTGGAGTGGTAGGCCTCGTCGTAGTTGCCGAAGAAGAAAATCTTGCACTCCGCCAGGCGGCGCCACACCAGGCCCGCCACCACACCGCCGGCCTTGTTCCACTGGAGGAAATTGTTGGCCAGCACGGTGGAATCGGCCCAGGCCAAATCCCGGGTCCAGCTGCCGGAGAGCTGGATATAGCCGGCGGGCATCCAGCCCACCTGGCCGCCGGAGGTGGTCACCTGGTACCACACCTCCTGCTTGGTGCTGGTGCGGGTGGAGGAGACGCTGGTCACGGTGACGGTAGCGCCAATGTCCAAGGTGGTGACTTGCTGGCTGGCGGTAGAGGCGCTGCTGTACACCGGGGCGGCGCCCAGGTCCACGTCGTCCACATTCACCGTACCGGCGGCACTGCCGGAGAACCCGGACACATCCACCGCGTTGAGCAGCGCCCGGCGGAAGCCGTAGTCGCTGGACAAGGTGCCGACGCCGCAGTTGAACACAAAGCTGGTCAAGGCGTCAAAATGGGCCTGGTTCGTCTTGATATTGTAGGTGGAGCGGAAATTCTCCACCGCGGGGGAGTAGGTCTCGTTGGCAATCTGCACCAGCTGGGCAAAGAGCTCCGAGGTGGTCAGGTTGTTGTAGAAGGTGGTGTTCACCGGCACCACATAGCCGTAGCCCACGGTGGGGTTGCCGGAGGCCAGCACGTCGTCCTCAATCTCCGGCACAGAGCCCTCGAAGTCGGCGATGATGTTCAGCCCCTCGGTGCTCACCCGGCGGGACTCGGTGGTGGTGGTGCTGGAATGGATATCGCTGGAAGTGACCATCACGGTGAACTCGCAGTAGTCGGTGGACCAGCTGCCGCCGGAGGGCTGGGAATAGGCCCGCACGGTGTAGGTGCCCGCCCTGCTAAAGGACACGCTGCGGGTGAACACCCGCACCTGGTTGGTGGGCAGGCCATAGCTGGAGACGCGGCTCTCGCTGGTGTAGGAGGTGGTGTCCCAGCTGCCGGTGGCGGGGCCGTCCACAATGGTGAACCGCACGCCCGTTTTGCTGGAATCGGTAATGGCGGTCAAGTTGAAATCATCCCCCACGCCGATGATGTTCTCGTCGGAATAGGCAAAGCGCACGGACTCCGCGGCGGTGACAGTCACCGTGCAGGTGGCGGTGGCGCCCGCGCCGTCGGTGAAGGTCAGGGTGGCGGTGCCGGGGCTGGCGCCGTAGACGATGGCGCCCTCGGTGTTGCCGCCATAGGGCACGGTGTAGCCCACATAGGCCACGCTGGGGTTGCTGCTGGTCCACTCCATGGCGGAGAGGTTGGAGGTGACCGAGCCGTCCAGCCGGGCGCTCTGGTACTGGGCGAGGGTCAGGCTGTTGGTGCTGACGGTGGCCCCTGTGGCAGTGCCTCCGCCACCGCCGCCGGTGTAGACCTCCACGTAATCCGGGTGGACGTAGCCCTCCACGCCGCTGGCGGTTTCCACGCCCAGCCAGCCGTTGCTCGCAACGGAGGTGATGGTCAGCCGCACGCCGGTGGCCAAAGAGGTGATGGCCTCGTAGTTGGTGCCGGGGCCCGAACGCAGGCGCAGGCTGGGCTCGGCGGTGACGCGCACCGTTTGGCCCACCTCAAAGCCGTCGGGGTCCGGGTCGGGCTCGGGCTCCGGGTCGGGGGTGTCCGTGGGGCCGGAGACGTACTCTACAAATTCCCCGCTGACGTAGCCGGTGCGGCCGCTGCCGGTGCGCACCCCCAGCCAGCCGTTGCTCTCCACCGAGGTGACGGTCAGCAAAGCGCCGGTGGAAAGCACCGTCACCACCGAGGAGGAGATGCTGGCGCTGGAGCGCAAGTTCAGCCCGCCGGTGGCGGTGACCCGCACGGTGCAGCCCGTCTCGATGGCGCTGCCCACGGGGTCGGCGGCCTCGGCGATATGTTCATAGGCCCAGTGGCTGCTGGGCACGTCCACAAACTCCTGGGTGCCGGCGTCGGCGGCAAAGCCGGAGCCGGTGCGCTCCAGGGCTTTGTTCAAAATGGCTGTCACCTGGCAGCGCTGGATGCTCTCGTCCGGCCGGAAGGTGCCGTCGGGAAAGCCGCTGATCCAATCCTCGGCCACGGCCTGGTTGATAAAGCCCTCGGCCCAGTGGCCGGACACGTCGGAAAAGCCCGCGCTGCCGGTGGAGAGGTTGTCAAAGCACTTGCACACGGCGGTGACGAACTCCGCCCGGGTGACGGCGTTGTTGGGCCGGAAGGTGTTGTCCCCGTAGCCGCTGAGGACGTCCAGCTCCACCAAGGTGTTCACCGCGGTGGCGTACCAGGCGCCTGCGCTGACATCGGAGAAGCTGCCGCCTGTCACCGGCGGGTAGGAGGCCAGCAGGTTGTAGAGCACCTGGGCCATCTCGGCGCGGGTCATGGCACGGTCGGGGTAAAAGCGTGCGCCCGCCTCACCGGACATGTACGATTCGTGGCCGCCCACCACCAGCAGGGGGTAGGAGGCGAAGGTCTCCTGCTGGCTGTCCTCCATGGAGATGCCGCTCTCCTCCCCGGTGCTCTCGTCCTCCGGAACCTGAGAGGAGGACTCCTCCTGACTGGAAGAGGGCTCTTGGCTGGAGGGCTCCTCCTGGGAGCTCTCCCCTTCCCCGGGCTGGCTCTCCTCCCCGGCGGGCTGGGAGCTCTCCGGCGCGGAGCTTTCCTCCGCCGGCTGGGCGGCGCTCTCCTCCCCGGAGCTTTCCCCCTCTGGGGCTTGGCTGGAAGCGCTGGAGGCGCTTTCAAGGGCGGACTCCGCCGCCAAGGCGCTGGGCGCCGGCAAGGCGAGCAGCAGCGCCAGCAGCAGCGCCGCCATCCTTCTGATTCGCTTTTTTCCCACGGTAAACCTCCCATACATTGCAAAGGCAGTTGCCCTGGTTTACAAAATACACGGCACCATTATACCGGAAAGATTACAAATTTGCAACCTTTTGCCCCCAGAATTCACAATTTGCCACAAAATGCCAACAAAAAAGGCCGCCAGGTTTTGGCTGGCAGCCTTTGTTTCTAGGGGATTTTTTACAGCTTTTCCACCAGGGCCTTGGTGTCCCGGGCGATGACCAGCTCCTCGTTGGTGGGGATGACGTACACCTCCATGGAGGAATCGGGGGTGGAGATTTTGCCCTCTTTGCCCAGCACCATCTTCTCGTTGAGCGCGGGGTCAATCTTCACGCCCAGGAACTTCAGGTACTCGCCCACAACCTGGCGGTGGTGGGACTGGTTCTCGCCCACGCCGGCGGTGAAGACAATGGCGTCGCAGCCGCCCAGGGCCACCAGGTAGCCGCCGATGAACTTGGAAATCTGGTACTCCAGGATGTCGTGGGCCAGCTGGGCGCGCTGGTTGCCCTCGGCAGCGGCCTTGGTCACGTCACGGTCGTCGCTGGAGACGCCGGAAATGCCCAGCAGGCCGGACTTCTTGTTGAGGATCTGGTCCATCTCAGAGGGGGTCAGGTGCTCCTTCTCCATGATGAAGGTGACCACAGAGGGGTCCAGGGTGCCGGTGCGGCTGCCCATCATAAAGCCGTCCAGGGGGGTCAGGCCCATGCTGGTGTCAATCACCTTGCCGCCGTCAATGGCGGTGATGGAGGAGCCGTTGCCCAGGTGGCAGGTAATCATCTTCAGGTCTTTGATGTCCTTGCCCATCAGCTGGGCGCAGCGGTAGCTCACATAGCGGTGGGAGGTGCCGTGGAAGCCGTAGCGGCGCACGGCGTACTTCTCGTAATACTCATAGGGGACGTTGAACATGTAGGCCTTGGGGG
>PPYE01433028.1_pt1 | contig 20188 bp, 8 predicted proteins | sample 1559881 | NCBI WGS metagenome assembly PPYE01 (sample SAMN08240022, study PRJNA423297) | Human gut metagenome, whole genome shotgun sequencing project.
CCACCTCCCTCATCAGAGGGAGGCAAGATTTCCATCTGCCCTCGTTGTCTCACAACATTGAGGGTTTTTCTACAGTCTGCTCTTTTAAACAAAAATAAACGGCTTTATTCTCAGGGAGAGCCATTTTACAGCTCTGTCAATCGGGAGAGAAAATGGGGAATACAAACCGGCTTCTTCATTGCCTCCCCCTAAGGGGGAGGTGCCGAACTCAGTGAGGCGGAGAGGGGTTACAGAGGGGTTCCGAAACCGAAGTTTTTTCACATATCAGTCCGGCTTTTGTAAAACTCCGGCCGATTCCGGCTCCACCCTGCCCGTTGCCTACGGCAACATTCCAGGGCGCTTTCCGGTTTTGAATGCCACCAGCCGAACTACATTGGCGCTCGGTTACGGACCCTCTGAAAAGACTCCGTATTGTTTGCGGGGATTAAGTTCCATCGGTTTTTGCGAAGCAAAATGACGGCCGGCCTTTTGGCCGTCAAGATGGGACTTAGGAACGTCCTTGGACGTTTCGTTGCCACCCTGCACCCCTGCAATCCTTTAAAAAGGATTGACCTAAACTCTATGTCTTTACTCTTTCTTCAATTTCGCAAACGCCGCCATAATCTTCTTGGTGCCCACCTTATCAAAGGCAATCTCCAGCAGGGTATCTCCCCCCATGGCGGTGGCATTCAGCACCGTGCCGCTGCCGAACATCCTATGCCGCACCCGGTCGCCGATGCCGTAGCTCTCGCTGCTCTTCTCCCCCTTGGGGCTGACCCCGGCCAGGGCGGTGGTGCCTTGGACGGTTCCCCCTGCGGGCCGCCGCACCGGGGCGGGGCGGGCGGCGCCCATGGCGTATTCCGTTCTGGGATGCAGCTCCACCCGTTCCAGGTCTTCCGGGGGCAGTTCCGCCAAAAACCGGCTGGGCAGGTTATGCTGGGTCATGCCGAACAGCATCCGCTGTCCGGCACAGGTGATGCAGAGTTTCCGCTTGGCACGGGTAATGGCCACATAGGCCAGCCGCCGTTCCTCTTCCAGCTCTTCCTCGCTTAACATGGCGCTGCTGGAGGGGAAGATGCTCTCTTCCATGCCGATGAGGTACACCGCCCCAAATTCCAAGCCTTTGGCGGCGTGGACGGTCATCAGGGTGATTTTATCCTCTTCCTGGTTCATCCGGTCCAAATCGGTGTACAGGCTGACCTCTTCCAAAAAGCCGGACAGGTCCCCTTCTTCTCCCTGTTCTTCCTGGTAGTTCACCAGGTTGGACTTTAATTCCTCGATATTTTCCAGTCGGACCTGGCCTTCCACCCCTTCCCCTTCCAGGGCGGTGCGGTAGCCGGTGCGCTCCATCAATTCATCCAGCAGCTCCTCCAAAGGCAGCCGGGCGGCCAAATCGGTGAGTTCATCCATCAGCCGAGCAAATCCCAGCAGCGCCCCGGCCCGCTTACTCAGCAGGGCGTACTGGTCGGCATTGCGGATCACCTCCATCATGGTGGCGCCGGTCTGCCGGGCCAGCTGCTCAATGGCGGCCACAGTGGTGTTGCCGATGCCCCGTTTGGGCTCATTGATGATCCGCCGCAGCCGCACCTCGTCCGCCGGGTTATCCATCACATGGAAGTAGGCCAGCACGTCCCGGATTTCCTTCCGGTCAAAGAACTTGGTGCCCCCCACGATCTGGTAGGCAATCCCCGCCTGGACCAGCCGCTTTTCGATCTGCCCTGACTGGGCGTTCATCCGGTAGAGGATGGCCTGTTCCTTCAGGGGGATTTTCTGGGCGCAGTTCTGGTTGATCTGGTCCAGCACCACCGCCGTTTCTTCATAGTCATCCCGGCAGCGGAACAGCTTTACCTTTTCCCCTTCCCCTTGGTCGCTCCACAGCCGCTTGCCTTTCCGGCCCCGGTTGTTCTGAATCAGGCCGTTGGCAGCGTCCAGGATGTGCTGGGTGGAGCGGTAGTTCTGTTCCAGCCGCACCACCTTGGCCCCCTGGAAGTTCTTTTCAAAGGAGAGGATGTTCTCGATGGTGGCCCCCCGGAACTTATAGATGCTCTGGTCGTCATCCCCCACCACGCACAGGTTGCCGTACTTTTGGCTCAGCAGCCGCACCAGCTCAAACTGCATCTGGTTGGTGTCCTGGTATTCGTCCACCAGGATATACTTAAACAGATTCTGGTAGTGGTCCAGCACATCGGGGAAATTGGTAAACAGCTCCACCGTCAGCAGGATAATGTCGTCGAAGTCCACCGCATTGGCGGTTTTCAGCCGCTGCTGGTAGAGGGTGTACAGGTTGGCCAAAATCTTTTGGCGGAAATCGCTTCCCGCTTCCAGGGCGGCCTGGTCCGGGTACACCATGCTGTCCTTCCAACGGCTGATGACATTGAGACAGGTCTTGGGCGGGAACATTTTATCATTGACTCCCAAAGAAGCGATGCAATCCTTGATTACCCGCAAGCTGTCGTCGGTGTCATAGATGGTAAAGGAGGAGGTGTACCCCAAATTCTGGATTTCCCGGCGGAGAATCCGCACGCAGACCCAGTGGAAGGTGCCTGCCCGGACCTGTCCCCCCACATCCTCCCCCAGCTTGGACGCCAGCCGGGCTTTCAGCTCATTGGCGGCCTTATTGGTGAAGGTGATGGCCAGTACATTCCAAGGCTGAACCGTGGGAGCCTTCAACAAGCTCACCATCCGCAGCCGGTCCAGGCCGGGGTTTTGGACGCACTGCTCCAAAAAGTTCTCTTCCTCCACCGTCAGGGGCAGCGCCGGTTCCGAAGCCCAGGCGTCCCCGTAGGTGAGCAGGTAGCCGATGCGGTTAATCAGCACCGTGGTTTTGCCGCTGCCGGCCCCCGCCAAAATCAGCAGCGGGCCGTTCACCTGGAACACCGCCTGCCGCTGCTGAGGGTTTAAGAAATCATATTCTTTGGTCAGAATCTTTTGTTTTATCGTCAAATACTGTGACATACCTTACTCCTTTTCCTTCGTCCCCCCTAGTATAACACACTCCGCCTGGGTTTTCAATTCAGTTACACCCCACTTTCCTTTTCCGGAACCCAGACGCAGAACCAGATTCGGGGCAAAAAAGAAAGGACCCCGCAGGTTTCCATGCGGGGCCCTGAAATTCCTACTTAGGAATTACGGGAGGGTGTTGGTGGTCAGAATGTAGCTGCCGCCTTCGGTGAGATCCTGAACGTAGTACTCAACCACGGTACCGGAAGCGCTGGTGGAAGGATTGGTGTAATCCTGCATCAACGCATTGCCGTCTGCACCGGTAGCAGCCTGGAGACGAGCAGTTACCAAGGTGTAATCGGAAGCAGTACCCTTGTACAGGTTCAACGTGGCATCAGTCAAGGTGGTGCCGTCGGTGCCCAGGAAGTCTCTGCCGTAGTTGATAAACAGCGGCAGGCTGACCGGCAGCCGTTCGGCGTACACCGTGATAGTCTGTGCCCGGAGGGTGACGTTGGCGGTGGGATCAATCTGACTCCACTTGGTCAGGATGGTGGTGGCATCGGCATCAGACATATTGTCGCCGCTGACCAGCAGGTCAAACTCGTCGGCGGAGGTATAGCTGCGTCCTGCGAAGGCTTCGCTGGTGAGCTTCCAGACGAAGTCGTAGCTGACGCCCTGCTGCACCCGGACGTACAAGGTCTTGCCGGTGCTGCCAGCCAACGCATTCATCACGTCGGCAGACAGTGTCTTGTGGTCGGTGATGTCCACATAGTAGACATCTACATTCAGCTCTGCATCAAACAGATCAGCCACGTCGATCATATCCAGGCGGCTGCTGTCTTCGCTGGTAGTGGAACCGGACAGGCCGGTGTAGCCTTCCAGGGTCAAGCCGGAAATCTGCTCGGCAGTCAATGCAGTCTGGAACAGGTAGGTTTCATCCAAGGTGATGTTGTTGTCCGCATCCAGAGGCAGGCCGTACTTGCCGTCCACCGCTGCGCTGCGGCCCAGATAGAAGGTGTCGATGTTCATCTGGCTCAGGGTCATTTCCAATTCACCGCTGACCAACAGGTTGCCTTGGTAGTAGATGGAAACATTCAGTCCGTCGATGACAACGGTGATGTTCACCCAGTTGCTGGTGGGAATGTACTGACCCACAGAGGTATCGGTGTGGGACGCTTCTTTTCCGGATGCATCCAGGGTAGAGGACCGCAGGCCCATGCCCACATCGGCATCGTTGTTAAACCAGCCGTTGTTGCTTAAGAACAACTCGCCGTTGCTTCCCTTGATGTCGAAGATACGGCCCCAGTTCACCGATTCATTTACGCTGACCCAGGTAGAGAAGGTGAGCTGATCCGTTACAGTGCCATCAGCTTTCTTCAGATAATCAACCGGTACAGACACATATCCGCCTTCGCCGTTAAGAGCAAGGCTGTCGGAATCCCGGAAGGAAGAGTTGTTGTACCACTGGGTGTTAAAACCAGTTTCCATGGTCTTGGAGAATTCATCTTCTTCGGTGACCAAAGAGTAGGCGTTGACGCCTTCCGCCAGCTGGAAGGGATTCTCCGCTTCGGAAGCAGGACGGTTGGCAGAAGTGCCTTCTACCGGCTCCACGAATTGAGAAAAGTCTTCACTGATCTGGGTGCTGGTAATAGCGTAGTTGTAAAGGTAAGCGTTCTGATACTGGCCGTTCCAAAGAGCGGTAGAATCGGTGGAAGCGCCCAGATACAGGGTATCCAGAGCCATGTGTTTGACTTCCAGCTGCTCTGCGCTGGTAAGGCCGTAGATCACGTCGGCGCCGTCCAGAGAACCGCCAACTACCTGATTGTTGTAGCTTGCGTCGTGTTCCGTGGGATCGTATTTGCCTTCAATGAAGGTAGCGTTTTTGGGGTCGGAGTTGTTCTGATAGAACGCATCCACGGTTTCCGCCAAATCGGCATCGGCATAGTCGAAGTAACGAACCGCATAGGCAGCGCCGTCCACATAGTAGGTCAAAGAAGCGCCGCAGGGCTGGCCGTTGTCATCCAGGTGTCCGTCTGCATCGTAGACCACAGCAATGTGAGTCCACTGATAGGGCAGGCCGGAGTTGGTCTGGTTGCCGTTGGCCACAAAGGTCAAGCCGGGACGGAAGCAGGGGCGATCCAGTCCGTTCATGGTAGCGCCGGCAGAAATACCGCAGAGGTACACGCCAGCTTCTGCGCTGGATTGGTTGGGGTTGTTGTTCAACCGCTGCAGTTCGTCAATGCCTTCCTGCAATTCAGAAGCACTGCTGACAGAGGGGTTTCTCTGATAATAGTTTTCTTCCCAACCGTTGAAGTAGAACTCGTACTTGCTCTGGTCTGCGTCATCAATGTTAAACAAATCAAAGAAGCGCTGAGCCTGCAGAGCCTGGGTGCCGCCCCAAGCGGTGGAACCGTCGCCGTACCAGCGGACCCAGGAAGTAATGGCAAAGTCACTGGCATCGGCCAAGAAAGCGTCCACATCAAAAGCGCGGTAACCGGGGGTGCCGGCATAGCGGTCATCCGCAGTTGCAGCCAGGGTTTCCTGGGTGTACTTTTCGGTGCTGAGCATTGCCTTGGCATTGCCGTCGACCGAGAGGATTTCCTTGTTGCCGTTTTCGTCTACCGTTTCACCGTAAGTGACGTTTTCGCCGCCTTCCACAATGTTCAAGTTTTCAATGTCGGCAGTTGCATAATCCAACTTGGGCAAATCACTGGTGGGAGCGGGATTTTCTTGCATATAAGTCTCAATGGTGGTGGGATCAAACAGGGAATTCCAGTAGTAGAATCCAGCCACGCTGCCATCCAGGATGGCGTCGCTCTGAGGCAGGGGAGACACACCCAGCCAGACGGCGGACACAGGCAGGGAGCTTGCAGCCACGGCATGACCGGACTGAGAAGCAACCAACTGGCCGTTAATGTATACGTCAACGACCTTATTTGCGCCGTCATAGTTTACCGTCAGGAAGAAGGGTTCATCAGGATTGATGCTGAATCCTTCCACATAAGTATCTACAAAGCCGGAGTTCTCCACACGCAGGCCAATCTGACCGTCGGACTCCACCCACATACGGCTGCCGGCCCAGTCATTGTTCACACTGGTCTGCTGGTACAGGTTCATCCAGCCTTTCGGGCTGGTAGCTGTGTTCAACTTAAACCATCCGTAAACGGAGTAGTTGCTTCCCGCAGCCTGGCTTTCCACACTGACCTTGGAGGTCTGGCTTTCATCGCCGTCAATGACCTGCCACTGGGATTCGGTGTAGGTGCCGTCGGCCATGCCGATGGCGTCACGGGAAATCGGGATGGGTTCGCCGGGATCTACCGGTTCTTCCGGCTCTTCAGGTTCTTCCGTTGCAGAGGGGATGGTGCCGGGGAGGTTGGCGATTTCCAGAGCGGACAATACAGTGTCATAAACCGCTACATTGTCATAGTATCCGCCGGCAGTGCCCCAGAAGGTTGTGCCGATACCTACATCCAGATACTGGCTGGCCAGAATCAGATTGATTACTTCCATGCCGGTGACCGTGCCGGAACCAGCCGGGTCAAAGGTCATAGCATCGGAAGTGACGGTGTTCTTGAGAGTACCGTCCACATAAGTGTTGATTGTGCCGTCGTTCTGCACGGTAACAGCCACCTTGTGCCAGGAGCCGTCCACACTCAGAACCGGATTGGAATAAGCGTCGAAGTAACGGTTAACCGCCTCATCCATATCAAAGCACTCATTGTAGCGCAGTCCGCCGTTGGCAACCATACCGAAGAAACCATCCTGATCGGTCGTGCCGTTGGCAAACCGCCAATGGCCTTCAAACTCATTGGCGTTGGTGCCATCGGTAGTGAGGAACATATTCATGGAGATGGTGACGCCATCCACGCCTTCAGCCTGGTACAGCGGGTTTTCCAGCCGCACATAGCTCTTGGTGAAGTCAGTGTAGTCGCCAGCCACATTGAGAACATTGCCCTGCACTTCGTCTTCATAAGCGGTAACGTTGCCTACGATTTCCAGTCCGTCCACACCGTTTTCAAAGTCCCAGCTGCCGGCAGCGGCAGGGGTGGTATCGGTGTAGATGGAAGCCACAGCGTCTGCATCGGCTGCGCCGGAGTAGAGCCGCACATCGTCATAATCTGCGCCACAGGTGTTCCAAGCAGTGATGTTGGTGCCGGCGCCCAGATAGAAGTAATCCTGCTGGGTGAGGAAGTCCATGGCAGTCTGCAGGACTTCCGCGCGGTTCTTACCACCAGCCAGAGTGGTGGCAGTATTGGCGTCGATGGTCATCTTCAAGGCGCCGTCTACATAGACGTTGATTACGCCTTCGCCGCTGACGGTGGTAACCACCTCAGAAAATTCCGAAGTGGAAATTCCAATGGGGGTAAAGCCGCCTGCGCTCTGATCGGTGGTGTAATCGAAGTAATCGTCATCTGCGCCCTTGTTGTAGTGGAAGCCACCATCGCCGCACAGGCCATAGAAGCCGCCTTCTTGCGCATCCGCCGTGTTCATAAAGCCCCAGATGCCTTCCCAAGAATTGGCAAAGCCGGTGGTGCGAACCTTCATGGCCACGGTAAAGCCGTTGCTCAAATCCGCATCCGCCAAGGGGTTTTCAAACTGTACATAGTTTCGAGTGGTGCGTGTTGTGGTTTCATCTGCCACAGACAGGTAAGTATTGCCGGAATCGTCTTTGTTCAAAGACACGCCCGCTTCCGAAGCGGTGCCGACTTCGCCGCTTACCGAATCGGTATAGCCGCTTTCAAAGCTATACTGGGCCAGCAGCTCCATTTCATCCAGACCCACGGCACCCACAGATTGGCTTCCCCCAAAGGTGAAGGGGGCAGCTACCAGGGTGGTGGCGGCCATGCAGGCTGCTAGGATACCGGCAAGAGCTTTTTTCAAAGAATTGGTCTTTGTCAAGTCCTATTCCTCCTTATAGTTTTGCTAGGGTAGACTTTCAACTGGATGAAAGGTCCTTAATCATACATTCTCTTGCCCCAGTGGGCGATGCCGGTGTCATCAATACCGCTGAACATAATAGTGCCCTTGGTGTTTTCCACGTCCCAGCCGACCAGGACCTTGGCGTACAGGGTGATGGGCAGATCATTGCCGCTGCCGTCTACGCCGGTGAAGGAAATGGTGAGCTGCTTGGTTTCTACATCAAAGCTCCAGGTGCCTTCCCGATCGCCGTAGTACACCTTTGCATTGGTGATACCGCCGTTGCCATCCTTGGTTCCGCCGGCTTCGGTGAACACAGCGTCGTTGAGAAGTTTTGCCCGGTCGCTGGTTTCGGTGAAGACAATGTACTCCCACTCGCCTAAGATATCCTCATAGGTGGTGTCGTGTTTTTCATTCATGCTGCCGTCCTGGAGGCTGCCTTCATTAGCATACCAACCGGGACTGAAGACAGGCCAGGTGCCATTGTCGGTTTCCACGAACTCCAGATCCCGAACCACCAGATAGTGGTTGGTGTACTGGACGTCGTCGCCGCTGCCGGTCTTGCTGCCGCCTTCACGGGTGTGGTGGATAAACTTGAAGTTACCGTCCGCATCCTTGAACCAGGTGCCGTGACCGGGAGCAATGAAGCCGGCATAGCTCCAAGCACCGGAACCGTGGGTGGTGTAGTTGCCTACCAGGCTGGAAGTCCAGCGATAGCTGCTCATGAGCTTGGTGCCGGAACCGATGCCTGTAGTTGCATTGCTTTGATAATTGTAGTAGGTCTTGGAGCCAGTCATGACGCTGCCGTTGTAGTCGCTGTAAGGACCAGTAATGCTGTCAGCGCGGCTGACCCGGACATCGTAGGTAGAGTACAAGTCACCGTCGGTGACGAACAGGAAATAGTCGTAATCTCCTTCCTCTTCGTTCCAGTAGGTGAGAATGGAGCTACCTTCCTGGTTGGTCTCATAGTTAGTCCGGTTGGCCAGCAGGGTGCCGTCACCAGTAGGCAGACCGGTGGAGTAATTGCCTACCGGCATCTGTACGCCGCGATCCTCATCGTAAGCCATCTGGGCAATCCGGATGCCGCCGTAAGAACCGTAGGACAGGTAGTAGGTCACATCGCCGGTGTAGTTGTCGCCGCTGTAGTCGTAGGCGATGGAAGCGTCGATGACGTTGCCGCCGCCGGAATAGGAGTTGAGCACCATATGGTAGTCCAGCTCGCTCATGGTAATGACGCCGTCGCCGTTGTCGTCAATGGTGTAGCCGCCGTCGGGACGGTCACTGGTGGCGTAGTAGGTAACAGCTTTCTGGGAGCCGAAGGTTTCGGTGACGCCGAAGTACAGCACATACTTGCCGCTGGTGGTGTCATAGTAAGCATCAGGAGCCCAGAAGGTGTGCTGGCCGTCGGCGTACTCGGTGCCGTACTTGAAGTTCTGCAAGGAGTAGATGCCTTCGCCCACGCTGGCAGAATACACCTGGGTGTAGCCGTACTGGGTAGCGCCCTTGCAGTCTTTGTCGGCGTCGATAACCTGGTTCAGCTGCTCTTTGCTGTAGATGATCTGAGCGGCGCCGGAAGGCTTGTAGTCGCCGGTTCCGGGAATCACATTACCGTCTTCATCCACCTGAGCGGTACCGATATAGGTGTTCACTGTCAGCAGATCCTGCGGATTCAGGACAGGGGTGCCGTCGGAAGACAGGGTGTAGTAGTAGTACTGCACCACATACTCGTTGGCGGATTCATCGTAGAGATATTTGTACTGATTGATGCTGGTAGAAGTACCTTCCACCGGCTGCCATTTGCCCACGGCATCCACTTCGGTGGTCTGGCCGTTGGCAGTGACGGAATACATGCTGCCTATAGGGTAAACACCGTCCAGAGCCCAGCCCACAAATTCCCAGTTCACCAGGTCTTCGGAGCGGCGGACTTGAATGCCCATGGTGGTGCTGTCGATGGCCACACCGATTTCAGCGTCGGTGCCGTAGGAATAGTAGCACTTGTTGATGGGATCGTAGAAGCAGCTCAAATCGTGGCCGTCCAAACGTCCCCGGTTTACCTTATCGGTCTTGGTGGTATTGGAAAATTCCACGTTCACCGTTTCCAATTCGTCGGTAATGCCGAACAAGTCGTTTTGCAGCTTGGTCTGCACCACTTTATAGGCGCCTGCTGCAGCGGAAGTAAAGCTGCCGGTGACCGGCATACTGACGGTGGCATCGCCCTGAATGGTAACGGTTTCTCCGTTGCCGTTCTGAACGGTGGGACCGGTAAAGGTCAGGCTGGTGTTGTACAACAGGTTGCTGGTATCTTCAAACACAGCCACGATAAAGCCGTTTTCCACCTCGATGCGGGTGGTTTCAGCAATCAGGTTGCCGTTGGCGTCGTAAAGTTTGATGGTATCCCCGGCAGCCAAAGCAGCCTGGATATTGGCCAAAAAGACGTCGTCGTTGCGGTAGAAGGCAATCTGCAGCCGCAGGGTGCCGTCCTGGAGTGTACCAGGAGCAACCACGCCTGCCGGCAGGGCAGCGCCTGCACCGGTAGTAGTCGTGCCAGTGTTGTCAGAGGGATTGTTCACAGGGACATTCGTATTGGTGTTGGTATCAGTATTGGTGTCGCCGTCACCCCGGTTGTTGTCCAACAGGCTTCCGCCCGGAAGGCCCATATCTTCGGTGACGGTTTCATAGGTGATCACCCGATCGGTTCTCTGAGCCAGATCATAGCCGTTGAGAAGCAGGATGGTAACCACACAGCCAATAACGCCCAGCAGAATGACCCAGCCGATAATCACACTGATCACATTGACTTTTTTCCCGAAAAAGGATTTCAGTTTTTCCATCAATGGATTCCTCCTTGCATGGGTTAAATACGGGACGATGAATTATGCTTTGGGTTTCTTGGAAACCACCTGCAGGATGACGATAGCGCCTACGCCCAAAACAACCAGAGCAGCCACTACAATCCAGAGGATCATAATCGCAGTGCCGTTGTCATGGCTTTCCACCACTTCGGTAACACTTTCGCTCACCGTGGAGGTGGTGGTAGTGGTGGCGTTGCTGGCTCCGCCTACAGGAGAAATGGTCAGGACCATGTCCCCGGTCTTTTCGGTGTCAAAGGTCACATAACCCTGGGCCACCACCAGATCGGAGCTGATGAGTTCCAGTTCGTCACTTTCTTCGTTGTAGAGGTAGAGATACAGCGGCTGGCTGTCGGCGTACATATCGCCCACATAAACCTGGATGGAGGCTTTGCCGGGCAGGTCGCCCTTATTGGTGAAATTCAGGATGTAGGGGTAGTAGTCGGAACCTACCAAAGCGGAAATGGCATCGCTGGTGCCGTTGGTCACGATTTCCAGGTTGACTTCCTTGCTGGTATCGGTGATGTCGGCGCCGTTGAAGGTCCAGCGGTAAAGCATTTCATTGCTGGAGTTAACCACATCCAGCTCCAAGGTGTTGCCGGACTGCTGCAATGCGCTGAACACGCCGCTGGTCAAAGTGGTGGGAGTGGTAGCAGCCATTTCGGTTTCCGCATTGCTTGCCACGCTGGATTCGATGCTGCTGACGTCAAATTCATTTTGCACCTCTACGGTAACGGTTTCCGCAGCAGCATTGTTGCCCTGAGTAGGAGCATTGGAACCGGAAGTGGTGGAGCCGGAAGTGGTGGTGCCGCCGTCGGTCAAAGCGCCGCTGTCGGCCACATCGCCGTTAATGGTGATGCCGCTGCTGCCTGCGCCTGCACCCAGGCGGGCAATTTCACCGTCGCTGAGGGCGCCGTCGTAAACCCGAACGTCGCTCATCAGGCCGTAATAAGCCATCTTGCTGTCGCTGGCTTTGTTGGAACGACCGATGTAGAGTTTGAAGTTGGAAGCGGTGTTGTTTGCCACCAGGGTAGACCAGTTGGTGCTGATGGTGGTAGAAGCATAGGGCTGGCCGTTGATGTACAGGCTGGCGGTGTTGCCGCTGACGGTGCAGGCCACATGGACCCACTGGTTAGCCGCCATGGCGGTGGTGCCTGCGCTCACCGGCTGGCAGACGTAGTCGTCGGCGGTGGTGGTGGAAGCAGAGGCATTTTCATACATACAGAAGCCCATGCCGTCGATGGCCTGTGCGCCGGTAATTTCGTTGGTCTTGTTGCCCAGGGGAGTGAAGTAGAAGCAGGAAGCGGCGCCGGCAGGACTTTCGTAACCGAAGTCAAATACACGCTGCCAGTGCAGCTGAGAAGAGCCGCCTTCACCGCGCCAATACAGCCAGGCGGAGAAAGTAAAACCGGATCCGTTCATCCAGTCGGTGTTGGTGATCTCCAAATAGCTGCTGTTGTTGCCAGCAAAGTTCATGCCGGTTTTGGTCACGCCGTTGGGGTCCGCCTGGGTGGTGGCGGTCATCTGCGCCGCGCCCAGGGCGTTGACTTTGGCATTGCTGGTAGCGTTGCCGTTGGCGTCGATAATCTGGACTGCTGTCGCTGCCTTGGTCTGCGTCGGAGCAGGAGAAGCGAGCAGGGGAGTCGCCACCAAAGCCAGAGCCACAATCAGCGCCAAAAAGGAAGCAACGAGTTTGGATGCTTGTGTCTTCATAATAACGATCCTCTCTTTTAATATGGATTTCGTCTTCAATCGGAAAAATTCCGTTGAAAACACATTTAGAGAACGCCGTCCCAGATCTTTTCCCCAAGATTCCGACCCATCCGGGAGAAAAAAGGACAAACAATCCCCTATTTACTTTCCAATGATACCACAGCGTTTAGTAAAATGTCAATAGTTGTTGCAAACACTTCCCTCATCCTTTTTGGCATTTTGACCGGCTGTCGATCAAAATTCCATCAAAATCAATCAAAATCGCTCAACACCTTCCAAATTGTCTTCAGGACCTTGGTAATATCCTCTAAGATTTATCTCCGGTTATTGTAAGAAATCACGGAAACCCGTCCTCTTCCTGCGCACTTTTGAAAACTTCATGAAATTTATGCCGTTTCTGTGAAAAAACCGTTTGTAAAAAGATTCTATTTTTTCCGGGAAAAAACAGAATTTTGCCCCAAGATAAGCGGCATCTGCCCATTTTCAGGCAAACTGCAAACAAAAAACAGCGCCGGCTCTCCCTGAAAAGAAGTCCGGCGCCGGATTGGTATTTTTTATTTCATGGTGTCCGGGGTAATCTGGTCATACTGGTCGCAATACTCCACTGTGGCGTTCATAATCTGGTCGTACATCCAATCGTTGAACTCCTCGCTCTGCCCCGCTTCTTCCGCCGCCAGGCTTTGGGCAGTTTCCTGGATGTCCTCTTCTGTGAGGTCCACCCGTTTGACGATGTGGTAGCCGTAGGTAGTTTTGATGATGCCGCTGGTTTCCCCGATTGCCAGGCTTTTGGCGGTATCCACAATCTGCTGCTCCGTATCCCCATCGGTAATCACCCGGCCGTCGGGATAATTCTGGGCGGTGCTGATGTCATCGCTGTACTCCTGTTCCAGCTGGATAAAATCCGCTCCGTTTTCCAGCTGGCTTTGGATGTCCAGCATCTGCTGGTACACCACATTGGAAGTGTCGGCGTCGGTGATGGGGTTTTCTGCGGTATCGCTGATGGCAGAGGTGTCGTACTCATCAGGATACATCAGCAGGATGTGCTGGACCTTGTAGTAGTCGCTCTCCACCGTCTGCCGGGCGGCGGCCACTTCTTCTTCGCTCACCGGGCAGACCTCTTCCATCAGCTTTTGCTGCAGCAGGGTAAATTCCTGCATCTGGCGGAGCAGATCCTCGGTAAAGTAGGTGACCTCCAGAGCAGCCTGCCAGTCCCCTTCGGTTTCATAATTCGCTCGGGCGTTTTCAATGTATTGGTCCACCTGGGCCTGCTCCTCGCTGTCCAGGGTAATCCCCCGCTCCCGGCACTGGCGGAGAATCTCCACATAGCCTTCCAGGGTGGATTCCACCACCACTTTGGTTTGGTTGTACAGCTCCTCGTTGTTCCAATAATCCTCCCCGTAACTGTTCACATCGCTCTGCACCTGGTTGAGGTAGTAGCAGCGGTACAGATCCATACTTACCTCTTCTCCGTTGACCCGCATCACCCAATCAATGTCCTGATGCTGGCCGTCGATGAAAAGGCCGGTGCTTTCCTCGCCGGAACAGCCGGTAAGAGCACAAAGTGTCATCATCCCTGCCGCCAGCAGTCCTGCGCCCCGCATAAAAAAGGTTTTCCGTTTCATTTTGGTATCTCCTATTTTGTGTTGTCTGCGCCTGTCATTGCAGTGCACCTTTCATTATAATACTTCCAAAATAAAATGTGTGATAAATTCGTGAGTTTACCGGAAAATCCATATTTGTCCCAAAGAATTTTTCTGTCATTTGTGCAGTTTGCTTACCCTCACGGAGAAAAATGTGCTATAATGATTGCTAAAAGCAATCATTACGGTTCCCCTCTTGGCTGGCTCAACGTCCGGCCAGCCATTTTGCTTCGCAAAAGCCGAGGGAAACCCAACGGACACTTTATGGTATAATGATTGCTAAAAGCAATCATTACGGTTCCCCTCTTGGCTGGCTCAATGTCCGGCCAGCCATTTTGCTTCGCAAAAGTCGAGGGAAACCCAACGGACACTTTATGGTATAATGATTGCTGAAAGCAATCATTCAGCTTGTCGAAAAAGGTCATTGGCGGCCTTGGCCCCTCTCTGCGATACATCTTCGATGTATCAGGGGGCTGTCTGCGAAGCAGACTGGGGGAGAGAAAACGATAAAATTCGTCCTATCCTTAAACAGTGAAAATAATATTGCTTTTCTCTCCCTCCGTCCAGCGCTTTGCGCTGGCCACCTCCCTCATCAAAGGGAGGCAAGATTCCCGTCAATCCTCAGTGTTTCACAAAATTGAGGGGTTTTCTACAGCCTGAATGATTGCTAAAAGCAATCATTACGGTTCCCCCCTTGGCTGGCCCAAAGAGCAGGAACGGCACTTCGCCTCACGGCGAAAACCAGTGAAAACCCATCAGATCATAAACAAAAAACTGCAAAGGAGGCGCTTTTGTGATACTCTGCCTGACCGGGGACTGCACCCCGCTGCTGGACCCTGCCCGGCTGCAACAAGCTCTGGCCGCTCTGCCCCCCTGGCGGCAAAATCGGCTTGTTGCCCGCTCCTCCCCGGAACACCGTGCCGCCGGAGCCGGGGCCTGGCTGCTGGTGGAACAGGGGGCGAAAAAACTGGGCATTGCCCTGCCCTCCTCCGCTCCGGCGTACACCCCACACGGCAAGCCCTATTTCCCGGACCTGCCCCGATTTTCCTTCAGCCTGTCCCATTCCGGCACCCGCTGTCTCTGCATAGTCAGCGACGATGGGCAGCGGCTGGGATGCGATTTGGAGCGTCTCCGGCCCCTGCCCCAATGGGAAAGACTGGCCCGGCGGTTTTTCCACCCCCAAGAAGGGGAGTGGCTGTCCCGACAGCCCCAGCCGGAAACCGCTTTTTTCCGACTTTGGTGCGAAAAGGAAGCAGCCTTAAAGGCCACCGCCGCCGGGTTCTCCCAAGGAATGCAGCAGTTTTCCCTGCGGAGCGGCACACCGGCGGGTTTCCCTCAAAAACGGGACAGCGGGATTTGGGAGGGGTACGCCTATGCCCTGTGCTGGGAAGCCGGGGCGGAAAAGATTCCGGTGGAACCGGTGGAGATTTTGGAGTGTATATAATAGAAGAGACTGCCGCCGGAAGGGACAGTCTTGACAGGAATTTAGAAAGCTGGTATAATAAGGATAGAAGGACGAAATCAAAACGGTTGAGCCCTTAAATTGGTTGTATCGGTAACCGCTCTAAGTGCTAGTAGGAGCGGTTACTTCCTTTTTGTCATAGACCACACTAACCCAATCACCCCAATAATCAACAGGCTAAATTGAATCAAGTCAGACCAAGTGACTTCCATGGTTTCCCCTCCCTTCTCCTAGAAGAAAAGGGTCCACATTTGAAGCGCCCCCTCCTTCCATTTGTACCCTTACGGGCCAGGTTTTGGTAGGATATGAAAGGGGCTCAACCGCTTTCCGTTCTTCAATGATTTCGTCCTTCCCCCGCCAAAGCGAGTGGATACAATAAATTGCATCGTGCCATTATTATAACGATAATATAAGATTTTGTCAAATAGAGAAGAGACTGCCGCCCCAATAACGGGTAGCAGTCTCTTTTTTCTTTGGGTATGGGGTGAATTTGACTCTGCCACTTTGCCAACCGCATCCCGCAGGATAAAAATACCTTCAAACCAAACACTGCAATCCTCAGAGCAGAGGCTTCCCCTGGTTTTTGCCTCCGGCAAAATGACCTGCCGGACATTGGCAGGTCAAAGGGGAAGCCAGAAACGTCGCAAGATGTTTCGTGGCCGGTCAAGGGTGGACTTGTAAAGGTCAGCTGCGCTGACCTTTGAGCTTGTCGAAAAAGGGTTCGGATGTTTCCGGCTTGACCCGCCCTCGGCTCTACGCCGTTGGGCGGGCGGATTCCGATTCGTTGTTTTTCACAACTTTTTGAAAGAATAAGGCAGAAGAAAGAGTTTTTAAAATAATACAATTTCTATGCAGGGGCTTTGCCCCTTGCAACCCCACCAGCCTTTGAAAAGGCTGGACCTAAACTTTACTTTTTCTACAGCCTGAAAGGTCAGCTTCGCTGACCTTTATCCGGGAGGCCAGCCCAGATTCCGTCCGCCCAGCAGGTGGAAGTGCAGGTGCGGCACGCTCTGGCCCCCCTGCTGTCCCACATTGCTCACCACCCGGTAGCCGTCCTCCAGGTTCAGCTCTTGAGCCAGCTTGGCGATGACGGTGAAGATGTGGCCCACGATTTCCTGGTTTTCCGGGGTGATCTGGCTGACGCTCTGGATGTGCTCCTTGGGGATCACCAGAATGTGCACCGGCGCCTGGGGGTCGATGTCGTAAAAGGCAAACACCTTTTCGTCTTCATAGGCCTTCTTGGAGGGGATTTCTCCCGCCGCAATCTTGCAGAACAAACAATCCATGGTTGCACCTCCTTTCTATTGTAATAAGGTTTATTGTCTTGGCAAAGCCTTCCCCCGGGGAGGAAAGACTCAATGGTAAATTTTTTAAGCCGTTATCCCAACTGGCTTACAATCACATCTTTCAGCTGCAGCAGGGCTTCGTCCACCTTGGTGACGTCTCCCACACCTGCCATGGCTTGGTCGGGCCGTCCACCGCCCTTGCCGCCGGTGAATTTCGCCACTTCCCGGACGATGTTGCCCGCCTTCAGGCCACGCTTCTTGGCGTTGTCCCCCACCACGCAGATCAGGTTGCCCTTGCCTTCGGTGATGTTGGCGGCCACGAACACCAGGTCAGGCTGATGCTCCCGCATCTGGGAGGTGGAATCTTTCAAGGCGTTGAGATCCATGTTTTCCAGCATCATGGTGGTGTACTGGATGCCGTCCACTTCCTGCAGGCTGTCCCGCAGCACCTTGGCAAAGCTGTTCTGGGCCAGCTGGGCGTTGAGCCGGGCCACTTCCGCCTTGGCTTCCTTCAGTTCGGCGGTGAGGGCGGCGCATTTGTCCACCAGCTCTTCCGTGTTGTTCAGCTTCAAGGCTTTGGCGGCCTGGTGGAGAGTGTAGGTGTTGTGCTGGAGCAGTTCCAGGATATAGTTGCCGGTAACCGCTTCGATCCGGCGCACCCCGGCAGCCACGCTGCCTTCGCTGACAATCTTAAACAGGCCGATGTGGGCGGTGTTGGCCACATGGGTGCCGCCGCAGAACTCCTTGGAGAAGTCGTCCACACTGACCACCCGGACGGTGTTGCCGTATTTTTCCCCAAACAGAGCCATGGCGCCGGTTTTCCGGGCTTCTTCGATGGGCATTTCCTCCACGGTCACCGGAATGGCTTCAAAAATCTTCTGGTTCACCAGCCCTTCCACCTGATGAATCTGGTCCGGGGTCATGGCTTCAAAGTGGGAGAAGTCAAACCGCAGAGAGGGAGCGGTGACCAGCTGGCCGGCCTGGTGGACATGGTCTCCCAGCACCTGGCGCAGGGCGGCCTGAAGCAGGTGGGCGGCGGTGTGGTTGCGCATAATGGGGTAGCGCACCAGCTTGTACACCTTCTGCTCCACCGTGTCTCCCAGATGGAAGGTGCCTTCCTCCACCTGCACCACATGCATGGAAAGGCCGGTGCCGGTTTTCTGCACGTCCAGCACCTGGCCGGAAGCGGAACCGGTGGAAATGGTGCCCTTATCCGCCACCTGTCCGCCGCTTTCGGCGTAGAAGCAGGTGGAGTCAAACACCATGGTGGCACGGGTGCCGGCGGAAACTTCTTCCACCTTTTCCCCCTCCACCAGCATAGCCAGCACCTTGCCGGTGCCGGTGAGGCTGCCATAGCCGGTAAACTCAGTCTTGACTCCGTGGAGGCCCAGTGTCTCGTCCGCCCAGGCCACGTCTTCCTGGCTCATCCGGGCCTGACGAGCCACCTCTTTCTGGTGCTCCATCAAAGCGCCGAAGGCGGTTTCGTCGATGGCAAAACCCTTTTCGGAAGCGATTTCCCGGGTCAGGTCGATGGGGAATCCAAAGGTGTCGTACAGATGGAAGGCGTCTTCCCCGGCCAAGGTGGAGATGCCCTGTTCTTCCGCTTTGTCGATGAGCTGGTTGAGCAGCTCCAGGCCCTTGTTGAGGGTGCGGTCAAAGTTTTCTTCCTCGGTGAGAATGATCTTTTCCAGATAGGACTGCTTCTGGGCCAGTTCGGGATAGGCGGTGTGGTTTTCCTTTACCACCGTGTCCACTACTTTATAAAGGAAGGGGCCGTTGATGCCCAGCAGCCGTCCGTGGCGGGCCGCCCGGCGGAGCAAGCGCCGCAGCACATAGCCCCGGCCTTCGTTGGAGGGGATCACCCCGTCCGCCAGCATAAAGACGGTGGAGCGGATATGGTCGGTAATCACCCGCAGGGACACGTCCTTGGCTTCGTCCTCATGGTAGTGTACCCCGGCGATTTCGCTGATTTTCTTCATGATGTTCTGGATGGTGTCCACCTCAAAGAGGTTGTCCACCCCCTGCATAATGCAGGCCAGACGCTCCAGGCCCATGCCGGTGTCGATGTTGGGGTGGGCCATGGGGGTGTAGTTGCCATTGCCATCCCCGTCAAACTGGCTGAACACCAGGTTCCAGAACTCCACATACCGGTCGCATTCGCAGCCCACATGGCAGTCCGGCTTGCCGCAACCCTTTTCCGGGCCACGGTCGAAGTAGATCTCGCTGCAGGGGCCGCAGGGACCGGCGCCGATTTCCCAGAAGTTGTCCTCCTTGCCCATGGTGACGATGCGGCTGGGGTCAACCCCAACTTCCTCCACCCAGATTTTCCGGGTTTCCTCGTCCCCTTCGTAGATGGACACCCACAGTTTGTCCACCGGCATTTTCAGCTCCTGGGTGATAAACTCCCAGGCCCACTTGGTGGCTTCGTGCTTGAAGTAGTCCCCGAAGGAGAAGTTGCCCAGCATCTCAAAGAAGGTGCCGTGGCGGGCGGTTTTGCCCACGTTTTCAATATCCGGGGTGCGGATGCACTTCTGGCAGGTGGTCACCCGGTGCCGGGGGGGTTCTTCCTGGCCCAAAAACCACTTCTTCATGGGGGCCATGCCGGAGTTAATCAGCAAAAGGCTGTTGTCTCCCTGGGGAATCAGGGGGAAGCTGGGCAGACGCAGATGCCCCTTCTCTTCAAAAAAATGCAGGAACTTTTCCCGCAGCTCATTCAGTCCCGTCCATTCCATTGGTTTGTTACACTCCTTCTTCATCGTTGGGGGCCCGGACAGCAAAAAAGCCGCCCCTGCCGGAAACCGGCTTGGGACGGCAGAAGATTCTGACGCGGTACCACCCAAGTTGCGGAGAATTTCTCCGCCTCTCGTTTCGGCAGATAACGGCTGCCAGCCGCCGGGGTTAACCGGAGCTCCAAAGCGGCGCTTCCGCCCTTTGCTGCTCCCTTGCACCCACCGGAAGCTCTCTGAAAGCAAAAGCTGCGGAATTAACTTCTTCCTCGCCTACTGTCTTTCATTATAAAACGGGCCGGGGGGATTGTCAAGATGGAAAAGCTCATTCACGGAAATCGGTTTTGAGATTTTATAGGCTTCCTCTTGAGGGGAAGGCTTTGTCCCGAGTCATTCACCGCTCCCCTCAAGGGGGGGAGGTATAGCTTGTGGAAAAAAGTTCCGGTATGTTCGAAACAAGCCTACGGCATGTTTCTGGATTGACCCGCCCTCGGCTCTACGCCGTCGGGCGGGCGGATTCCGATTTGTTGTTTCACAACTTTTTTCAAACAATAAAGCAGAAGAAAGAGTTTTCGGGATAAAATAATCTCTATTGCAGGGGCAAGTTCCATCGGCTTTTGCGAAGCAAAATGACGGCCGGCCTTTTGGCCGTCAAGATGGGACTTAGAAACGTCCT
>PPYE01130545.1_pt1 | contig 20186 bp, 13 predicted proteins | sample 1559881 | NCBI WGS metagenome assembly PPYE01 (sample SAMN08240022, study PRJNA423297) | Human gut metagenome, whole genome shotgun sequencing project.
CTCGGTGAACTTAAACTGGGCCCTGTCGGCGGTATCGCCTGCGACGTCCGTGATTTCGACGCCCTCGGGCACCTCGACTTTAAACCAAATGTAGTCAGTCCTCATATCCACGGCTGGCTTTTCTGCTCCGCCGCCACCGCCGCTTCCGGTAGCGCCGCCGCCACCGCAGCCCACCAGGGCAACTGCGGCAAAGAGACTGATGCAGAGGGTGAGAATCGCAAAGGCCTTCTTTTTCATGGTCGTGTCCTCCTCGATCTGTAACCGCCCATGGATTACCTGTCTTTACTGTACGCGCGCGAGGATCGTTCGAGTGGGCCATGTGTCCCATTCTGAGGGCTGGAATTGCGCCGACAAGTGGCAATATGTCCGGGCGCAAGAGAGGGGAGGGCCGGCACTGTCGACCCTCCCCGGAGTTGGGCGCTCGTTTTTTTAAAGGGGCGCGTGTACGCGGGCGTTGCCCCAACAGGTTCCTTGTTTATAGATATGCCCCAGTTTGTGACGTCCGGAAGTCCCGAAAGGTGGGCCATGTGTCCCATGTTTGCGTTGGCATGGCCTATCGTGTGCCATAGAAATCCGCGATGGCCAGGTGCGCTGACGCTCGAGTACTTATGGGCTAGACTTAGCACCATTACGTGATCGATGCGGTCGGCCGGCGTCGGCCGCCCGACCGATATATATGACTTGAAGGTGCGTGTGCGTATGAGCCAAGAGATGATGGATAAAACCTGTCGCGGTTTTGCCGAGGCGCTGGCCGCGCGCGAGCCGGTTCCCGGTGGTGGCAGCGCGAGCGCTTTTGTGGGCGCGCTGGGCGCCTCGCTGTGCGGAATGGTTGCCCGCTACGGTGCGACCAATCCCGCGCTTGCTGATCGTGCGGATGACCTGACGCGTGCGTTTGCCCAGGCAGACGAGTTGGCGCAGGAGCTTGTGGGTCTGGTCGCCGAGGACGTTCGTGCGTACGGCCAGGTGTCCGCTGCGTACGGTATTCCGCGTGAGGACCCGGCCCGACCGGCTGCGATTCAGGATGCGCTGCACGTGGCCGCCATGCCGCCGTATCGCATTATGGATGCCTGCGGGCGCGCACTGGCGCTGCTCGAGGACATGGCGGACAAGGGCTCCCGACAGCTGCTGTCCGACGTGGCGTGCGGTGCCGTATTCTGCCGCGCCGCCATGCAGGGCGCGAGCCTGACGCTCTTTGCCAACACCACATCTATGAAAGACCGGGTGCGTGCCGAGGAGCTCGAGGCGGCGTGCGATGAGATGCTGGATACGTGGCTGCCGCGCGCCGATGCGCTGGCGCGCCGCGCCGCCGACGCAGCTAGGAAGAGGGGATAGCCATGGCCGAGCTGCTTAAGGGTGCTCCCGTTGCCCGTGCTTTGACCGAGGAGCTCGTTGCTCGCTGCGTTGCTTTGCGCGAACGCGGCGTTCTGCCGACGCTGGCCATTGTTCGTGTGGGCGAGCGCGAGGACGACCTGTCCTACGAGCGCGGTGCCCTCAAGCGCTGCGAGAAGGTTGGCATTGAGGCTCGCCGCGTTTTGCTTCCTGCCGATGTTTCGCAGGATGAACTGCTGGCGGCTATTAAGGACATCAATGCCAACCCCGCTGTTCATGGCTGCCTAGTGTTTCGCCCGCTGCCCGCTGGACTTGACGAGGATGCGGTTGCCGCGGCGCTCGATCCCGCCAAGGATGTTGACTCCATGACGCCGGCCTCGCTGCTTACCACGCTTTCGGGTCGTGGCGAGGGCTTTGCTCCCTGCACGGCTGAGGCCGTGTTGGCGTTGCTGGACCATTACAGTGTTGAGCTGGATGGGGCCAAGGTTGCGGTCGTCGGTCGGTCTCTGGTGATTGGTCGTCCCGTTGCCGCCATGCTTACGGCTCGCAATGCCACGGTGACGACGTGCCATACGCATACACGCGATCTTGCTGCCGAGTGCCGTTCTGCCGATATCGTTGTTGCGGCCGTTGGACGCGCGAGCACGATTGGCGCGGATGCCGTTCGCGAGGGCCAGGCGATCATTGATGTTGGCATTAACTGGGACGAGGCCGCTGGCAAGCTGGTCGGGGATATCGATTTTGATGCTGCGGAGCCGGTCGTTAACGCCATCACGCCCGTGCCGGGCGGCGTGGGGGCTGTGACCACCGCGATTCTCGCCAAACACGTGATTGAGGCGGCGGAGCGCGCATCGAAATAGGCTTTTGACCACAAGGGCTGCCGAGGCCGTGGTTTCGCCCTTTTTGTGCCGAAGCGATACACTGTTGCCGTTTGATTTCTTCGCTCAAGGAGGATGCGCATGCCGTGCACAACGATTTTGGTTGGTAAGAACGCGAGCTACGACGGGTCGACCCTGGTTGCGCGTAACGAGGACTCGTCCAACGGGGTATTTGAGCCCAAGCGTATGCGCGTTGTGCATCCTGACGAGCAGCCGCGCGTCTACACGAGCGTCCTGAGTCACCTGGCCGTTGAACTGCCCGATAACCCCATGCGCTACACGAGCGTCCCCGATGTTGTCCCGGGCCACGGCATCTGGGCTGAGGCCGGCTTCAACGAGCTCAATGTTGGCATGTCCGCAACCGAGACGCTCACCACCAACGAGCGCGTCCGCGGCGCCGACCCGCTCGTCGACTACGTACCCGCCAAGGGCAACGAAGGCGAGGACGGATACGTCCCGGCACGGCCCGGTGGCCTGGGCGAGGAGGACATGGTGACCCTGGTGCTGCCGTATGCCAAGTCCGCCCGCGACGGCGTGCGCATCCTGGGCGACCTGCTCGAGCGCTATGGCACTTACGAGAACAACGGCATCGCCTTTAGCGACGTGGACGAGATCTGGTGGCTCGAGACCATCGGCGGTCACCACTGGATCGCCAAGCGCGTGCCTGACGATGCCTATGTGACCATGCCCAACCAGCTGGGTATCGACAGCTTTGACCTGGATGACGCTGAGGGCGCCCAGGCCGACCACATGTGCTCCGCCGACCTGCGCGCCTGGATGGCCGAGTGGCATCTGGACCTGACGCTGGGCGTTGAGGGCGACGGTCCGGCGACGGTCTTTAACCCGCGCGAGGCCTTTGGCTCGCACAGCGACAGCGACCACGTCTACAACACGCCGCGCGCGTGGTACATGCAGCGCTGCCTCAACCCCAGCGACGTGTGGGATGGTCCCGAGGCCGACTACACGCCCGAGAGCGACGATATCCCCTGGAGCCGCGTGCCCGAGCGCAAGGTGACCATCGAGGACATTAAGTACGTACTCTCGAGTCACTACCAGGGCACGGAGTACGACTGCTACGGCAGCAAGGGCACGCCCGCCACGCGTGGCGCCTATCGCCCCATCGGCATCAACCGCAACAGCCAGCTCGCCGTGCTGCAGCTGCGCCCCTATGCGCAGCCGGCGTATCGCGCCGTGCAGTGGATGGCCTTTGGCTCCAACTCGTTTAACGCGCTGGTCCCGCTGTACGCAAACGTCGAGACCATGCCCGAGTACTATGCCGACACGCAGGCTCGCGTGACGTCCGAAAACTTCTACTGGGCCAACCGCCTGATCGGCGCCCTGGCTGACGTCCGTTTCCATGAGTGCGGCCGCGCGGTCGAGGATTATCAGGAGAAGGTAGGTGGCATGGGCCACAAGCAGATCCATGACGTTGACGCTGCCGTAGCCGCTCTGCCCGAGGCCGAGGTGCCTGCCGAGCTTGCACGCGCCAACGAGGCCTTTGCCGAGCGTGTTCGTGTGGAGACCGATGCTCTACTGGGCAAGGTGCTCTACACCACGAGCTGCGCCATGAAGAACTCTTTCGCGATGAACGACAACGTGAGGTAGGGATTTCCCGTCGATCGAATAGCGCTAAAACGCTTTGTCGCTTTCGCTCAATCTTGGGTACAAGAACGCCAATGCAGTTGTTTGTGATTGGAGACAACCATGGTTATGAAATTCGATCAGCTTGTTAACGGCGCCATTAACGTGGGCTTTGGCGCTGCCGCCGTTGCTGTCGAAGGCGGCAAGAAGGTCCTCGACGACCTTAACACCAAAGGCGAGCAGGTGCGCAAGGACACCGCCACCCCCGATATCGCCCGTAGCGTGTCCGACATGTTCGAGCAGGCCGGCGGCACCATCTCCGACCTGACCGAGCGCTTGGGCATGCAGGGCGAGACCGCGGCCCAGCGCGTGCTTGACGAGCTCATCCTTGCCCGGGTCCGCGTCATGACCGCCCCAGAGCGCACGGCCTTCCTGGCCCATGTGCGCGACATCGTCGATTCGGTCGAGGACAATGTGACCTCGGTGCCCGTCGAGTCCGTTGAACCCGACGATGCGAAGGATACCGAAGAGGCCGAGTAGCAGCGCAGATGGCAGATTCCACCACCGATTACAATAATCTAGATCCCTTGGGTGACGAGGCGGCGGTTGTCGATGAGGTCGACGCCGCCGTCTCGGGCGCTCGCAAGAAGCCGCGCGCTGTCGATATGGTGCCCGAGGAGCCCGAAGCGATGGCGCCGGACGAGGAATACCAGCTCACGCCGGCGGGTCGTCGCGAACGCATTGGGCAGATTGTTCGCCTGGTCAAAAAGTACCGCGTGTGGGATAACCTCACGCCGGTTCGTTTGCGCCGCCTGCTCGAGGAACTCGGCCCCATGTTCGTCAAGATGGGGCAGATTTTGGCCAACCGGTCCGAGATTCTGCCGCAACGCTTTTGCGATGAGCTGCGCCGTCTGCGCTCCGACGTGGAGCCGGTGCCGTACGAGGTCGTACTCAGTTGTCTGGAAGAAGAATACGGCCTGCGCCTGGGGGAGATGTTCGATGCGATCGACCCCAACCCGCTCGGTAGCGCATCGCTCGCGCAGGTGCACCGCGCACGTCTGGTGACGGGCGAGGACGTGGCCGTCAAGGTGCAGCGCCCCGGTGCGCAGCAGGTTATGGCACAGGACATCGATATCATCCGCTCAGTGGTGCGCATCGTTTCCAAGTTCGTCAACACCGATCAATTCGTTGACCTGCACGGCGTAGTCGAGGAGTTGTGGACCTCGTTTCGCGAGGAGACCAACTTTTTGGCCGAGGCCAAAAACCTCAACGACTTCTACGAGTTCCATAAGAGCGTTCATGGCGTGACGTGCCCTAAATCCTATCTGGACCTGTGCACCGAGCACGTGGTGGTCATGGACTACGTCGACGGCATTTCGATCGCCGATCCTGAACGCTTGGTGGCCGAGGGCTATGACTTGGAAAAGATCGGTGCCGCGATTGTCGAGGACTACTCGACGCAGGTGCTCGACGACGGCTTTTTCCATGCCGACCCGCATGCGGGAAACATCATCCTCAAAGACGGCATCGTTTACTTTATCGACTTGGGCATGGTCGGACGCATGTCGAGCCACGATCGTGGCATCGTTAAGGACATGATTTTCGCCGTGGCCGAGGGTGACGTGCCCAAGCTCAAGGATTCGCTCATGCGCTTCGCCGTGACGCGTGGCGACTCGGCTGAGCTCGATCATTCGGCCTTTTTGTCCGATTTGGACTTTATCGTGGCTGACTTTGCGGGCCTTGACCTGAAGGATCTGGATATCGGCGAGTTTTTGACCTCGCTGTTAAACCTCGCGCGTAAGAATGATGTTGAGCTGCCGAGCGTGGTGACGATGTTCGCGCGCGGCATGGTGACGCTTGAGGGTTTGCTGACCGAGTACATGCCCAACGTCAACATGATCCAGATTATCCAGACGCACATCAAAAACGAGAAGAGCACCTATGCGCGCGTGCGTGATATGGGACGCGATCTGGCCGCGAGCAGCTATCGCGCGGCAAAAGGCTCGCTCGAGGCGGCCGAGTATCTGGGCTTGGCTTCGCGTATGCTCACGCGCGGCCAGCTTAAGGTAAACACGCAGATTATGAGCAGCGATAAGGCGCTGCGACAGCTGGGCGGAATTATCGACCGCATGTCGATGGCTATCGTTATCGCCGGCCTGTTTATCGGTTCGTCGGTGGTGTACTATGCGCGCATCGAGCCGGTTGTGTTTGGTATCCCAGTCATTGGCTTTATGGGCTACGTGAGCGCGCTGGTGCTGGCGCTTATGCTGGGCCGCAATATCTGGCTCAACAGCCACGGCGGCAAGCACTAGAGGCTGCGACCGTCACCGCATTTTCCTATCGCAAACAATAGCTTTTACCTTGGGCTTCGCCTGCGTGCGAGGCCCTTTTGCGTGATACCATATTGACGGTAATAATCGATGGCCTAGATGGTGGTGCGGAGACGCACGAATGCGCGGTTTTCCTGCGCGTTTGGGAGAATCGGGGTGCAAGTCCCCGGCTGTACCAGTAACCGTAATTCCTCTTGGCTCGGGATGTTCGCGTCGCAGATCGGACGGCGCGCCCGAGTCGTTAAGGTTAAGTCGGATCGCCTCCCATCTTGCATGCGGCTGCGGCGTATGCCGCCGGTGTGCATAGGGCTCTGGAGGGAAGGGGGACCCCGATGGGGGAACTCGAGCGCAACATGCGCGATGACGTGGGGCAGCCTCAAGGCAATGCTCCAAGTACAGACAATGGGGGACAAATGGATATGTTTGAGGACGAGCGCGAGCGCGCCTCGATGCATCGCCGTGGCGCGATTGCACGCGGTGTAGCCAAGCGCGGTCTGGTGGCATTCCTGGCCTTCGCGATGGCCTTTGGCATCACGCCGGCTCAGCTGTGGGCCGAGGGCGCCGAGGGCATTGCCGAAGCTGTGGCTCAGACTGCGACGCCGGGCGAGGACGCAGCGCTTGCGGGCGGTACCGCTGAGCAGAGCGGCGCCGAGGTTTCGGATTCCGAGGGCGCGCCTGCAGCTAGTGCAGCCATAACAGAGGCAGCAACTGGCGACGAAGGCTCGGCGACGGAGGAGAGCCCTGCCACGAGCGAGCAGTCTTCGACGGCATCCGCTGGCCAAGCGGGATCTGCCGCCGCGGCTGCCGTTCAGACAGAGAACCCGACAGAAACCGGCGATGTCGCCAAGAAGCAGGTCGAGGTCTCGTTCTCGATTATCGGCACCGATGCTGACGGCAAGGCTCAGACCTGGGTGGCACCTACGCAGCTCAAGCTCGACGAGGGCGCGACGGCTGCGGATGCCTTCATTAAGCTGCAGGAGAAGACGGGCTTCAAGGCGAAGTACGAACCGAACACGGCATACGGTTTCTACCTCGAAAGCATCACATCCCCGAGCGATGGTCGCACGCTTGCCTACGATCCGACGACTTATGCCTTCTGGCAGCTGTTCGTCGACGGCGTGTCTTCCTCGGTTGGCGCGAGCAGCGTTAAGCTCACCCAGGGGCAGAAGATTAAGTTTGCCTATACGGCTGGTAGCTCGTCCCCTGTCGTTAAGGACCAGGTTGCCGCAAATGTGACCGTCATTGGTCGCGATGCCCAGGGCAAGACTCAGACTTGGGTCGATAATGCGCAGTATGTGGTGACGTCCGGTTCGAGCGCGCTTGATCTTACGAAGGTCGCACTCGAGGCGAACGACATTGACGCCGTTGCTGCGGGCTCCTTCATTCTGAGTCTTAAGTACAACGGTGTTGAGCTGGGTACGCCCCAAGATTATTCGACCTATTGGCAGCTGTTCATCAACGGCAAGTCGAGTGACTATACGGCGGACAATGTCACCATCCATGCCGGCGATACCGTCACGTGGTTCTACGGTGGCTGGGGCGACCAGTTGCCGTCCGATTCTGTCCATGCTTCTGTTCAGGTTCTCGGTAAGGACAAGGACGGCAAGCAGCAGGTTTGGGCTTCGACGGGTCAGACGAGTCTCAAGGCAGGCTCCACTGCCAAGGATCTCCTTGAGCAGGTCGGCCTTACTCTCGATGCTGGCGAATCGTCTTGGGGCTGGTTCCTCAACGGCATTTATTCGCCCTTCGATGGTAAGTCCTATTGTGGCTATGATGCTGCGACCAATAGCTATTGGCGCTTCTATGTAAATGGCAAGTTCGCCGACGTTGGCGCCGGTGCCTACAAGCTCCAGGAGGGTGACGCCGTCACCTTTATGTATGGTGCTGACGCCGATGCCCTTCCTGGCCAGGTTCTTGGGTCTGTCGATGTTATCGGTCCCGATGTCAACGGCAACAATACTCGCTGGGGCTCGGCAAGCAACGTTTCTCTGCCCGAAGGCTCTACGGCTCAGAACCTTATTGAGACGGTTCTGAAGGCCAAGGGCGTTACGTACAACGGCTCCCAGAGTGGTGAGTACTGGTTCCTCAATTCCATCGACTCGCCGTTCGGAGGCAAGACGTACGGCTATGATGGTGCGACCAAAAAATACTGGCATCTGTATATCAATGGAGAGTCCTCCTTACTCTGCGCCAATCAGATTACGCTCAAGAGCGGCGATAAGGTTACGCTTGCCTATACCACCGACGATTCGGCCATGCCCGATCCCGACAAGATTGTCGTGGACCCGAGTGCGACGACTCCTGATTGGGATGCCGAGTGGGCCGGCTACGGCAACAGCGGCAACGGTTCGACCGTAACGGATGCCAAGACGCCTGCGCAGGCCGCCGGTCTTAAGTGGGCCTTCGATTGGAAGGCCGAGTCTGGTCAGCAGTATGCCAACTGCAGCGAACCTGTCATCGCTAACGGCTTTGTGTACATCGCGACCGAGAACGAGCTCATTAAGATCGATTCGTCCACGGGCAAAAAGGTTGCCTCTGCGCCGCTTGCCTCCAAGGTGAGCTATACCTCTCGTCCGATCTATACCAATGGCCTTATCATCGTTCCGCTCAACGGCGGTGCGGTCCAGGCGATTACTGCAGACAAGCTGATCTGCAAGTGGTTGACGCCTGGTTTGACGGACTTGACGCAGAGCTCCTGCACCGTCGTTTCGGACGGCGAGTACGTCTATGTAGGCACGGCTGATGGGAAGAAATACGTCAACGGTTCCTTTACGCGCATCAAGATCGCCACAGGCGAAGTCTCTTGGCAGAACATCGACGCAGCTGAAGGCTATTATTGGACTGGCGCTGCCCTGACGGATAAGTACGCCATTGTCCCCACGAGCGCAGGTACGCTTAAGTGCATTGATAAGGCAGCGGGTGATGTCGTTTCGACCATGAAGCTCGGCGCCCTTGCGAACGCTGACTGCGTCGCCGATCCGTCCAATGGCTCGACCTTCTATCAGATGACGCACGACGGAAAGCTCCATGTGATTTCGCTTTCGGCGAAGGGCGTGCTGAGCGAGCAGAAGACGGTCGACCTGGGTCTTACGAATAACATGAGCGCCCCGGCGGTGTCTGGCGACAACTTGATTGTCGGCGGGCAGACGGCTACTGGATCTGCTCTGGTTCTCTATAATCTGAAGACTGGTAAGACCACGATGGTCACCGCTGCCGACGGTAAAGAACTACCGGCCGGATTTAACGGTATTGCCGCTACTCCGCTGGTGAGTGTTCAGGGCGGCAAGACCCATGTGTACTTCACCGTTAACAGCGCGGATAGCAAGGATTACGTCAACTATTCTGCTGGTGGCGGCGTGTACCGCTATACGCTCGGCGATGCAGAGGCGACGCAGATTTATGATGCGGCTGGCCATTACCAGCACTGTGACTCTCCGGTCATTGCCGATGCATCTGGCAACCTGTACTATATCAACGACTCGGGCACGCTGTTCAAGCTTGGGGCCGTTGAGTCTTGGACGGTTGCCTTTAATTCCAATGGCGGGTCTGCTTGCGACACTAAGTTTGTTGCTACGGCCGATGGCAAGCTGGTCAAGCCGGCCGATCCGACGCGCGATGGCTACACTTTCGGCGGTTGGTATACCGATGAGGCTTGCACGCAGGCGTATGACTTCAGTACGCCGGTAACGGCCGATCTGACGCTGTATGCCAAGTGGACCAAGAATGCCGTTAACCCTGGCGGTAATGGCGGCGCTGGTTCGAATGGCGGCGGTTCTGGTACCGGTGCTGGTTCCGGCACTGGCGCTGGCGCGGGTTCTGGCTCCGGCTCGAAGGGCGGCGCTATTGCCCCGGGCCAGAAGCCGGTGACCAAGACGACGGTGTCGACCAGGACCGAGACCAAGGACAGCAAGTCCAACAAGAAGGACTCCGATAAGTCCGATAAGAAGGACGAGAAGAAGTCTGACAAGAAGGGCAGCAAGTCCGACAAGAAGTCCGATTCCAAGTCCGATACGGGTGCTGCTTCCACGACCACTGCTAAGAAGTCTTCTAGTGCTTCCGAGCAGGAGACTGGCACCAACCCGCTCGCCATTGTTGGCGTTGCCGCCGGCGTCATCGGTCTCGCCATCGTCGGCGTGTTCGTGTTCACCAAACGTCGGTAGGTGATGGCTGTGTCCAATACATCCAAGGACGCTGACCCCCAGCAACCAGATTCCTCGTTCATTCAGTTCGACGATGCAAAGCAACAGGGCGCCGCTTCGGCGGCGTCCGCCCCTCGACGGAAGGCGCTTGCTGGCGTCCTGACCGCCGCGTGCGTTGCACTGATTGTCATATCGCTGGGCTTCGTCCATCCTTCCGAGAGCGGCGCCTGGTCCATTGACTGGATCGTTCAGACCGTGACGGGAGAGAGCGTCGTCACCAAGGACGCAAAGGCGTCTGACTCGACTACGACTTCGGGCGAGGCCAGTTCCGAGGACTCCAAGTCATCGAATGATGCAAAAGACGAGCCCAAGGGTTCGAACGACGCCAAGGACGATTCCGGGTCTTCAAACAAGGAATCGGATAAAAGCTCGGATAGCAAGAAGTCCGAGGACCAAGACGGCAAGAAGTCTGGCGATAAATCCGCTGCCCAAAATACGGGAGCCGGCGATACTTCCAATGTGTCTGGTGGTGCTTCTTCGGGCGGCGGTCAGTCGTCCGATGGAGCCTCCAGCTCTAATGGCGGAAGCGCTCCCTCGGGCGGCCAGGGCGGCTCACAGGAGTCCAACTACGTTACGGTGACGGTTTCGGTCACATCGAGCGCTGTGGGCAATCCCGTGTCCTCTGGCGGCACCTTTACCTTTAACGAAGGCGCCACCGTTTACGATGCCCTGTGCGCGCTGGGCCTTTCTGTCAACGCACACGGCTCATCGTACGGCACGTATGTTTCTGCGATTGGTGGTTTGGCCGAGAAACAGTACGGCGGCACGAGCGGCTGGATGTACTCCGTCAACGGCACAACGCCCATGACGGCCTGCAGTAACTACGTTCTCTCCAATGGCGACAACATCGTTTGGTATTACGTAACGGGCTAGAGGCCTTTACATAGCGCGCCAGACGGGCGGTTCGGACCAACATCCGGACCGCCCGTTTTTCATGCGAATGGGACTGGGTCGCCGGGTCTCTCGGCAAACAAAAAACCGGTTGGAACGGGAATTCCAACCGGTTATACATTCAAGCAAATAGTGAATCGACTACGACCGTGCGCCCTCGAGGAAGAAGCGGCGGCTGAAGTAGTTGTACCAGGTGACCAGGAACGTGGCGATGGCCTTCATGGCCTGGTAGCCGATGCTCAAAAACGTGACACCCACAAACATGTACAGGTCGTTGAGGCCCAGGCCAATCACCGACAGGATGGTGAAGATCGTGAACTCGCGCTTGCGGCTCATGCCTTCGCGGTGGTCGAACACGTACTTCATGCTGAGCCAGTAGTTGACCACGACGGACGTGGTAAACGAGACCGTGGTGCTCATCAAAAAGTCGAGGTGAAACAGCTCGACAAGCGCAATGAGCATACCCCAGTCGATGCCAAAGGAGATAAGACCCACGACAGCGAACTTGAGGAACTGCTTGGTATGAGGTTGTGCCAGTGCCTTGCGCACGTAATCACATCCAATGCGTTGATAAATCGAGCAGAAGATACTTTAGAGCTTTTACAAGGGAAACGTAAGGTCTTTGCCAAGAACTATATGAACTCGCCAAATTTTCAAGAGCTAATCCGCAAACGTTGAAAATTTGCCCGTAAACGAGCGACACCCACGGACGATACTGCGCTGAGTGCGCGTCGTCAGTGGGTGTCGTAATGCTGCAGGGGTTTCGAGCTATTTTGTCTCGTCGCCCTCCAGGAAGATTTTTCGGGTCACAAAGTTGTAGACCATGACAAGCGCGGTGGCGCAGATCTTGGCGATATTGGCCTCGAGTCCCAGGCCGGCGTTGAGTGCCAACACGATACCGTCGTTGAGTGTCAGGCCGATCACGGACAGCACGACAAAGATAATGAACTCGCGGCGGCGGCTCATGCCCTCCTTGTGCGCAAACACGTACTTCATGCTGGCGAGGTAGTTAAAGATGAGTGAGATGATAAAGCCGCTGGTGTTGGCGATTAGGATGTTGAGGCCCAGACCGTAGTGGAGCAGATTCATAATGCCAAAGTCGATGACCGTGGCGACGATGCCGACGACGCCAAACTTCATGATCTGCGCAAGGAGCTTTTGCATGGTACCTGCCTTATGGTGGCGCCGGGGCGCCGTGGGGATGACAAACTCAGCAAGTTTAGCCAATCCCCACGGGTGGTGCTAGGCGCGCTCCTCGATAGCACCGTTTCTATATGCATCGAGCAGCTGGCGCAGGTCTTGGATCTGGCCGCGGATCTTGGTGCCGGTATCGGTGTCGCTCACCATGCGGCGACGGTCGGCCTCGTCAAAGCGGTTGGTCTCGCTTTCGATATCGACGTTGCGGGTGAGCGCCTCGGCAACGGTGGTAAAGGCCTGATGTGACTTGAGGCGGCAGCCGCGCGAGCTCGAGATGAGCGTATAGCCGGCGATACCCGTCTTGGGATGGTAAGCGCGGCAGAAGCCGCCATCGATGACCAGCAGCTTGCCCTCGGCGCGGATGGGCTGCTCGCCCTTGGTGGTTTTAACGGGCGTGTGGCCGTTGATGATGTGGCCGGTCGGCGAGCATGCCATGGGCGCGACGCCAAACTCGCGCATGATGTCATCACAGACCGAGGGCGACTTGGTAAGCGTAAAGTACGGATCCATTGGCTCGACCCAGGTGCTCTTATCGGCGATATAGGCGCGCTCAAAGGTACGCACCAGGCGTCCGCTGGCGGGTGAGTTAAAGCCAATCCACAGGTACCACATCCAGTCGAGGGCATCACGGTCGCCCACGCGCCAGGCGCGGCGGGCGATGTGGTCGCAAAAATCGAGATAATCGCGGCCGGCGTGCCAGGTGCCCAAGCAGTTCATGCTGCTAAAGGTGCCGTCTTCGTTGAGCGGAACGCAGCCGTGGAAGAGCAGGTTGCCGTTGGCGACCTTGTACATCGAGCCGTGGGAATAGAGGAAATCGATATGGCGATGCAGGTGATCGGCGGTGACAAACTCGGACACGAGCTTGTCGATGATGTGCTGCTCCTGGGGCGTGAGCGTATAGGGGTCCGCCGGGTCGACGGTGGGGAAGTCGTTGGTCGTGAGCGGCCATACGCTGCCGTCGGCGAGCGTGACCGTGCCGTTGTCGTGTTCGATCTTGTCGAGTAACAGGCGGTCGGTCATATCGAACTCGGGGTGGCGCTGGATAATCTGGCCCTCGAGCTTAAAGAGCAGCACGTTGATGGCCTTGATCAGCGGGGTGATGGGCTCACCGGCGATGTAGGTGGCATCGGCAAAGGCAACAAGCTCGCGCAGCGAGATGCCGTAGTCGTTCTCGAGGATCTCGTAATTGTCGTAGCGTAGGTTGTTGCGCAGCACCGTGGCGATGCAGGCGGGCTCACCGGCCGCAGCGCCCATCCACAGCAGGTCGTGGTTGCCCCACTGGATGTCGAGCGAATGGTAGGTGAGCAGGCGGTCCATAATCTTAGCCGCGCCGCCGCCTCGGTCGAAGATGTCGCCCACCAGGTGCAGGTGGTCGACGGCCAGCCGCTTGATGAGCGAGGCGAGCGACTCGATAAAGTCGTCGGCGCTGGCGGTCTCCAGGATGGACTCCACGATGCGCTCGTGATAGCGCACGCGATAGTTGTTCTCGTCCGGGTGCGTGTGCAACAACTCGTCGATGATGTAGGCGTAGTCGCGCGGGATGGCCTTACGCACCTTGGAGCGCGTGTAGCGGCTCGAAAGCGAGCGAGCGACCATGATGAGCTGGCCAAGCATCGTCTTATACCAGGTTGGCGAGTCCTCGCGCCGGCTGCGGACCAGGTCGATCTTCTCGTGCGGGTAGTAGATGAGCGTACACAGCTCGCCCTTTTCGTCAAAGGAGAACATGTCGCCAAAGATCTCGTCGACATGTTCGCGCACGACGCCCGAGCAGTTGTTGAGGATGTGCATAAAGGCTTCGTACTCGCCATGCACATCGCTCATAAAATGCTCGGTGCCCTTGGGCAGGTTGAGGATGGCCGAGAGGTTGATGATCTCGGTGAATGCGGATTGCTCGGTGGGGAACTGTCTCGACAGCAGGCGCAGATACTTGAAGTCTTGCGGATTGCGATCGAATGCGACCATGAGGCACCTTCCGATGTGGTTGGTAAAACTGATAAAACAGCGTCAAACGTTTATCAGTATGCGCCGCTTTTGTTTCGATTGGAGATGGGAGGTCAAGTTGTTGGCCGAACGGTTTGGTAAATCGATTTAGTCGAGGTAGATATGGCGGTTGAATGGAGACGCAGAGTCGTTTTTGCAGGTGCATACCTCCGGGGTCGATAGAGATGATAACGGTAAAGATGCTCACTACCTTTGGTTCAATTTGGTAAATAGTGGACATTTGTACCGTATTCACGCTTACTGTGCGATAATTTGCGCAACAATGAGTAAGGAGCCTCATATGAGTGATTTTGTCCTGACCTGTGAATCCGCCGCCGATCGAACCCGTGAGTTCTTTGAATCGCGCAATATCCCTGTCGTGTGTTTTCATTACGAGATCGACGATGTTGTCTATACGGACGATCTATATCAGTCGATTACGCCGGACGAGTTTTTTGCCAAGATCGCCGCGGGTGTCATGCCAAAAACGTCGCAGCTGAGCGCGGGTGAGTACGAGGAGTTTTGGGAGCCGTTTGTTGCCGAGGGTAAAGACGTGCTGCACCTGACGTTGTCGTCGGGTATTTCGGGCACGTATGGATCGGCCTGCGTTGCGGCGCAGATGCTCGCGGATCGCTATCCCCAGGGCGGCAAGGTGCGCGTCATCGATTCGCTGGGGGCGTCTTCGGGCTTTGGTCTGTTGCTGGAATATGCCGCCGACGTGCGCGATGGTGGGGCTTCACTCGACGAGACGGCCGCCTGGATTGAGGAGCATAAACTCAACCTGCACCACTGGTTCTTCTCGACCGATCTGTCGAGCTACCTGCGCGGCGGTCGCATTTCGGCCGCGAGCGCGATCATCGGCACGGCGCTCAAGATTTGCCCGCTTATGACGGTCGATTGCGAAGGTAAGCTGTCGCCACGTGAGAAAATTCGCACTAAGAAGCGAGCGATTTCCGAGATGGCTAAGACTATGATGGCACACGTGCAGGACGGTGCGGATTATTCGGGTAAGTGCATCATGTCGCACTCGGCGTGCCGCGAGGATGCCGAGGCAGTTGCGGCGCTGATTGAGGAACAGGTTCCGCAGCTTAAAGGCAAGATTGAGATCAATAACATCGGCACCCTGATTGGCTCGCATACCGGACCTGGTACGGTGGCGCTCTTCTTTATGGGCGACAAGCGCGTGGATTAATTTGCCCCATCACATCGCCGCATGATTGCTCAAACGAAAACGGCCCGCCTCACGTTTGTGGGGCGGGCCAAGATGTTTTGCTAGCGTTTCTTTCCGCGGAAGAAGAAGCCGTGCAGTGACGGCTTGAGGCCGCGATTGGCGCGACGCTCCTCGAAGCGCTCGTGGATCGAGGCGACACGCTCGATAACCTCGTCGGGAATCGGCACGTCGGGATTCATGTTCTCGACCTGGCTGACCTCGGCGGCGGCGACCTGGTCGATAATGGGTACATCGTCGCGCGAGATAACGGGCGTGGCGTCTTCCTTCATCTTGCGATAACGCTGCATCATGTCGGTCTGTAGCTGCTGTGCCGAAGGCGGCGTCCAGATGATGGCGTTGGCGCCGGCGGCGATGGTCTCGCGGATGCTCTCGGGCGTCTTGCCGCCCGGCGCGATGAGCGGCAGGTTGGGATAGTGCTCGCGCAGTTCACGCAGGACCTGCGGCGTGTTTTTGCCAGCGGCGATGTTAAGGATCTTGGCTCCGGCGCGCACTTTGGCATGCGCGTCATCGTCGCAACGTACGACCGTGGCGATGACGGGGATGTCGGCGATGTTAGTGATGTGCTCGACCATCTCGGCGGTGGCGGGGGAGTTGACCACACAGCCCGCCGCGCCCTGCATCTCGGAGACGGCTGCCATCTGAACGGAGCGCTTGCCGGTGGTGGTGCCACCGCCCACGCCTACGAAGACCGGGCACTCGGCAACGGTCAGCAGCGCCTGCGTAATGGCCGGCTGCGGCGTGAAGGGGTAAACGGCAAAGACGGCATCGGCGTTGGAGTTGCGGATGACCGCGACGTCGGTGGTGTAGATGAGCGATTTGATACGACGGCCGAAGAGCGTGAAGCCGCTGGCCTCCTCAATCTCGTCAGGCATGCGGAGGGCCGCCTTGCGCAGGCGCCCGTCGATGGGCAGCGGCTCCATGGGAAGCAGTCCGTTGGGGGTCACGGCTACCTGGGGTTCGGTGAACTCGTCTGCGAGCTCGACCTCGGAGAAATCGACCGAGGCGACAATGTCCTCGTGAACCTCGGCGGGCACATCGATGGGGGCTTGGTCGTTTGCCGCGGCAGGCGTGTCGAAAGAGCTGGTGCCGACGAAGGCGTCGACGCGCTCATTTAGATCGTTGAGGGTATTCATGGAAGCTCGATTCTATGTGATGACGGCCAGCGCGATGCAGCCGGAATTGCGAATGCTAAATCGTTTGACGAGTTGATTTTTCCCCGCCGCGCCATCCGTTAGACCGAAGGGCCGGCGAACGTGAAGGAGCTGTGGTGGCGGGTATTGAGGTGCTATCTTGAATGTCCCGTTTAAAAGAGAGGTGACGCGGTATGGAATTTTCGGCAATGTTGGGCTCGATTGGCCTGTGTGTGGGCGCAATCGTTGCCGCCGCGGTCATCTACTTTGTGGTCACGGCCATTAAGGGCAAAAGGGCCGAACGCAAGGAGCGCGCGATGCTTAAACAGCATCGCGACCAGCAGGGCAAACGCGCACAGAGATAGCTTGTTGAGTTTTGGATCCGTGCGCTAGCTGCGTTTTCGGATCAGGGCAATGTAGAAGCCCTCAAAATCGCGGCTAGGCGGAATGGTCAGCGTGCCGGGCATACCGTTGGCGACGGCCGAGACACGGCCGGCGGCGATGGCCTCGGTGAGGGCGTTGCACTCGATATGCGGCTCCTCGCCGGCATCCTGGGCGCGACGCGCTTCACTTTCGCTCGGTGTGCCGTCGAGGGGGATAAGCTCGCAATCCATGTGCTTGTCGAGGGACTCTTGCAGGGCGTCCTCGTTTTCCTGCGGCATGATCGAACAGGTGGAATAGACGAGCGTGCCGCCCGGTTTGAGGGCTCCCATGGCGCGGTCCAGAAGCGCGCGCTGCGAGCGGGCGCACTTGACGAGCAGCTGCTCGGTCAGGCCGCGCAGGCTTTTCTCGTTGCCGCTGATGACGGTGCCCGTGCCGGTGCAGGGGGCGTCGAGCAGGATGCGGTCAAAGCGGAAGAACTCGTCGAGCTCGCGTGCGTCGATGCGCATGACGGGCACGTTTTTGGCACCCTGGCGATGGAGGTTCGACTCGAGCTTTTCGGCGCGGGGAATGCTCATCTCACAGGCGGTGAGGTGCGCCTGTCCCTGCGTGAGGGCGGCGATCTGCGTCGTCTTGCCGCCGGGGGCTGCGCACATGTCCAGGATGTCCTCGCCTGCCTGGGCGCCCAGGACCAACGGCGGCATCATGGATGACAGGCTCTGCAGGTAGATCTTGCCGTCGCGGTAGATGTCGAGATCCCACAGATCGGAAACCTGGGCCTCGGGCAGGATAAAGGCGTCTGGGTACCAGGCGACGGGGTTGTGGGCGATGCCGGCGGCACCGAGCGCCGCAGCGATGTCCTCGGCGGTCGCCTTGAGCGTGTTGGCGCGCAGCGTGACCGGGCGTGTGGCCGCGGCGCCGAAGCCCTCGATCATGAGCTTGGCATCGGCGGGCGCATAGGCGCCGGCGACCGTGTCGACCATAAAGCGCGGCAGGTCGGCGGCGCAGGGAAGGGCGGCAAGCTGGTCGGAAAGCTCGGTAGCAGCAAACTGCCTGAGCTTGAGCTCGGGCTTAACCTGCTTTTTCTGCTTACGACGACGCGGCTTGGACATCCGTTTTTCCTTCCCGTCCCAAATTGACTACTTTCCGGGTACGACGCTGCTGGCGTGCTTTAGTACTGGCTCTCGTGCTTGCTAAAGAAGTCGAAGCGAGGGGGCAGCGGCTTCACTCGGTGCTCGCCGGGCTTCTCGCCCAAGCTCTCCACAAACTCATCCGTGGAGGCGAAGATGTTATCCCAGCTAAAGAAGGCGACCGGGTCAACGTCGAAGTACTCGCAGATGAGCTCGCAGCCGGCAGGGACGATGCCGTGCATGAGCACGGTCGCCACGCGCAGCTCGGTAAAGGCGTCGACGAGGGCCTGCGTCATTGCGGCGTTTGCCTCGTTACCCTCGAGCTTGTTGCCGGCCTTGGAAGCGTCGCTCCAGCGCTTGTTGGCGGCACGCAGGTAGTCGTCGCACACGGCAAGCGCGCGGTGCGTCTCGAACTTGTACATGGCCTGCTCAAAGGCGAGGGCTGCCTGCTCGGCGGCCTCGACCACGGTGTCAGAAGCTGCACCGGCGGGGATGCAGCCGTTGCGATAGGGGCTCTCGTCGCCCTCCTTGACGGCGACGCCGTAGAAGCAGCTGCGGGCCAGACGGTTGAACACGCCGGTCAAAAGGGCGCTCTCCTTAAGGGCCGGATCGATGACGCGCTTGTCGTCGCAGGCGCGCACCTCGTTGCCGTCCTTGTCCTTGCCGGTCACGCGGGTGTCGTATGCCTTGGGGCTAAAGCTCACCGGCTTTTCGGACAGGCCGAGCGACAGCCAGTGCGCGCGCATCTGCTCGCAGGTGTAGTGGTTGAGCAGGTCGTCTGCCGGCGGGGGAGGCGTCTGCGAGGACGAGCTGGCCTTTTTGCCCATGTAGAGCAGGTGGTAGCAGGCGCTGACGGTGCTCTGCGTGAGGTCCCAGCCCAGGGCCTCCCACATGGCGGTCTGCGCGATGCAGTAGAAGTAGATGTTGTCCTGACCGATAAACTGGTAGATCTGTGCGTCGTCCGAGCACCACCAGTCGCGCCAGTCGAGCGAGCTGTGCTGGTAGGTGGGCGCGGGCACCTGCGTGGAGTCGGCAGCGGGCTCGCCCATGAGGGCGGCGTCCCGGGCGGCGACGCCCTCGGTCACGCCGGCGGCCTTGGCATCGCGCGCGAGCACGGTACGCGTATAGCTGATGGGCGCCCACAGGCTCTCGGGCCAGCACCAGCAGGTGACGTCGGAGACGCCATCGACCTCGGGCACCGGAACGCCCCAGTCGATGTTGCCGGTGATGCGGAAGGGCACGAGCGCCTTGCCGCTGCGGAAGCGCACGCCGCCGTTGGCGAGCACCGCGTGGGCGTCGTCACGCTCCTTCCAGCTGGGGAAGGTGACGGTAAAGCTGCTCTTGTTGCCCTCGGGCTCCAGCACGGTGTGCTCGGGGAGCTGGTCCTCGACGGCATCGAAGGCCTCGCGGAACTTGTTCTGGATGTAGAGCTGAGCCGGCAGCAGCCACTCCTCCATGGTCTTGGAGACCACGGAGCGAACCTGTGGGTTCTGGGCGAGCTTGGCGGTGTAGGTCTTCATAAAGTCGAGGTAGGCCGGCAGGTCAAAGTAGAGGTTGTCGACCGGGCGCAGCTCGGGCACCTCGCCGGTGAGCTGGCTCTTGGGCGCGATGAGCTCCTCGGGCTCAAACTGGTGACCCAGGTCACATTCGTCGGCGTAGGCTTTCTCGGACTTGCAGCCCTGGATGGGGCAGCGGCCGATCACCTGGCGGCCGTTGAGGAACGTGCCAGCCTTAGCATCGTAGAACTGCAGCGTGGAGCGCTTGGAGATGGTGCCCTGCTCGTGCAGGCGCTTGATAATCTCGGCGGTAACCTCGTTGTGAATCTGCGCAGCCGGCTCAAGGCCCGAGCCGCCGTAAATGTCGCAGCTGATGTTGTAGTTGTTGAGGGTCGCGGCCTGGCGGGAGTGATTGGACTCGACATACTCGCCG
>PPYE01627369.1_pt1 | contig 20174 bp, 8 predicted proteins | sample 1559881 | NCBI WGS metagenome assembly PPYE01 (sample SAMN08240022, study PRJNA423297) | Human gut metagenome, whole genome shotgun sequencing project.
CCTTAATATTATCAGGCAACCTTTCCACTAACGTACGTCCGAAATAATCGGCCGGTGTTAACCCTGTATGGCAACGTACCAACGGAGGAACAGCCTTATACCACTGTCCTTTGACACGTCCCAAAGACGGACAATCAACAGCCGCCATCATCAGAAAGCGTTCATTGACATTGCACGTATCCTGCGCTTCAATCTTTGCATTTCCTTCCATATTGGATTGTCCCAGACAAAGATAAATATGGAAATTAGGGTCTTGTGCAAAGGCAAATATGCCTGCACATAATAAACAACTTAAGACAATAATCTTCTTCATTTGCGTATCTATATCATAAATATTAATTAATGCGTAACCTTGCGATAAGGACTTTCCTGAAGATTCAATCGACTGACTTCATCACTACCACAATCAATTATAATTTTATGCAATACAATAGCAGGGCTTAACGGACGAATAATTAATGCATGTATTCCTTCTTTCAGATTAACATTGGAAAAATCTACCACCGACTCTATCAACCGCGCAGCACCGGCGGGATACATCTTCGTATAACAATTAGCCCAAGTCATCTCTGAATTGTAATTTACTATTTGTTCTTTACCACCATCCAAACTGATAGCATAACTATGTCCTCCTTTTATAAAAGGCAAAGTACTATCCAAGATTAATCTTACACGTATATTTTTCATCTCTGAATTAAGCTTCATGCGATATGTCAATGAAGCTCCTGTTACAGGTTGTGTATAGGGCATCAACGACAAACCAGAAAGAGTACGTCCCAAGTCAGGAATAACTGTCCACTCCGTCTTATTCCCTTGTGTACATTCTGCAAAACGTTCCGCTTCCATTACTACCACCCCACCTTTCTCCTTATACTCATATCCTCCCGGCTTATATGCAGAGACATCCACTCTTATGATTTCGGGCATTATATTTCCTCCTTTAGGCTCATCCCAGCTTGTATAACCGATGTGCGTCTGATCCATTAAATGATTCCATTTTCCACCAGCTATATTGTTATTATAGTCATAGCAAAGTTCCGCATCATACCTGAAACAATACTCCACTCTATCTGCCCATTCATTGGCACGTGGATCACCCTCAGATGCTAACTTATGATTCATAGCAACCGCATAATACATCTCATAAAGGTTTGCCATGGCCTGAACAGGAAAAAGAATGAGTTCTTTATATGTATCCTTCAATTCTTCCGGTAAAGTCATAAACTGACGATAGGCATGCGCCTCCAAAGCAAGAAATTCATCTGTTACAGCCTTAAATTCTCCACTGGAAAGATTATAAGTTTGGCTATCCAACATTTCTGCAGTTACGCGAGCAGCATATTTACAATACAGATTTAAGATGCGAGCGGCTTCTACTGCATAGTTATCCCCAAACTGTTGTTTACAGAAACTACAAGTATATTCCTGTAAATTATCAGCCGTAAGGTGTCCAGGATTCCATGCCATATTCAAGAAAAAATCAACAGGAAATTCATTCGGTTTCAAGTCACCCACATTTAGAATCCACATTTTATCCACACCATAAGAATAAGTCAAATATAATTGTTCCCACATATGCTGGATCTGTGTCATATTCAGCCATTGATAGGCACGTGGTGCTCCATGTAAATCTACATGATAATACATACCATATCCACCAGGATGCCGTTTATCCTTTAAATCTGGTAAACGACGTACATTCCCCCAATTATCATCACAAAGCAAAATCATGACATCATCAGGTATTTTCATTCCCTTATCATAATATTCCAGTACTTCACTATAAAGTGCCCACAATTGTGGAGTCTTACAAGCAGGTTTACCTGTTACATCTGCTATTATTTTACGCTGTCCTTTTACGATATCCTCCAATAGATGCGTATCTGTATCGGGTCCCATCGGAGCATCACCGTCACCACGCATAGCGATAGTAATTACTTCTTCCTTTCCATTCATTCGCTTGATACCCTCACGGAAAAAACGTTCTACTCCCTCTTTATTCCTCTGATAGTTCCACTCACCATACAACTTACGATTACGGGCATATTCCTGGTGATTACGTGCCATCGGTTCGTGATGGGAAGTCCCGATTATAATCCCCATTTCATCAGCCAAAGGACTATTCATCGGATCATCTGCATAAAATGCTGCACTCCACATGGCCGGCCATAGAAAATTAGCTTTCAAACGGAGGAGAAGTTCGTAGACATGCACATACATCTTACTGTTAAATCCTCCGAACTTTTCAGTTGTCCAACCTCCCATACAAGGCCATTCATCATTAATGAAAATGCCACGGTATTTTACAGCCGGTTCACCATCAGTATAAACACCTTCTTTAATATAAATAGCCTGATGCTTTACCGGCGGAACATCAAGCCACCAGTACCAAGGAGAAATCCCTATTTGTTTTGACAATTCATAAATACCATAAATCGTTCCACGCTTATCACTTCCAGCAATCAGCAGCACATCTCCCTGTAAACCTTCCAAAGGAGCATGAAGAGTGGTGATTATATATTTTTCATTCTTACCTCTCAATTCTTTACCATCCAGTTTTCCTGTTTTTACTAATTGACGTATAAGTGGGCTTTTGTCAAACGAACCTATGATAATACGCACTTCTTTTCCCGCAATATTCGATAATTCGGGTTTTACAGTAGTCACTTTTTCAAAATCCGTTTGTAAATTACGCACCGCTAACAGCACCCCACGATGTTCTGCATCATCACACCAAATAGAGAACGATCTGTTTTGTGGTGTAACCAAAGGTAACTTGGCATCCGCTGATATAAAAGTGACAAATGGTTCCGCAGCATTCAAAACAGATACACATAAGAATAGAAATATAATTATTATCCGACTCAAAAACATGTTCTTCATTATTTTCTAGTTACATACTGTCCTAAAAACAATTATCCGCAAGATACTACTTGTAAAATGCGGATAATCGAATTTAAGAGAATTCTTATTTTCTTTCGATAACAATGTTGTCGAGATACAAGTCACCGGCACCTGATGAATTGGCTTTCAATTCAAACGTATTTGCCCCTTTTCGTAAGGAAACCGACATTAAGGCTGTATTCCATACAGTATTGTCATTATCAGTTTGTGCAAACTCCGGAGTACCTACTTTGGTATTGTTTATATACATATCTACGGTATTGACTGTAGCCGACGGAGCACGATAGCGGATACGAATTGTATATACACCATCTTCCAGTGCAGTAACAGCATCACGTACGGCAGCTGCAGAACTAGCACCAAAGTTTATATATCCCTGTGCTGTGTAGTTACGTATCGGCTCCGAATCTCCTTTTGTCACTCTCTTAGTCACATTCTTAAAATCAAAGCATTCAGCCTCATACTGATAAGCGCCCTGATAAATTTGTGGAGAAGCGGGAATCTGGATAGATGCTGCAGTAGATACAGTTAAACGATCGATGGCTTTTCCTGAGCAATTGACCGTCAAATCCAATGGTCCGTTATGAGTGACAGTCAGCGTATATACATCTTCTTTCCAATTCTCGGAAACTTGTGCAGTACCATTGGCTCTGGAAGACACAGAATGAGTTGGTTTGGATGTACATCCATATATCTTGATTACCTCCGTCTTGCTCGAACCACTAGGGTCATAGTTATTCATGTAGAAGGTGAGCTTATTGGCATATTCTTTTATAACACTTACAGTATATTTGGAGTAAGCCAATTCCATCTTGTCACATGTATTGTATTTAAACGGAATTGCAGCATTCCGTATTCCGGCAAGTCCGTTATAAACCACCCAACCATTTTCTATACGTCCTGCATAAAGTTCTCCCGTATACTCTTGCGGGAACCAACGGTTGAATTTTCCAACTTTAGTATTTACATCGCTCCAGGATCCTTCGAAAGTTGATTGGTTGATTTTATACTGGAATGAATTAGCTACATCGTCACACAATTCGAACGCAACAGGAATCGTAGGATAACGGCCCGTTTTCTTAAAGTAACAATGATTATCCCAAAGATTGCCATCATCATCGCGAAGGTAAAGCCCTTCATGCAAATTCTTCGGGCTGCTGTATTTAGCATTATCATCACCGGAATAGACATCTTGAAGAATCACCACTTTCGTGCGGTCAATAACTTCTTTCCGGGAAGGAATACGAATTGTTTTATCAATAATCTTACGGAACATATCTATATTGATATTGACAAATTGCGGAAAACATTCCCAATTACGGCTCTGATAACCATCACCTACACTGACTACATTTGTCTCCTTAAAACATTGCTGCCATATAAGTTCAGGTCCGTCGATAACAGTCTGACCTGTCAGCATCACATGCTCTATAATAGGCAGCGCACCGGCAGCCGGTGGGAAATCCTTATCGCCATTCTGTCCTTTCTCCTCTGTCCAGCCGCATTGGTCGAAACGGATACCGTACTGACCTGCAAAACCGGAGAGCCACGTGCCTAAGCAAATTCCTTCGACATTAAAGAAGCCACTTTGCGTGGTGTATTTCTCACACATAATGAAATTTTCAGAGTACAACTTGGCAGTTTGGGCAAAATCAGAATTACGCTTCACAAGAGCAATAGGATTGATATTAGCCGACCAAGTATTACCACAAAAACTAACTACCAGATATCCTCCATATTTATGAGTAAGTTTCAAAAGTTGATTCCAGTGAGCCACTCGTTGTAACCACGATACAGAGAACTGGTCATCATACCCCCAAAACTGCTCACAATAATTGAAACCAAGAAAGTTGGGATATTCTCTGAAAAACTCATCATATACCCGAACCTTATCGTCACTTTCAAATTGACTGTATAAGCTGACATCCTTAAAATGACTAAAACCGCCGCTTGAAGGCTGCACCATCGCCCACACATTATTTTCAGCACACGTCCTCAACCACGACTTTGCTATCTCATAACCATACTCGCTTACATTATAGATCCCAGTAGCCTCATCATGGCTTACAGACAACGAGATATTAAAAATGGTAAACGGACGAATATCTGCAGGGATAAGGTCTATGATTTTCTGAGGATCGGCATAATTCCATGAATCGATATGAACAAACCATGCCGGTTGTTCAGGAGAAATAGGACGGCGTAACGCCCCCGTTACCGGAGGAATTTCGGGATTATCTCCTTTAAAAAGATTCAGTTCGATGACAGGTGTCCGGTCGGTAAAAGTGAAACTGACAGATTCGTCACCAATAGCACTCACTTGTTTAAACTGACTGGTAAGTTTGCCGCTCACCGCCTTGTCAAGGGTACGAGACTTAGCTCCGTATTTTACAGTCCAATAGCCGTCAGTGTTGATATCTACTATCGGTGCAACTGTATTGTTTTCATCCAACACCTTGACTTTTTCATCATTCTCAAACGTTAGCCAGGCATCATCAAGAGTCCAATAATATTCATCATGTTCTACTTTGGCACCTACTTTTGGAGAATAAACTACATCCTCTCCTCCGCCTTCCAATGCTGCTATCTGAGCATACATACTGAAGCTTGTACCATCCGACAACTCAATCGTATAACTCGCGCCATTATTCACCGGATTGTATGTCTTTACAGCCAGGTCCTGTTGTTTGGCCTCAATAAGCTTACGTAATGCCTTGACATTAGTATTAATATTCTCGACAGCCGTACCGGGTTTCGGTACGGAAGGAGCGTCAGGATCAATGACATCGTCATCTTTACAGGAACCAAGAATACATGCACAGCATACTATTCCGAGAAAAAGTAGGTATGATAGCTTACTTTTCGTATTTAACAAATTCATCATATTCCAACTAGTTATTATTATCATTTAAATGTCAATCTGACTGAAGTTATACTGTTAGCAGATAACAACACCGTTATACCTTCAGCAGATTCCATCAAACCAGTATCGATCACTTCCATATTTTTTGTTTCGTTCGTTTCAACGGCACTTGCTTTTTTTATTCCTGCTAATGGTATTTCCAGCCATTGAGAAGCACCATTCAGATTCAATAATACGATGGTCACTTCACCGGTCTTTTCATCCAAATAAGCAGTAGCACAGACTTCTTCATTATTTGTAACTACCTTAATACGAGTTGTTTCTGTTGCATATTGAGCATAATGAGCCATAATATAACCATTCTTTGTGATTTCTCCTTCACTCGTCGGACTCCGTTTGTCCGTATCGCCCATCAAACCATAAAAGCGCTTCAAATACCAATATATATAAGCACTGCAATACCCCTCCATACACATGTGAATCTCTTTACCAAGATGATTGAGACTGTATTGCCATTTCAGGAATTCCCATTTCGAAGAATCATCAGAATTCTCACCGTCATTAAAAAGATGTTCTGTCATCCACCATGTCTTTCCTTGAATACGTGAATACACACCACAGATGTAATCGTGGCGGTTCTTAACATATCCGCTACTCAAATCTGTAAACCCTTGATAGAGATGTCCGGCTAGAATATCCGTTTGAGCAAATGCTTCGGCATTGTTGATAATAGGATCAGTATATTCAGGCTGCATACCACAGGCTTCCGGTGACATCAGCTTCACTCCTGTTTCCCGTATCCTTGCTCCGTATTGTTTTACAAAATCCACTACTTCAGAAGGAGTCCAGTACGTGAATTCCATATCCGGTTCGTTCTGGACGGAAATCGCATAGAGGTTCACCCCTTTTCCCTTCATAAATGTAACATAACGGATAAGATGGTTTGCATACGCTTCATAGTTTTCTTTTTTAAGGTGTTTCATTTCCTTTCCATTCACCGTGATTTTATCTGCAAGCGCATCTGTACAATCCCATGGACATGCAAAGATAATTGCTCCGTTAGCTTGTGCTGCCTTTGCTGCTTCTACATCTGCACTCCAATCTGATTCGTTGGGATAAATCATCAAGCGAAGGATAGAATATCCCAATCCGCCGACACCATACATTTTATCTAATTGTGGTGCAGAAATAAGATTGTCACCACACCAGATCTTCGGATTGTACATACCGCCAAATCCTACAACCGGCTGATATTTCACCGAAGGATCAACAGTTAGTGTAACCGACTTGAATGGCGGTTCTTGTTCTACCAGCAAATCAACAGTTGTTTCATTAGTTTTATCGAATAAGTGAATGGTTTGTGTACGCTTTTTCATCGTACTGTTCGCACCACAAGATACACGAACCTTCGTGTACTGTTTTTCCCCAGTATTACTGCCACCTGATGTAGGAGTGACGCTTTTTACAATATCCCCTTCACCAAGAATTATCTCCCAAGAAGTCTTCGCCCATTCCACCACAACATCCGTCTGACTTTCCCCAGTACTCACAGTAATGGATTTTTTAAGAAAGAGCGCATACGCGCCCTTTCCTTCATCCATTTCTTTTTTTTCATCTTCCCCTCCCGAACAAGCCCCCAAGAGGATATTCGCAAGAAAGAGACAAAATAATAATGTAATATTCTTCATATATAAATAGTCCTTTTAATCCAGAGGAGAGGATTATTTCAATCCGTCCACTATACCTTCATACATTTCATTACGGTTATAGTCCGATGTCCAAGGACACAGTTTATAACCAGTATTGGTCTCTGTAATACCCGATATAGAGATTCCGTATTGCTTGTCTGCAGGAATAAGTCTTCGATACTCCTGCATGATAAAAGCCATATAAGAAGCAGCGGCAGCTCTATCTTCTTCTGTTAATTTATTAATCGCAATAAAGTTGCCATCCAGTTCTTCAACCATCATGCTAAGATCGGATACCCGTATCAGTTTACCAGTCTTACCTAATTTATCAAACAGATTGGTGATCATCGTTTTATTGCCTTCCTGGAAAACAACATCTTTGGAATAAATTGCATTGAGAAGAATATTGTACCCGTCAATTTTGGTAACGTTGTCTGCTTCCCAAGCATCAACTAAAGATATGAGTTCATCAGCCATATTCCCCATTTCATCATATTGACCAAATGTGTTGCTGACAAAAAGCTCAAGATCTACATTGGCATTCTTCACTGTATCACGGGCAATCTTCACGGCGGTACGTGCATAGTCTACTTCACCCAAATATTCACCCCAGTTAAATGTATTATCATTAACAGTCTTATCCAAAGGATTACCAATTATATTCCAAGCTTTTACACTCTTCGTTTCATTCACACCTGCATACACCATACCACCAATCCATTTTTCCATTTCTTTAGTGAAGATTTCCTTTTTCTCTTCTGGAGTCTTTTCGATATGTTGCGGCTTGGCTTCCCATGTAAAAATCAAATTATCGATGTATGCTGTCCAGTTAGTAGAACTGGATCCAATTGAAAATTCTATCTCATTCAGGTCTTTCATTGCATCGGGTATTTCAATTATAGTAGCTGGAACTTCATCCTTCTTCGGGTAAGTACCTTCCTTTACAAAGGTCACATAGATGCCTCCACGTTTCCACGTATTATTGTCATCACAACCATATGCTAACGCATTCTGCTTAAGAGGGAAAGTTTGACCATTTATTACCACACTCATTCCACCACCATATTTACCTGCAATGAGGCGCATATCCATAGACATACCGCTATAATCTCCTAGTGTCTTACCTTCGCTTAGTTTTACTGTAAATTTCGGGAATGAATAGGCTGCATGATCAATAAAAAGTACCTTACCACTCTCGTTGGCTGGATCCTGTACTACAGTGGCTGTTGCACCATTAGTCATAGGATAGGTTTTATTTAGTTCATCCCCTTCAAAATTGATAACCGTGGTACCTTTTCCTGATACTTCATAGTCCATAGAAATATTATCTATATAAAATTGTGCACTAGTGGATGCAGAACCTATCGCTAAATCAAATTCTGTCAGACTTCCTAAACTTTCGGGTACTACCAATCCGGGAGCGGTATCATCTTTCAGATTAATTGTTCCTTCACGTTTCCATTTGTCACCTCCGTCACAGAAACCATCTCCATTTTTTCCTACATTAAACTCCGTTCCATTGATCAAGACTCGTAAACCTTGTCCCCAAATCCCATCAGTTCCTACAAAACGCAAATCTATATTCAATCTAACGTAGTCTCCGAGTTTTCTTCCTGCAGGCAAAACTACGTGAAATTTAGGATAGGAATAAGCAGCTTTCACATCATTTGTTCCCACATGTAAAACATGACCGCTTTCACCGGCAGGGTCTTCCTCAACTGTAGCCGAGCTATTACCTGTCATCGGATAAGTCGTACCGATAGCATCATTTTCGAAATTAAACAACTTAGTCGTTCCTTTTTGTACTTCTACCGGAATATCTATCGGCTCGATAAGCTTATTATAATATGCGGCACGCTGTCCTTGGTTTGAACAAAGTACCCCTCCATAAAGAGTCACACCAGCCTCCGCCGCTACATCGGCAGCCGTTTGCATGCCACCAAAATTGTAAGTACCGTCCTCCTTTAGTGCATTTAGCGGATCGTAAGAACCGTTCATATCCACTGCATCAAAATTGGTAAACACTGTACTGAATGCAATTTCTTTCTTTACAAATTCGCTTCCCGGTACATTTACAGCCAACTGAAAAGGTGTACCACTACGGTCAATATACGACTTCAGCAGGTCAAATTGAGCTAAATATTCGTTGATAGCTGCATTCTGTGGTTTCTCTACTTGAAGCTGGCAATCATATTCGTCTGTACACGACATTATCGACGCAGCGATCAGTGTAAAAGCAATTATCTTGTTATTGATGTATTTCATATACTCTTGATTTTAACGTTCATATCAAAACATCATTTTCTCACTACTTCGAGTGACTTGCCACCATACACATTACGTGTACGTAACACCAAAGTGTCTTTTGTTGCAAGCTGAATGTTATTGTCTGTCAAATTGACTGTATAGTCAAGATAAATGGCATTCCTGTCTTTTCCACCAAGACTATTTTTCTCACCTTTGCTGACAAACTTGCCACTACCGCTTACCACTACATTCTGCGAACCAGAGTGTACAGTGCACGAACCATCTTCTGCAAATGACAAACGAACAGTATAGCTAATATCCTTACCACTTTCATCTTTGGTTTTCAGTGTCAAAAGATTGTCTTTCATACTCTTAGTAGAAATATTCACAACTTCATCATTTTCCACAAACTGTTCATGGCGAATAATATCTTTTGATGTACCTGCTACAGTAGCATGATCAATGCCACGACGCAAGTACTCTCCGTGCCAAGGATTCACATACTTCACTGCATACAAGACAAAATTCTGTGGCAATATGCTCCAATCACTGGCATTAGTTAACACCGGATTTTCAACAACCGGCTTCCCTTGCAAAATAGAGTCCGCCCCCTGAACATTAGTCATCAACAAAGGAATGACATAATTCTCACTGATCGATTTTTCATCAGCAAAAAAATCATCCGTCAACTGCACTTCTACTCCCGCCATTATTTGCCCTTTAGGAATCGCAATTCGATCGGAAGCCAACGTGTAATAAGAAGCCGGCATAGGGACAAGAGGCTGATCTGTATCTTTAAAATAAAGATTGTCACACAAGGACTCATCCACTTTAAAGTTTATCACCACATTGTTTCTATTAGTATATCCTCCACCCCAAGCAGCTTTTATTACCATCTTATGCTGATTGTCAAGAGTATTATCCACAAATTCACTCTCACCAAGCTCTATGGTACGAAGTCCGTATTGGTTGGCAAAATATACTGTCTGGTAATCGAAATCAGGAAATTCATTGTCACTACTTTCACATGACGTCCAAGTAAGGATCAATAAAACCAGTCCGATATATGCTAAGTTCTTTTTCATAACGTACTTTTAATTAAATATAATTCTATAATTATTTCCACCCTCTATTTTGTACAAGGTTGCTGAACTTAAGTATTTCAGAATTTGGAATCGGGCAATAATACATGTAATCTTCATAATTACGTTCTTCGACAACGAATTCATTAAAAGAATGCCCATCTCTGTCCCAGTCGATACCACGTACCGGCTCGTTCAAGTTTTCTTTCCAACGACGTATATCCCAGAAACGGAAACCTTCAAAACAAAGTTCCAGACGACGTTCATTACGGATAAGATTAGCCATTTTGTCTCTATCGCCCGCACATTGTTCCAGATAAGGATCAGAAGTACCGCCTATACCGGCACGCTTACGAATAGCCTTGATTACATCATAAGCCGAATAACCATTTCCATTATCTCCTTTAGGTCCCCACGCTTCATTAGCTGCTTCAGCATAAGCCAAATACATCTCTGTATAACGAATACGTGGAATATAATGCTGCTGATTCGTAACCGATCCGAGCGCACGATTCACATCCATACGCAGTCTTTTCTTCATATAATAACCGGTACGTGTAGATCTCTGCTCTTTCACATCTATACCGTCATCAGTGCCCGATTTGCGCCCTGTATATATAGGTACATCGCCTACTCCAGCTACACTTCCGTTATAGATAATATATTTTGCCAAACGAGGATCACGTCCATTATAAGGATTATTCTCATTATAGTTACTGTTAGCAATGTCCGAGATAGGATACCCATTAGCCATAGGGAACGCATCAACAAGGTTTTGTGACGGATTCATATTGCCACTACCATTCAAAGAAGGCGGAAAGTTATTTGCCTCCTGTGAGTTGGCAGCCTCACTATTACTAACATTTTCACGCCAAATAATCTCTTTAGGATTAATGCCTTTTTGCAAGTTCTCTACTACTTCTTTTGAATAATATTCCACTCCTTTATCATCCAATCCGCCCAATCCTCCATTGTAGTTGAGTACAGCGGCAGCCGCATTAGCAGCATCGGCCCATGAAGCAGGATTAGAGGCATCCTGAAAAGCCGGACTAGCAGCCAAAAGAGCAGTACGAACACGATAAGCACGTGCAATCAGACCATTGAATAACTGACGGGACTTCTCTCCCATTACAGTATTATATTTACCTTTATCCTGAGTAATACTCTGAAAATCGGCAGGTACCTCATTCACATCATTATACTCCCAAGGAAGTAATTCTTCGGCTTTTTCCAAGTCACTATATATCTGCTGTACACAATCAGCAAACGAAGCACGAGGTAAATTAAGGTCCGAGTTTATAGTAAGATACTCCGTCAAACGAGGTACACCGAGCAGTTCTCCGTTTTCTCCAAATCCAGCATGTGCACGAAGCAAATAGTATAAAAACATACCGCGAAGTCCATAAGCTTCCCCCTTGGTACGACGAGCAAACAATTGTGCTTTCTCTGCATCATCCGACCACCTTACCTTATCCACATTTTCCAGGAAAAGATTGATATACTGGATAGAACTGAACGAATTGGTCCATTGATTGATAGGCGTCCATAACCGGGAAGTCCAACCACCGGTAGCCATCGTGAGAAATGCATTGTTCTTCTGATTAATGACAGCATCATCTGTTGCATATTCACTATTATCATAGTATCCCGGAACGCAACGGTACACATTCACCAGGAAGCCTTGTGCATATTGAGCATCGTCGTACATCTGTTCCACATCCTTGAAGTTCTCGATGGCCGGCTCGAAAAGGTCATCACAACTATTCAGCATCAAGGCAGCAGCTACCAAAAATATTATTTTCTTTTTCATATTATGTACTATCTTTTTTAGTTAGATTTAGAATGCGGCCTTAAAGCCTAGATAGAAATTCCGGTATTGGGGAGCCCCCAAACTCATCTCCATATACTCACGTTCTTTTGCTATTGTAAGTAAGTTGCTTCCACCACAATACAAGCTAAGCCCACGTATAAAAGTTCCGTTGAAAGTATCTGTAGGAAAATCATAAGTAAGCTGCACATTACTCAAACGGAAAACATTATTCTTGTACATCCAGAAAGTAGAATTACGGAAGTTATTATCACCATTGCTGGTAGAAAGACGAGGATAAGTAGCTGTTTCTTTCGTTTCTTCAGTCCAACGTCCCATAACGATTTCTGAGAACTTGCTCGTACCTCTGTTCCAGTAATAAGAATTATTTTTAAAAGCCACCGCACCGGTTTGTCCCGATCCCATTGCAAAAAGAGTAAAGTTCTTGTATTTCAATGTCAAATTCAAACCAAAAGTAAATGGTGATGTAGACCACCCGCCTGCACCCAGATCAATCTGGTCATCACTATTGATTACACCATCACCATTGATATCCTTATACTTCAGGTCACCGGGACGAACTGTGCCGAATGTCTGCTTGGCATGTTTCTCGATATCAGCCTGATCTTGAAAGAAACCTTCGCAAACATATCCATAAGTTGCATCAAGTGCACGCCCCTGGCGCAACAAATAAGACTCATTCGCCACTTCATCACGAATAGAAGCTTTTGAAGAAAATACCATTCCATTAAACCCGAGAGTCACGTCGAAATCACCAATCTTTTTATTTGCACTTAGTGAAAAATCAAAACCAGTACGTTTGTCTTCATTATAATTGATCCAAGGTAAAAATGAAAGATCTGTGCCTAAATCGAAAAACGAAGGATAAATAGTAGAAGCACCTTGAGTTAGAAGTCCACTAGTCTTCTGAGTAAAATAGTTCGCATTAATTCTCAACAGTCTATTGAATAAAGTGGCGTCTATACCTGCACGAACTTCCTCACGAGTGATAAAGTCAAGATTCGGATTGTCACCTCGTTTTGAACCGGTCGTATTACCACCCACCGTTCCGTCATACCATTGAAACCAACCGCCTTTGTCAGAAAAATAGCCCTTATACATATAGTAATCAGAAATATCAAGATCCTGATGCAACTTGGCATAAGAAGCCGTAATCTTCAGATCGTCCACAAAGCCTACACTTTCCATAAACTTCTCTTTACTAAGTCTCCATCCCAAAGTGACCGATGGAGAAAAAGCGTTGCGATTTCCTTCCGGCAGCTTGGCTGAATGTACCAAAGCACCACTAAAGTCTGCATAATATTTATGATCGTAATTATAAGAAGCACGCAATCCCAGATTTACGTTGCTGGTACGATGATAATCACTACTCTCATGACCTTCATCAGCCGAACTTTGTGTCTGATATCCCCATCCCAACAAGGTCGCAGATACATTATGGAATGTCTTAAATGTACGGTTATAATCAAACTGTGCACTGAAAGTCATGGTCTGGTCGTAAGTCGATTTACCTACATATTCGTTAGTTGATTTTGTATCATCATTGAATTTGGTAAGTCCGATAATCATATCCTTACCATTCACATTAGACCATTTAGGCTCATAAATAGCATACTTTTCAGCATAAGCTTCTGAATAATAAGAAGTGTAATCTACGCTATAAGCAGTTTTGAAAGATAAGCCCTTTAACAAGCCTCCAAGATCCGCCATCACAGCCACATCAAACATAAATCTACGTGCTTTTTCCTTCGTATATCCAGCAGCAAGCAATTCGGAAAACGGGTTTGTCGTGTCTGCCGAAGTACCTCCTAACAGATACTTACCGTCTATAAGATGATTGCTGTTGGTTATATATTCCTGTATATATGCAACATTAGGATCCATCATATCAATGGGTAATAATGGTGCAAACCAGTTGGGGCGCAATGTAGAAGCCGCTCCCCAAAAGTCACCACGGCCTTGATAACTATTGTCAAAGATAATAGCAGCATTAGTAGTTGCTTTAAGCCATGGAGCCAGTGTCATATCCACATTACCACGTACATTAAAACTCATATCATAAGCTTTCTTTGACTCACCGTATTTCAACAGGCTATTAGCATAATTCATACCGAAGTTCAAGTAATAATGAGTCTTTTCATTACCTCCATACACTTCACCCGTAACATCTGAATTAGTATAGAACTTTTTCAAATAATCTGAACTATAAAAGTCTATGTCCGGATAACGATAAGGATTAGTACCCATTGCTGTGTTATAAATAGTACCGGCATCATACCTTTCTGCTATACCGTCATTACGACAAGCTTCATTGTACATGGTCATATAACAATCTGCATCCAAGTACTTAGGATAAGCCTTCGGGACATTCACCCCTACATTGGCACGAACATCGATATGCATGGGTGAATCTTTGCCTCGCTTGGTAGTGATAAGAATTACTCCTTTCGCGGCACGGCTACCATAGAGTACCACAGCTGCCGCATCTTTCAGCATAGATATACTTTCCACTTCCGAAGCCTTTACACTTGATGCACTACGAGGCACACCGTCTACCAGTACCAACGGTCCTTGTCCCCAAAGGGATGATCCATTGTAACCACCGACAAAACTTTCAAGGCCCACAAGGCTATTATTGTTAGCAGTCTTCTTTGTCAGCTCTGACGTGTTGACAGTAGAAATGGCATGAGTCAAATCTTCCTGAGCAACTTTGCCGAAAGCCACATTCACTAAGCTGTCCTTGCTTTCCTCCTGTGCCTGCACACCTGTCATGCTAAGCAATGACATGGCAAAAACAGTACAGCCGATATATATAAACTTTCTATTCATATTTCGCGTCATTATTAGTTAATACGTCATGATTACCATCCCGGATTTTGGCCAAAGCCTTCATACAAGTAAACATCTGCTTTGGGTAATGGCAGCCAATAGTGTCTGTCGGTATACTTTCTCTCCACCAGTACCACTTCTTTCAAGTTCATGATTTCATTCTCCTCCGGATGCTCTTTGTTATAGCTTGCGGTAGGGACACGGTCAAACTCAATCTTTGTCTTCAAGGTATAAGGACTCTTATCAAGAAGCATCCAACGACCACCTCTGACGTTAGCATTATTCACTATTTTTAGACAGAGCTTACTATTCATATAACCTGTAAAACACCCTTTCTGTGGATCTTTCTCTTCACTGTCCGCTCCATTCGTATACAACTGGCAATATTGTCCGTTTCCAGTTTCTCCACACCATTCACCGTCAAATATGATGTCTTTATAAAAACGCGGATCACGATTTTTCCAAGGATACTTAGGATCATATCCTGATTCTGCATCGGCTTTTGTCATATCTTTGATCGGATAGCCATTAGCCATACCAAAATAATTTACATAATTAGCAGTCGGATAACATTTAATACCAGCATTGATATGAGAACGCGGACGAAAATCCGTATTCATGTTATAGTTCCAACGACCATCATACTGCACTAAATTTTCGCGGAAGATAGCTTCTTTCACCCCGTTAAGTTTACCGCCGGAATTGTATACGACAAACAGGTCGTTATAATTTTCCATATCTGCTAATTCATAGCGTTTAGTATCCTCAACAATCTTCAAAGCTTCGCCAAAAGCTTCAGCTGCACGCTTACAACGTCCCGCATCATACTCTTTGTCACCTCCGGAAGCCCAGTTCATTAGCGGACTACCCGCCCAAAGCAATGTCTTCCCTTTATAGGCCAAGGCCATAATTTTATTAATACGAGTATCATTCAAACCAAGAGTAGCTCTACCAGCAGTTGTTTGATCCCAGTCAACGGGAAGCAAAGGAATAGCATGGTCAAAATCAGCCACACATTTTTCAGCACACTCTTGCCAGGTAAGCCTGGATAATGCAGGAGCAACATCCGGCGGTAATACTTGGTCAACATAAGGCATTCCACCCCACCATTCCATCAACATAAAATGAAACCATCCACGGAAAAAATAAAGTTGTCCTTCAATAAGATTACGTTCTTCTTCTGTAGCACTTACCAAATTACCAAGATTAGCTATACCAATGTTAGCCTTACGGATACCATACCAGCAAAGTTTCCACAGATTACCCTTATCACTGCGTTCCTGTGAATTAGCCTTTCCACCACGTATAGAAGAAGGATAAGAATAATAACAGGTAGTCCATCCCCAGAAATCACCATAGTCAATATTACGGGCAAAGAGGCGAAGCTCCTGTGGCTCCCAATAATCTTCCTCACCAAAATTAAAACTAGTATGATACTCACTGTTTGATACAACAGGTATACAGTTATAGAGTTCCTCGGTAAATCCCTGGAAATTCTTGAAATTCTTATATGGATCATTCTCTTCAATGTCACTATATGGAGATTTGTCCAAATAGTCAGTACAAGAAGTAGCTCCCAACATACCGGCCAAAGTGATGACCGACGTAAGGAATATTTTATTAATATACTTATTCATAGTCTTTACTTAGTATTTATAAAGTAATGTCGATACCAAGATTGAAACGGCGCATTGTCGGATAAGCACCATCAGAAGAACTATATCCGGTATTAGATTCGCGATCATCCGGCATTTTAGTCCACATATAAAGATTATCACCGTTCAGATATATACGGCAGTTTTTGATCCCCATCTTCTTCAACCAGTTTGATTTTTGGAAAGTATAGGACAATTCAACGTTTTTCAAACGCAAATAAGAACCATCGTACCAATATCTAGTGCCTGATGCTGCTTGATCAATAGTGGTCCCCCAACGCGGTGCGGGCAGAGTAGCACTCCCATCGGGAGTCCAATAATCACCTTCAGCATAAGCTACATGAGCAGTGCTACGGAACGTCGGGAAATTGACTTCACGAGTCACATTGTTTACTCCATAGAACTGTGCAAAAATGCTAAATCCCTTCCATTCTGCTCCGATTGAAGCATTGTAAGTATTCTGAGGCATCGTAGAATACTGATAGGGAGCACGGTCATCAGCATCAATTACACCGTCGCCATTAAAATCGACAATGTTATAATCCCCAGGGAGTTTTGCATCATTACCCGTTGTCCAAACCGGACTTCCAATCACGTCATCCCATGTAGCAAGATTACCATGATCAATATAAGAATATACCTGATTAATGGCATGTCCCGCCCCTTTCTGGTAATCAGGTTTCAAAGGTGCATCATCACGGAATTTCACTTTGTTGACAGCATGAGTCATGCTAGTATTGAGCCAAGCACGAATACCATTATTAAAAGTATGGTTCAATCTCAACTCCAACTCATAACCATGACTGCTCACTTTACCGAGATTAGCATAAGGAGCATCAGTTCCAAAATAAGAAGCTATCGCTCTATCGCTTCCCTTCACTAAAATATCAGTACGAGTGTCATTGAATATATCCACCGAACCGGCAACCGCCCCTCCTAAAAAAGCATAATCAATACCTAAATTTCTCTTTTCTACAGTTTCCCATGAGATATTAGGATTCCCCAGTCGACTGATTGTGTAGTAAGTATAAGGAGTATTGGCAGGCTTAATATTACCCATTAGTGTGTTACCTCCATAATCCAACTGATTTTTATATAAGAAACGACCATCTGTAAATCTTTGCCAAGGCTGAACCACCGCATCATCTCCCACTCTACCCCAAGAAGCTCGTAACTTCAACATATCGAGAAATTTCAGGTTGTTCTTAACAATTTTTTCCTCGCTAATCATCCATCCTAATGAAAAAGAAGGGAAAAAAGCAAAACGGTAATCAGGACCGAACTTCTCTGAACCATTATAGGCACCATTAGTTTCGAAGAAGTAGCGCATAGCATAATTATAAGTTAAACGAAACACCCAATCTTCACGATAAATAGGGAACACACTGCCCGACGCTTCTTTCAAACGACTGAAAAGAGCAAGAGCAGTCACTTCATGTTTACCGAAATTTCGTGCATAATCCATTTGCATGGAATAATAAAGCTTACGATAAGTAGCACCAGTATTCACGCTACCAGCCTGATGTTCCCAATAGATAGGATTGATAATAGCATCCAAACCGGTACCAAGCTCCGGTTGTTCCAAAATAATTTCTCCAGTATCAGGTCTAACCCACATACGCTGAGAATTATGATACATATCATTGACGCCACGCTTATTCTCAACGAATGTATAGTCCATTGAGAAATTAGCTTTGAATTTCAGCCCTTTGGTAAGCATATGCAAATCTTGCTCAAGGATAAAATCTGAAGTCATCTTTGTAGTCGTACGTTTCTCCGACCCTGCTACAGCCAGTTTGTATACGGAGTTAGGCACATCGGCATCACGAGGTTGATACCATCCCCACATACCGTTAGAATAAATCGGACGCATGGCATCAGGAGCACTTTTATAGGCTGCTGCCCAAAAAGTTGCATCTTGGTCATTATAGTCCCATGGTACGGTACGCTGAGCATTCGATCCAAATAGATTGGTAGAAAACTTTGTAGTTTTAGTCAATTGGAAATCCAAATTACTACGCACATTAATACGATTATAGCCAAAACCATAATCATAGCCACGACGGTTATCATATACTTTAAACAAGTCACCCTCACTTACAAAATCAGCCGCTGCAAAATAACTGACAATTTTTGTACCTCCGGAAACATTGACACTGGTATTGTAAGACATGGCTGTACTATTAAACAGTGCTTTTTCCCAATCAGTATTAGGATAACGATCCCATTCTTCCGCATTGGCAGGATGACGATACTTATCAATAATGGAAGTCGGAGTATAGTCATTCCAGCCATTAGGATTAAGACAAGCCTCGCGTTCAATAGAGTTATTCAACAGATAAAAAGTATCGTATGCATCATACTTCTCCGGTAGTTTGGATGCCACCTTTGCTGTTACATTAGCTTTGATTTGCACACTAGCTTTTCCTTCCTTACCACGTTTGGTAGTTATAAGAATTACACCATTGGCACCCTTCACACCATAAACAGCCGTAGCAGAGGCGTCTTTTAGCACTGAAATATTCTCTACAGACGAGATATCTACCGAACTCATCTCACGTTCAATACCATCCACCAATATTAAAGGTTCACTATTATTCCACGAGCTCTGTGTACGAATGATAATCTGAGGATCTTCTGCACCAGGCATACCAGAAGAAGCAGAAGTAATAACTCCCGGCAAAGACCCTGTCAATGCTGAACCAAGACTAGTTACACCACCGGCACGTTCCAGTGTCTTGCCACTTGTCTGCGTGATAGCACCTACCACTGACGCTTTCTTCTGTTGCCCGTAACCTACAACTACTACTTCTTCCAGTTGTTTGGTATCATCTTCCAACGTCACTTTTATCATCCCTTTGGAAGATACTTTCACTTCCTGTGGTTTCATTCCTACATACGAAACAATAAGGACGGACTTCTCACTAGGCACAGTCAACACAAAATTGCCATCTATATCTGAGATCGTACCTACTGAATTATTACCTTTTAAAGTTACCGAGGCTCCAATGATTGTCTCACCATTACTGTCAAGAACCGTTCCCCTCACCGTTATCCCTTTCTGTGCTGATGCTGTTA
>PPYE01597928.1_pt1 | contig 20170 bp, 19 predicted proteins | sample 1559881 | NCBI WGS metagenome assembly PPYE01 (sample SAMN08240022, study PRJNA423297) | Human gut metagenome, whole genome shotgun sequencing project.
ATTGACAAACTTTTCAAAGAACTCATTTTATTTACTGCCAGAGCCGCTTAGGTTTGGCGATTTTTTAACGAACTATTGATGCCATATTCTCAAAGTTTTAAATTAAAAAATAAGTTGATTTTGAAATATCCGGTCAAAGGAGGCCTGCTACAGTCCTATCTTTGTCCTTCAATTTCTGCGCCCAATATATGGCATTTTCTGAAAACTACAAAGAACTTTTGATGATTTTTTCTTGTTTTTGCCGAAAATATGCCCATAAGCATAAAAAAAACACTGCCAACAATAGCCGAATTATTTTTTTTGCCTTATATTTGCAATGTTCTCCTGCGCAATTTTTAAATCTTACGATTATGGAAACAGGAGTTGGTTTCATCAATCTTGATGATTCTGTAAAAATTGCGCTTAACATAGCACTTGCAGTGGCTCGTGAAAATGCGAACGAGTGTTATACACCCTCGCATTTGTTGAAGGCTCTACTTCATAAAGATGTAGGGTTAAGAGATTTTATAATAAGTATAGGCAAGGATTTAGGCTATCTGGAGGAATGGGCGGACGTGTATATCGAACAATGCCCGAAATCCACCCAGTTGTCCGAAATCAAGCCTTCGGAACGGATTGACGCCGTTTTCCGTGCCGCAGACGATGCACGAATCCAGTTCGGGCTGTTCGACATCAATCCCATCTGTGTGCTATTGGCACTGGCAAAGCCCGGTGTCGCTTTTTCCAGCGACCAGCTCAGGTCTTTCCCCATTCTGGAAAAGGATATCCATTCCATATATATAGGTAACGGGCAGCCGGCATGTCCTTCTGCCACTACGGAGAAGTCCTATGCCCCGACTTCCGCCTCATCCTCCTTCTTGGGCAAATACTGTGTGGATCTAACCGAAGATGCGGCCAACAAGCTGCATCCGGTCATCAACCGCGACCGTGAAAACCGTATGGTCATGGAGATACTGGGAAGCCGGAGCAAGTCCAATGTCCTGATTGTCGGTGATGCCGGAGTAGGAAAGACAGCACTGGTTTACGGACTTGCCTGGGAGATAGTCAGCCATAAAGTGCCCTCGTTTCTGGAAGAAACCCGTGTATTTGAACTGGACAACGCCTCCCTGATTGCGGGAGCCACCTACAAGGGGGAAATCGAGGACCGCCTGAAAAACATCCTGAAAGAATTGCGGAATATCGACAATGCAATCCTGTTTATTGACGAAATCCATGTATTGCTGGACAACCGACAAGGAAATACCGGTGCGGGAAATGTATTGAAATCCGAACTGTCGCACGGCGACCTGACCGTCATCGGCGCCACCACCATTGACGAATACCGCAAAATCATCGAGCCGGACCATGCTTTCAGCCGCCGTTTCGAGGTCATACAGGTAAGCGAACCGGACATAAAGTCCGCTATCCAGATGCTACACTCCGTGCAGAAACAATACGTGGACTACCATCATGTAAGAATCAGCAACGAAGCCGTAGCCGAATGTGTCCGTCTTGCCAAACGGTATATCAAAGACCGCCGTCTGCCTGATTCCGCCATCGGTCTGCTGGACATGACGCTCTCCGCCATCAAGATGGTCAATGAAACAGGAAAGAAGAATGTGGAGACCCTGCTATCCGGGCTGGATGAAATAGAAAAGGACGAAAAGGACCTTCAGGAAAAGACCGAAGAACTGAAAACGCTGCTTTTCGTAATGCACAACAAATTAAGCCCCATCCTTTTAGGAGTCATACCCGATGAAGCGGATATCCATGAATTGCAGGAGTATGAAGAACTGACCGGCTATCTGAGAAACGCATTGAACGTCCTCCTCCAATTTGCAGAGAAGAAAATAGAGGAGGTGGGTATCTATGAGGTAGCCGCCGTTGTCGCCAGCAAGACAGGCATCCCTATCGGCAAGATACAGTCGCAGGAAAAGGAACGGCTACTCAATATGGAAGATTATCTGAGGCGACGCGTCGTCGGACAGGACCAGGCCCTGAAGACATTGACGGATGCCATCCTGGAATCCCGTAGCGGCATGAACAAGCCGGGACAGCCCATCGGCTCCTTCTTCCTGCTGGGACCCACCGGTACCGGCAAGACCGAACTTGCCAAAGCACTGGCGGAAGCCCTGTTCAATGACGAGAAATCCATGATCCGTTTCGACATGTCCGAGTTCAAGGAAGAACACTCCGCCGCCCTGCTGTACGGAGCGCCTCCGGGATATGTGGGATATGAGGAAGGCGGCATGCTGGTCAATAAAATACGGCAACAGCCATACGCCGTTGTCCTTTTTGATGAAATAGAGAAAGCGCACCCGTCCGTATATGACATTTTCCTGCAAATCATGGACGAGGGAAAACTGCATGACCGTCTGGGCAAGGAAGGGGATTTCTCCAACTCCATCGTGCTGTTCACATCCAATGTAGGAAGCGAGTGGCTGACCAAGCAACTTGAGTCCGGCAATGTTCCGTCCACCACCCAGATCATGGAGGTGATGGGGCAGTATTTCCGTCCGGAGTTTCTGGCACGCCTGTCTGAAATCGTTCCGTTCTCCCCCATCCGCGAAGACATACTCCTGAAAATATTCGACATACAGTTCAACGGAGTCAGAAAACTTCTGGACAAGCAGGGTATCGGCATAACCATCACCGATGATGCCCGTAAGATGCTTGCACACAAAGGATTCACACCCAAATACGGTGCCCGCCAAGTGGCCGGTGTAATCCGTAACTATCTGCGCAGACCGATTTCACGGCTTATCATCAACGAGGAGCTGGGCAAAGGAAAAAGTCTGGAGGTAGGTCTGGACGAACAGAATGAATTAACCTGGAATATTCACCAATAATCAAGTACACTATGTTTGGATATACCGTATTCTTAAAGATAGGCAACCTGGCTGCCTCCTCACTGACCGACATGTACAAGGACAGCTACCAGCTCATCGGTTGCGAATTCGGATTTGCCCAAGGGATAGATATCAAAGGACAGGCACAGACCGAGGTAAAAGGCGGCACGTTTTATGTAACCTACCCTCATCTTCCCAACCGTGACATGATCCAGTGGATGCTGGATGCCCGTAAATACCAGAGCGGAGCCATCGTAGTCCATGACAACCAAGGCTCCACACTCGAAAAGATACTCTTTGAGAAAGCGACCTGTGTGGATATGGAAATCAGCTATATCCGGCAGGGCAAAAGCTATATTGCGACCAAACTGACCGTACAGGCACAGAAACTGGCATTCGGTACAGAAGAGTTTGAAAATCAGTGGGTGTTTTAAAAACAGCAGCGTTATGGGACTTTTTAATTTTCCGCAAGTGGACAGCAACGTGAATGTCATATTCAGCGTTGACGGCGACGAATATGCAGTGGAACAGTTCAAAATAGGTTTTCACCAGCCAGTAGATAACCTAAAGAACCAACCGGAAGGCGAAGTGCGTGGAGGACGAATCATGATAACCCTTTCGCAGACGGTGAAAAGCAACATCTACGGATGGGCTGTGAAACCGTGGGTGAAAAAGAACGGGGCAGTTCTGTTCAAGACTGGAACGTCCGGAATCGTGTTTGAGGTGGCGTTTACGAATGCATATTGTGTCAATCTGAGACGGGTTATAGAGGCTTTGGGACAAGGATTGTCAACAAGTCTGATTCTATCTCCAGAGAGTGTAAGCGTGAATGGTATTGAATTTGATAATCGGTGGGTAAAGTAATGGGCGATATTCTGAATAATAGAATAATAACTCTAGAGGATTTTGAGTTTCTAAAATCAATAGGAGTTCCATATACAGGTTATGTCAAGGGTATTGGATATACCTGTCCTGTGTATATGCCAGCACAGGCTTTCAGGATTACAGATGGTAATGTGCAATGGAGCAGTTGTGAGTTACACCCTCTTTTTTATCAAGCTATAGATGATAGTCCAGAGCGCATCTTTTTGAGCATGGGATACACTACTGAAGATATAATTGAAAGAATAACTTATGATAATGGTAATGGAACCATAACTGTTGCTGTGGGAAACCGGTCTGTAACTTTTCCAAAAGAACAAGGTAAGGTTAATGTGTATTTGAATCAGGAAGGTGGTAATTATTTTATTTATATAGAAGCTACAGATTCAAAAGGAAATATTCTTTTGAGTGATTCAAAAACGATTCGTTCTTATATACATGAGAAAGGAATTAAACAAGATTTTGACATTACAGATGGAGTGGGCTTTAATAAGGAAATTCTTGATAATATTAATACAGGAATTGGAGCTTTTGGTATTGGGTTAGGTGCGAAAACTGAAATAATAGATTATGGAATAAGAAGTTTTCATGGTTATTCTTGGAAGCAGTTTAATTCACTCGATAAAAAGCAGCAGTTACTTAAAGAGGCTCAAGCAATTGGAAAAACCGGGACTAAATATTTAAAAGGTATGAAAATGCTTGGAAACTGGAGTTCGTATGCTTCTGCTGGTTATTCTGTTTCCTTAATATTTGTAGAAGATGGAAGAACATTGGAAAAGAAATTTGTTAAAGCAGCATTAGATGTGGGATTTACCTATATAGGTATATTGGGACCATGGGGATTTGCTATTAGTTCTATTTACTATTTGGTGGATACAGCTACAGATGGCTTTGGATATTTTAATGAATAAAGTTATGCATAAAATCTTAGAATATTTGTTTTATAAAATTCAAGTATTGACTCGATATATGGACACAAGTATGTATTTAAATATACATGTTCCATTTATTATGTCTACAGTCTTATTATTCTATTTGGCAGATATTGCAATTATATACTATTATATTATAATGGGATATTCACCACAAAAAAATCCAAGTAATGTGTTTTTGGTGGTTTTCATTATTATGATTTTATTATGGAGTAGTCTCTATTTTTATTATCGGTATAAACATAGAAATGAACGAATTATGGAAAGAAAAATTTATGAACATAGTTCTAATGTATGGGCATATCTTTTCATATTTACTCCTTTTATTGTATTATTAGGATTTGCTTTATTTTTTAGGGTGTCCAGTTCTACGCTCTCGTTTTTGGTATTGATTTAACAACTTAAGATATTGATTATTAACTATAACACTATTGTTTTTAGGTACAATTTTAACATACAAAAAAGCATAGCTAATTCATTGAATCAATATATTTTAAAGAGATATGATTATCAGCACTTTGGAACTTGCATCATATCTTTTTTGAACTAAAAGCTGGAACATCAAACTGGACACCCTATTTATTTTTTTAATTTCATTGTTTATGAAAGAGTATAAGGTATTAATAATTTATACAATCTCCAATGATCAATCAAAAAAGTCATTTGAAGAAGAACTGGAGAGATACGGTCTGGAACGGGTCGGGACGCAAGATATCTTTGCCCTTCCCTTAGAGGAATACCGGACAAAGGTACAGGCATTCAAAGCCTACCTGCGAGCCTATGTACGCAAGCATCTGGACAGCCAAGACACGGTACTGTTCGTTGAATCACGCATGAACGAGGAACGGACCCTGACCGCCATGCTGCAAACCAATCTGATGAGTGAAGAAGAATAAAATAACATAAGGATATGAGTGCACAATCGTATATCAAGTTCTGGACAGCCGAACCCTCGGAGCATGAAGAAGTGCAGGCATACGACCTGCTGGGCTACGAGTATGACTTCCGGAAAGAAACCACTCCTAACGGAAAGGTAACCGGGAAGACCTACGGCGGTAAAATACGGGTAAGCATTGCCGGATTTCCTACAGAGGAACTCTTGGAATGGATGTTCAATTCAAGAATCCTGAAGGACGGAGAGGTGATGAACACTTCCGGCCTGCCCGGTACTCCCAAAGAGATCATCCGTTTCAAGGGAGCAAAATGCCTTGATTTCAATGTGCATTCAACAACCAAAGAGAGCCGTACCTCACTATTCATCCACTTCCGGGAAATGGAGACCGGCGATTCGTGTCACTTAAACTTATAATCATGAACTGGTTCACTTCATTGTTCAGAAACAAAAAATCCTCAATGCCGGATGACCGCTACGTGATGCGGCTGTCCGTCTGCCATGAGACATACAGCATTGAAGAGTTCGACCTGCAATTCAAGCGGAATACAGACCGTGACGGATTGCCTGAAGGTGAGGCATACGGCGGATTCGTCACCTGTACCCTCAGCGGGATGCCGGGTGACGAGCTGTTGAGATGGGCCGCATACAGCCACTCCCATGAAGACGGCGAAATACGGATCTACCTGAAGGAGCAACCCGACCAACAAGCGGCATTTGCCTTGCGCTTTGTGGAAGGGAACTGCATCCGTCTGCAACGCAAGGTTGACCGTATCTCCAATTCCAGCAGCATCGTCCTTCTGTTTGCCGCAAGAACACTAAAATTCATAGACGAAGAATTTGAAAACGAATGGCACTGACAAGTATGGAAACAAAGTTTTGCAAATTGCCCCTGGATTTTGAAGCCTTGCTCAGCGAGGATGTGGAAAACAGCCGTCTTGCATCCTGCTCGGAAATCGAGTCCATCGACCAGTTTATCGAACTGCTGATCAGTACGGCTCCCGGCGAACATGCCTTTGACAAGGAGTTCGGCTGTGAGATCTTTTTTCTCGACTTTGAAAGCATTGTCTCACACACCCGTTGGGAAGGACAATTCTCGGAATACATAACCAAGGCAATTACCCGGCACGAGAAGCGGCTTACGGGTGTAAATGTACGTGTCATCATTGATGACACCACCCGACAGGACAATGTATTTGATGCTCCCGCCGTAAAGAAACGTGTACAAGTATATGTATATGGAACCCTGGTACATACCGGAGAAAAACGGTGTTTCTATTATGTAATCTATTTAGGACCGATTTCAACCCGATGAAAGGATTATGAGTACAGAAAAATACAATAAAGAGCAAATCAGAAACCGTATGCTGAAATACGCTGCGGCTTTCTGGGGAATAAAAAAGGCGGAAAACTTCGACCCGGTTGTCAAGCTCCTGCTGGAAGCATTGTCCAACGAGATATATATGCTGGGAGAGGATTTTACCGCCATCGAGACAAGGCTGCTGGAAAAGACCGCCCGAATCCTTACCCCGGACATCCTTACCTCACCCTTTCCCGCACACGGCATCGTACACGCCTATCCCATAGAACCGTGTTACCTGATAACCCGGGAATCGGGCATGTATTACGAGAGCGACTCGCTTACCCGGAAGCTATCGACCGGAAGCGTATCGTTTTATCCCGCCTGCGATACCCTGCTGCACAAAGCCGACGTGAAATATATGGTCTGCGACGACCTTCTCTACCGGATAGCCCCTACCTTGGAGAAGACCATGATTGCCCGTGCAGAGACAAGGATGTCTCCGCGTACCGTCTGGTTAGGAATGGCGGTGGATGAATCCATTTCCGACCTTGAAGACTTTTCGTTCTATCTAGATTTTCCCAACCTTACGGAGAGCTATGAATATCTGCTCCTGCTCCCCTGTACGGAATGGTCCGTAGAAGGGAAGACAGTCGTGATGGAAGGGGGAATCCATGAAAAGACAACCATACAGAAAGAACCAACCCGTGCCTTTTTCCAAGACTATGACGTAATGTCCGTCATAGACAAGGAAGTCATGGATATTTACAGCAAACATTTTCTGAAGGTATCGCAGTCCTTTCCACTCGACGGTTCCTGCAGGAAAAACCTTCCGGACACCCTGCGGTCCTGTTTCAAAGAGGCCGTTCTGGAGAAGATGCAGGACAAGCTGGTATGGGTGAAGATACAGTTCCCCGCCCATTTCACAACGGAAGTCCTTGAAGAACTTCATGCCAAGGATTCCACGGAAAGCTATGGAACCTACTCCATCCGCAAAGGAGGATGCGAGCGTTTCGACTCCCGTTCCGCCAAGGAGCTGCTCGGCTATCTGTCCGACCTGCTGGATGACGAGACCCATGCCTTCAATGCCGTATCAAGCATCAAGCTACAGGCACTTACCATCCAGATGGAGCAGCTGATGGCGCAAATGAAACAGACAGCGGACAACATGAACGAGTTCAGGGAAACACCTTATTACCTTATGATTGACGAATTGTCCGGCAAGGGGCAGATTACCGTCAAATACTGGACAACCAACTGTGAGGTAGGAAACCGGATACAGGCAGGCGTAAACCTGTCCCCCAATGCCACCACTTACCTGGACCCGAAGACACTGGCTCTGGTCAGTACCACCTACGGCGGGAAACAAGCCCCCCAAAACAGAGAACGGATTGACATCTACAAATACGCCTTCATTTCGCACGGCCGTGTCCTGACACAGAACGACATAGCCAGCTTCTGCAAAAAAGAACTCGGAGAACTGCTGGTGCGGACAGAAATCCGGAACGGGGTGGAAATCAGCCCGATGCCGCACGAAGGACTGATCCGAACCAAAGAAGTCCATCTGATTCTTGGAACGAAACTGGATGAGCCTTCGCAGGAAAAACAGATAAAAGACAATCTGCGTACCAAACTCTCGGCCTGTTCGCCGGACACATTCAACTACCGGATATTCATAGAATACAATAAAGCATAAATACCATACTTATGAACCCAGTTACCCAACATCTCATTTCATCGTACCTGCTGATGCCGCTGCTGACCGTGATTTTCGGAATCGCGGCCTATTTTATCGCACGCAAGAACAAACTGCTCAACAACAAAAAACTGATTGCGTATCTGCTGCTGTGCGGCATAATCCTTGCCCTGCCCGGCCTGTCCGGATTCATGGACTATAACTTCATGCCTTATGCCTACATCCTGCTGGTCATCCTGTACTGGACTGCCGGATATTACAACCGGCTCATCCTTCGCAAAGTATGGAAATATTCGGAGGAATATGACTCGGATACCTTGTACATCAACCGTGAACGGAGCATCGTAATGGATGTGGACATATTCCGCAGGGTGGATGACCCCGCATCGGAACGCATAACCGGCAAGGCATCCGAGGATGTCATCTTCGGGCAGTGGTTCCAGCGCATGATTGACGACTGCAACCTCAAATCACCGTCTTCGCCCATCGTATATAAGAATGAAGGAGGAGCCTATTACGAATGGGTATTCTATACCAAACCGTCCTTTTTCAAGAGACGGCGCTATATAGACCCCGACGTTACACTTGCCGGCAACAAGCTGAAAAGACACGATGTAATCATAGCCAAGCGTGTGGCAAACGAACTTATAAAGTATAACGAATATTAAATAGAAACATTATGATAGGAAAACAGAGCCAAAAGAAAAAATATCCGCTGGTAAACTGGGCGGACGGAATGCCCGTCAACAAAGGGCATTTCACCCAACAGGAAGACCACTTTACGGACCGGTTGTGCGAATACCAGTCGTTTCATCTGAACCGCAATACCTACGGACTCCTGCCATTCAAGAAAGGAGAACCGGTTTCCGGCGATTTCAGCATTACGGAACTCGTTACAGGCACCTTGGAAGTCCGATTGAAACGTTGCCACGCCCTTACTTCCGGAGGTTACCTGATAGATTATGATGCCGGTGAGGATGACGAACTCACCGCCAGTTTCCATATCCCTACAGAAGAGGAAGAAGAAAAGGACAAGCGGTGGGATGTCATACTGATGGCAGACCCTTTCGAGCATCTTCCTTCGGGTATTCCGAACGAGAAGGAAATCAGTCCACGCCAGCCCAATGCCTTACCCAAATATGCGTTGAGCGTGCTGCCGAGCGGACAGACCGACGGAAGCGAGCTGGGAAGACACTTTCTGCTGATCGGCCGCCTGCGCAAGAACGGAAACCGCTGTGAAGTGGACGGAAACTTCATCCCGCCATGCACAAGCATGTCCAGCCATCCGGACCTGAAAGGCTACTATACCAAATTCGGGCAACTCGTGGATTCCATAGAAAAAGCTTCGTTTGACATCCTTGCCAAAGTGGAGAATGCAGAAAAACAGACCAGCCTGGCCACCAACATCGGTATGCTGTGCCGCCATGTCATGCTGTTCATATCCGATATCTACTTCTCCTTCCGCAACGAGGGGCAATACTATTCACCGCTACACTTCCTGAATGTATTCTCCACATTGGCTCACCGCCTGTATTCAATGACCTGTGGACAACCCTCAGCCGTCTGGAATATATCGGCAAGCACAAGGAAAACATCGTTGTCGCCGAACGCTCCAGACAACCGAAAGAATCGAGCGAGTCACGCTGGAACATACTGGACTAATCCCCTATAAGCGAACGGACATGACGGAAGAACAAGATAAAATAGTACGGTTTGACGAACATTCCCATTCATTCAACCTGCCGGATACCGACTTCAAGGCGGAAGTGGTGGCCAGCGGACTGAAAGAGGCCGGGTATGATGCAGAGCGTACCCTCATATTCAGACGGGGAGACATCCGGCGCGGATTCTCGAAAGACATCCATGACATCCACCCGGAATATTCCCATTATGACCTGACGGATTACCTGTATCTTTATGTGAACAGGAGAAGCCTTTATGACGAGCTGCCCGAAGGCATATTCCACAAGAACCTTTACCAGTCCGAGAAAATATCGAAGGAACAGGTGCTGGACGAAATCCGCATCCACCGCGAAGAGGAATTTTTCGCCCGCCGTTTCTTCAAGCCTTTCGAAATCTCCCTGGACCATATGCTGGTAGCCTTCCAGAATAAGGAACGCCGCATTGACGAGATGAACGTACATCCGGATTTCGTAAGCATCTTTTCCGGTCAATGGCCCGTACTGGAACTGCTGCCGACCCATCTGGCGGTCATGCTTATCCATATGCTGGCCTATATGGAACAGATTACAGCGAGCCTCTCCAAAGCCGGCGAGTGCATGACCATTCTGACCGGTGTGCCCGTGCATATCAAGAGAGGAGACAAATGCGTGGTGGAAGTGGATTCCTGCCTTATTCCCAAATTGGGAAGCTGCATTCTGGGAGACGACATGGTTCTGGGAAACAGTTTTGCCGACGGCACCTACCAGATGCTGGTAGAAATCGGTCCACTGTCCGCCCGACGGATGGAGAGCTTCTTTCCCGGCGCTGCCGACAGTAAAATACTGAATGCGCTGACAGAACTGTTCCTTCCCTCGGACAAGGAGATACAGATCCGCTACATCATCCAGCAGGAAGATGCCCGGTTCAGGCTGGGAACCCCAACCGAACAAGGCGCCTATCTGGGTATCAGCACCTATTTATGAATATAAAACATCATCCTATATGAAACCGAAAAACAACACAGAAGTAAGGAAAGCCTATCTGAGATTCGCGGGCTATCTGACATGCTGCACCATCCTTGCGGTAAGCATCTTTGCCTGTTTCCTGAAAACCTCCGGCATAGAAGTAAAGCGAATCACGGAGCAGGCACTGGAATATGACCATATCTATGCCAAAGAGCTGTCCCTGTCGAACAGCATGGACTCCATCTACCAGTACATGAAACTGATGAACACTTCACCGCAAATAAACGACAAGCTCCTGCAAAGCGTTGTCAGTACGCGCAAGATGAACCTGCTCAAATATGTCCAAGGCATGGACACCAAAGATTGCAGGCTTTACAGGCAGCTGCTGGAAAACCTCAACATCTTCCTCGGGGTAAAAGACTCCATCCGTCTGCTGAATATCCAGGAAGAGATGGTGAAGAAAGACCTGATGCAGTGCATCCAAGACAACTGGAAAACAAGGCGTAACCTGAATGTGGGTTCCGGCGGCAACAAACAATAAAACGGAAAGCCATGGACAACAACAGAAAGACAATGAACAAACGGGAAATATTCATGGGACATGCCTATGTATTCCTGTTCTTTTTCCTGACAACCGTAGCGTGTTGTCTGGTAATCTTCATGTGGAACTCAGATTTCAAGATGTTTGAACAGAAAGAGTTCGTAAAGATCAAGATGAACCGCATCAAGGATTTCCAGCAGGAACAAGCGGAAAGCCAGTTGCCGGTGGACTCCCTGTTCCGTAAAATAGAAACATTTGAACCGGGCGTTTACGCCCAGTATGAAGAAGACGACATCCATTATCTGATAAACAACCTGCGGAACACATACGAAAGGAACAGCTGGGACAAGCGATACAAGCTGTTCATGCACATTGCCGACTTTTATGCCATGTGGCTGTCCGACAGGAAACAGCTATGGAGTATCGGACAAAACATAAGTCTGTTCAAAGCCAATCTGGAGGAGTGCGAGATAGGCTTGCAGAAAAAGGAGGAAGACTTGCGCTCAGGAACTAAAAACAAATGACATGGGAAAAATTTATACCAGAAAGATTCTGTTCGTAATCGCAGCCATGCTGCTGTGCATCCTTGTCGCCATACTGATCCGGCTGTTCTTTTCCAGCCGCACCGTGCGTATGACACTGACCCCCATAGAGGTGGAAACCGGAGAAACGGTCCATTATGCAGACAGCACCCGCAACGCACGCTCCTGGCTTTGGGAATTCGGCAACGGGGACATATCACACGAACGGAGCGGAGAATACGTGTTCAAGAAACCGGGACGCTACCAAGTGCGCCTTCAAGTGGACGGAGGACTGGAAAGGAAACAGATCATCACAGTACACAGGAGCCGGGATGATTACGGAAGCGACGAGCTTGTCAGGATGAAAGCACCGGCAACCGCCTTTCAAGGAGAAATCGTATCTTTCAAAGGATACGGTCCGTCGAAAGAATGGCGCTGGCAGTTCGGAGAATCCGGAATTGTCGATTCGCGGGAGCAGAATCCACTCTACGCCTATACAGAACCCGGCATATACGAGGTTCTGCTGACTACGGAGAATACCCAATATCCGGTCCGGCACACCATTGAAATCCTTCCCCAATATACGGAGAACGACTCGACAGACGTGCTTGTCATCATCGGCAATGACATCCGTGAACACTTGCAAGCCATCGTGGACGGCAAGCCGTTCAATACCCATTACAATTATATCCTGAAGAAATACCTTTGCGGAAATCCGGACATAGCGGTAACCGTCAACAACAGCAAGAAGAATGATTTCTATTCCTATTGCCAAGGACTGAAAATCATAGCACGCAGGAAAACCCTTATAGACGAGGTGTTCGTCGATATGGGAGACAACCTGAGCAACGAATGTGTGATGCAGCTGATGGTAACACAGCACGAACGCTTTTCCGAACAAAAAAACAAATGAGGCATGAAAAAGAATTGCATATCGACACTCATAAAAGGAGGATGGATTTGCGGGTGCATCATCTGTATGGCATCCTGCGGACCGGTACACCGTTTTATGCGGATAAAGAATGTACCCCGTGAATATATGCGAAACTATTCCATAGAAGGGGTAAAGGCTCCCCGCAGCCAGACACTGCCCAAGCATACCCCGTGGATTGTCTTTGCCAATGAAGCAGGAACATCCTATCTGAGTCCGAGCGGAAAGAACGAGATGCAGTCTGTGAAATACATGGACGCATTTCTCGTCATCAAGCGAAAAGGAGACTGGCTCAGAGTCATTCAATACGACCCAGCCATTCTGAAAAACGGGAAACTGAAAGAATGGAAACAGGCAAAATACTGCGGATGGATCAACCAAAACGACCTGTTGCTGACCCGGAGCGGCTTTACCGACATTGTTACCGGATTCAAAAACAAACAGGTGGTCATGCTGAACGACAGCGTGGCATTGGCCACCCCAAAAACGTATTTTGCCAACGACTCCGTAAAACTGTTCAAAAATACAGACCTGACACAAGAGGCTGGCAAGATTCCATTTTACAGTGTCGTATATCCTTATCAAATATCGGAAGACAAAGGATGCACCCTCGTGGCAGACAAGCCGCAGCTTGACGCAGACAGCATAGGGCATGCTGTCATCGGATGGATAGACGAACGCCTGCTGACCGCCCCCGAACAGCAGCTCCATATAGACATAACCTCGCTGCCGGACAGCACGCTTGTTTTTAAAGACAGGGAACGGAAAGACACCTTGCCGCTATCATCCAACGACCTGAAGCGGAAACTGCAACTTTCGGCCAGCCAGCCTGCTATCCGCTACAGCCCGGTACTGTCCTACCGGAACAATGACACGAGCTTCTGCTTCAAAACCCGGCTTCCGATGCCGGTCATCGACAAACGGGAAAGCTATGTGCTGAATGTCAACGGCAATCCAATCTATTACGGGACTTTCAAAAACAAGATAGAGAAGGACCTGCAAAAAATAAACCTCATGTTTGTCCTGGAAGGAAAAGAGAACACCATCCAACGGTTTCCAGCCGTGGTGAATGCCATCCAAGGACTGCAATCGCAACTGGTGAATGACGACAGCTTTTCTTTCAGGTTCGGTGCCGTGCTTACCTTCAACGAACCGGACAGCCGGAAAGACCCCATCTGCAAACTGACTCCCGACTACATGGAGCTGCTTGATTTCCTTTCCGCCAAAGCACGTAATGCCGAGCAACTGAAACCTACATACGGACGATTCGGCAGCTGGTCCGGCCTTCGGATCGGAGTGGAGCAATTCAACAAATGTCCAGATGAAACCAATATCCTGGTTGTCATCGGCGATAAAGGGTTCAACAGCGAGTGGGCAGACTCCACCTTGGTGAACAAGCTGGTAAAAAACAACTGCCGCATGATCGGCTTCCAGCTCTACGGAGGAGAACCGGATAACTTCAACAACTTCGTGCTGCAAATCGGGAACATGATAGATTGCTCGGCACCACGCATCAGCCGGAAAAAACGGGAACTGATTGTATATCCCGAACAAATCAGAAATGAAAACGAATATGCGGAGGTGAACCATAACACCTATTGTCTGGACTTTCCAAATCGGAGCATGACACAGGGATGGCTGGTGTTTCCGCAAAAGAACGAATCGCTGGAACTGGAAGGACTGACCACCGCCGTGGATTCCATGCTGATACAAGTGAAGTTTGACAATACCCTGCTGAGCAACAGTCTGGCAAGGGCATTCGACGAAGTGGGTACACACCGATATAGGACAGATTCGACAATGACAGCTTATTACCATATCCGCCAGTCGGGGGTACACCCCATGCTATCCGTACTTCCGGATACCGAACCTGCCTGGAGCCTGCCTGCACAGCCAATCGTACTGCCGGACTCGCTGTCCTCCACACTGGACTATTATCTGCTTGTCAACGAAGAGGAGTTCAAACGGTTGAGAAAGTATGTGGAAGCACCCTCCAAGCTGATCGTTGACTATAAATACGAAGCGGTCAAAAAGAAAAAGCAAGCGAAGGTGGATATCTGCGACTGTCCGGACGACTACCTACAGGCAGATGCCGAAGAATCTACCGTACGTGTAAAGACGGACAGCCTGAACGCACCGGAATATGCCTCAACCCGCCGTGCAAGGAGAAAACTGGTCAGACATTTCCTTTCAGAGCGCAACAGGGACAGATATTGCAAGGTAGGGAGAAAGACTTTCCTGAGAATGCCCCTATCAGAGGTCTTGCAAAGGTTTACCTCCTGCCCGACCGACTATCCTTTCTTTGAAGTTTACCGTGTCAAGGACTTGCGGAAAAAGAAAATGATTACGGATGCGGAGCTGGACATGCTGATTGAATATTTCAAGGAAAAGAAAAAACTGCTGGACGAAGCCGCCGGCAAGCCGTTCCAGTCCAACGGGCAGACATACTATTGGATCAGCCGTGACCTATTACCATAGTCATTCACCTGAAACTGTATTATCATGATTTATGAAACTATTCTGAAAATAAGAGGAATGGAGGTGCCGATACTCTATTATAACTATCGGTGCCACATCCGGCACTATGATGACCCGAATCTGAGAAAAATCATACAACTCCACATCCAAGTATGCGAGGAAATCGGCAATCGGGAGTGTCTGCCGGTCGAGGGAGACCTGATTACGCTTGCGTTTGAGTGCAAGGGTGAAGAACAGTTCTTCTATGACTGGCTGAACGAAGGAGCCATGCACAACGGGGAAATCCATTTCATCTACAACGAAGTGGAGATTGCGGACATTTTCCGGTTCTGGGACTGCTTCTGTGTGAAAATAGAAGAGTATATGAGTGTAGGAAACTCTCCGATGATGATGGTGCTGTATTTGTCACCGGGGATTATCAAAAGGAATAATCTGGAGGTTAGGGAGAAGGTGTGGAAGGTGTCGGATGTTTCAATTATATATCAAACTTCTACCGAGAGGAAAGATGATTCGGTTAGCAATGATTCAAATAAGAAAAGTCTTTCTGTAATTTTTGTAAAACCTCCATTTCAATTAAAGAAGAAATTTCAAAAAGATCCATTTTATGAAATTGAAATGAGGAAGCAATTGCAAATGCAGCAGGATGGAATAAATAATATGACTATATTTGAGTGGCTGAAAAATAGGGAGAATTTTAAAAAATATGGGCGTAATCCTAAATCTAAGAAAATTCAAGAAGATTTTAGGGATAGATATAGGAATGCTAAAATTGATGAGTATCTTTTATTGTATGAAGATATGGATATTAAGGCTATAGAGGCAATGGTTGACTCAGAATTGGAAGGCTTAGCAGCATTACATAATCCTGATCAGATAGCAGGAGGATATGTTGATGTGGTGACTCAAATGGGAAATAAAAGAATAAATTCGTCCATTGGGTCACAATGGGGAAGTATAGAAAAAGGTCGTTCTCTTAATATTGAAAATGAATTGTTAAAATTAATAACAGACCCTCCTCCTATAACAGAAGAGGAGCAGAAAAAAATAAAGATGAATGTAAATTTAGTTGAAAACTTAGAAATTGTTAAGTAGTATGTTTGAGAAATTTTTAGAAAGAAGTGGAAATTCTATAAAATTGGAAGAGTTTAGTGAGGATTATATCCGACAATACAATAATTTGGTTTCGGAAAAACTAATTTCTTTTTGGAGAATAGCTGGTATTGGCATTTATTGTAATGGCTTGTTTAGAACTATTATACCGAATGACTATCAGTATATTATAGAGGAATGTTATCCTATGTATGATTATGAAACAGTGACTCCATTTATGATAACTGTTTTTGGAGATATTTTTGCTTATGTTAAGAATCATGTAATTGGAGATTACGTCGTTTTTATTAATATAAGGTATGGAACTTTTAAAATTCTATCAGAAAATATTGACATATTGTTAAATATAGTAATTTTCAATAAGAGTTGTCTTGAAAATTGGTTTTTATTGAATGAATATAATACAATAAAGGAAGTGAAGGCGATGCCTAAGATAGATGAATGTTATGGCTATGTTCCTGCTTTAGTTGCAGGTGGAAAGGATTGTATTGATAATATTCAAATAGTAAAGATTGCTCCTTATATTGATACGGTTATTCAATTAATGGGCGATTTAAAAAGAATTAGATAATATCAAATCAACACATATGTTACAGAATGTTTTTAAGGTTGATACAATAGTTTATGTTTCAATTAATTTAAATTATGATTATAGTATATCTTATATGGAAAATATAGCCCGGAACTTCACGAAGAAGTATCCAAGCTATCTTATCCATAAGAAAAGCGAAGACAAGATAAAAGCCTTTCTGACCGACAGGGTGAAGACCAAAGTGGAAACCTTTGTGAATGCAGAGGCAAAGAACGTGGCAGTAACCGAGGTGCGAGAAATAGCAGACCTGATAGCGGAATATGAAGGTGCAGAAAGTTCTTCATCTTTTGGACCCCATCCTACGGATTCCCCCTCTTTAGGAAACACCGGAGTGGAGCTTGCCATGAGTGTAGACACAGGCGCATCGGACATCCGTCCTGTCAATGTAGCCAAACCCACGGGGGCAACAGGAAAACCCAAGATAATGAAAAGAAGTGTCATCCGTGTAACCATGGAACTGGAAGTGCAGATGGAAACCAAACAATACTTGCAATTCCTGCAACAGATTCCAGACCTGTTCAGCCTGCATGAATTCCCCAATTTGAGATGCCGCGTGATATGCAACCAGAAAAAGGCAACAATCAACGAAGAGCCAGCACCGGTTGAAGTGAAGGTTTTGGATGACAGAAAATACCAGCGGTGGTTTGTTGCCTTTACACTGTTGATGGTATGCTGCATGGGCGGAATCATAGCCCTGTTCTTTTCCATTCCGAACCTGTACAAACAGGACATCCACTTCCTGCGGAACGATACGATTCATCAGGAGTTTTCCATTTCCAACAGCCGTATTGACTTGAAGGATGTAAGCCTGACGAATCATGGCGGGAAAGACACACTTGTCATCAAGGATAAAAAGATAATCATAGCCAAATAAAAAGCAATGGAAAATTCGATTCAGATACAAGGGATAAGAAACATGCTATCCCATAGCGAATGCCCGGAAGACCTGCTGGAAAGTTACCTGCAATTCCTACAAACCGAAGGCCAACAGGTGCAGATTGTCAGAGGAGAAGTCTTTATGATGTTTGAAAAGGAAGCGCAATACCGCAAGAGAAGGAATGAAAAGATGAAAGGAACCGTAACTTTCTGCAAAAACACGAAGAACGATACAGGGGAATACAATACAGGAGTGTTCATCGGAATGGAATTTATCCAATGCTGCTTCAACCATGGGATTCCTGCACGGGTGCTGAATGTGCGGAGAGTACATGGGGAAGTGACGGAGATTGTCGTGGAGTTCGGGAAGTAGATGAAAGGAATACCCCTATTGCAGAGCTCCGACCTAATAATATGTGGGGGAAATTGATGGGAAAATCCCCCCACACACTTCATCTTGATATTTAATGAGAGGAAGGATTACTCCTTCTTGGATGTTTTTTCATTATCCAGCCCCAATCGCTTGCATAACTCCGGATCGTTTTTGATACGGCCCATCTCTTCGTTGATGATGGCCTGCGCGTCCGACTTGATCTGGTCGTAGTTACGCTGAATCTGCTGCATCATGATGTCATTACCGTCCTTGTCCTTGAATTCGTTGATGAAAGGGATTTTCCTGTAGGCCTTTTCTTCCGCACTGACCGCCGCATGGTCTACAACAATTTCGGCATGGAATATTTTCTGTTCTATCTTCTCGCCAAAATTATCCGCCACAGCCCCGACAAACGTACCTTGCGACAGATTGGCAATCTTGGATGCCGGGATAAGCGAGTCAAGCTGCGTGTTGATGGAAGTGGAAACATCCTGACGGTTGATGGAAACGGACTGACGCTGCTGGAGCACCTTGCCGAAGCGTTCAGAAAGTGTCTTTGCGGTTTCTCCGACCACCTGCCCGCTGAATATATTTCCTACCGTGTTCTGAATAACCTTGGACTCCTTTTCACCATAATCGCGGGTCAGCTGGCTGAAATCCTGAAAACCCAAAAGTACGCCCACCTTGTTGCTTCGTGCCGTTGCAATCAGATTGTCAAGCCCCCGGAAATAAATGGTGGGAAGCTCATCGATGATTACGGCACATTTGAGCTGTCTTTTCTTGTTGATAAGTTTGACAATACGGGAATTATATAGTCCGAGTGCAGCCGAATAGATGTTCTGCCTGTCCGGATTGTTGCCGACACAAAGTAATTTGGGTTCTTTCGGATTGTTGATATCCAACGAAAAATCATTTCCTGTCATCACCCAGTATAGTTGTGGGGAAATCATACGCGTAAGGGGGATTTTTGCCGAAGCAATCTGGCCCTGGAGCTGATCCTGCGCCCCTCCTTTCCATGCATCCATGAAAGGAGAAAGGTAGTTTTCCAACTCCGGATAGGAAGTCAGGACGGTGAACAGGTCCGAATAAGGCTTGTTCAGTAATTCCACCGCATGCGGGAACGTACAATAAATCCCGTTCTTGTAAATCTTCAAATACCAGATTATTGCAGCAAGCAGAATGATGGGGGATTCTACAAAAAAGTCACCCTGCTTTTCAATCCAGGTGCGATTGAGGTTGAGCATTATCGTATAGCTCGCCTCGTACGCATCGGAAATGTCCGTCATAAATTCCGGATTGATAGGATTGCATCGGTGAGACCTGCGCGGATCGTCGAAATTTATGACATAGAACCGGGGCTTGACCTCGTACTTGTCCATATTCTTCAACAAAGAATTATAGGCTATGGTGGACAGGTCATCAAACTTGTAATCGTAGATGTAAATCGCAAAGCCCTTGGCTATAAGCTGGCGTATGTAACTGTTGACTATCGCATAGGACTTGCCGCTACCTGGTGTCCCGATAACCATGCAGGCACGGAAAATATTGACAATATTGACAAATCCGTTATTCCAGCGTTTTTTATAATAGA
>PPYE01585357.1_pt1 | contig 20168 bp, 18 predicted proteins | sample 1559881 | NCBI WGS metagenome assembly PPYE01 (sample SAMN08240022, study PRJNA423297) | Human gut metagenome, whole genome shotgun sequencing project.
ATTAAGTATAAGTCAAATATTATATATTTTTTTTATCGAATTTAATTGGGTAAATAAAGTTATTATTATTACTTTATATTTTTAAATGAGGTTTTTTCTCCTATGGATTTATATTTATTTTTCTAAAAAAACTTGGTAAGTAATTTGATTGTTACGTAAAAACCATAAATAAATCTTACCTGTATTGTCATGTTTTTTTATATTGATTAATCTTTGTTCAGTGAAACACGTATGAGGAGTTATATAGCTTTATTATTTTGCACTTTTAGTTATTGATTAGTAATTTTTAATTATTTATTAATAAAACTTTTATGTGATAGAAATAAATATTCAATAATTTATAAGGTAAGATGCATAACTAGGAATTTAATTTTGTATAACTTATCCTGCTAATGTAAGAGTGTTATGTTTTATCTTTATGAATTTTAAGTGTAATTTTTTTTATTTAATTAATTTATAAAATTAGATAACTCAAATTAATTATGATTGGTTGTTTTTTATGCCAATTGTAAATAAAAAGTGATCATTTATGGTGTTTTCGGTAAATGACTAAAAAAACTATATCTATAGAAATATTTATTAAACACAAGTGCTTTGTTCAGACAAAGATGAGGAGGAGCTATGGCAATATATGTTACTGTGATCGAAAAAAACTTCAATTTTAGATTTGTCAATTTTTTATGCTGTATTTTTAGGTTTATAAGTTTAATAGATCGTATAAAATAAAAAATTATCATTAATATTTTAATTTGGGTAGATTCGCTTATTAATTCTCAGCAAGTTTTATTACTAATATTACTTGAATAGTTAATGAACTAATTCCATAATAATGATTATCTTTTTGTGATGTAACTCACATAGTATTTAAATTAGACTACTTTATCCGTTGAATAACTTAATCATTAAGGAGTAAAGTTATCTCGTTAGGATTATTCTTAACGTGATATATTGGCGAGCATTTAAAATCCTTTTTAATTTAAATGTTTTTCTCGCTACTTTTTGAAATGATCGTAATCAAGTAATACAAGGTAGTGTTACTACGAGTCATATTCATAAAATGGGGCCTGGAAATTCAATATACATTTATATTAATTTCCTCGGGATCTTACTTTAAACAAGATCCTCTTTGTTCAATATAATCGGACGGGATGTAAAGAGATGAGTACGGTTGAATTGCTTAAGCATATTTATGACATAAATTTATCGTATTTGCTTTTGGCGCAGAGGTTAATTAACCAAGAAAAGGCTTCCGCAATGTTTAGACTGGGTATCAGCGACTCTATGGCTGATGCACTAAAAGAGCTAACATTGCCTCAATTGGTTAAGTTGGCTGAAACAAACCAACTAATCTGTAATTTCCGGTTTGAAGACAGCGAAACAATAGAACAACTCACTAAAGAATCCAGAGTGGATGATTTGCAACAAATTCATACTGGTATCCTTCTTTCTTCTAACTTGTTCCGTCAACTATCGGAACATGATACCTCTGCTACAAAGAAACGGGCATAACAATGAGTGAGAAAAGTATCGTCCGAGAGGCGAAAGATATTCGCCTAGCAATGGAATTAATCACCTTAGGTGCTCGCTTACAAATGCTTGAAAGCGAAACGCAATTAAGTCGAGGGCGTTTAATTAAATTATACAAAGAATTAAGAGGAAGCCCTCCTCCTAAAGGTATGCTACCTTTTTCAACAGATTGGTTTATGACATGGGAACAAAATATCCATTCTTCAATGTTTTATAATGCTTACCGCTTTTTATTAAAAAGCGGGGGGAGTGTAGGTGTTGAAGCTGTTGTAAAAGCCTATCGTTTATATTTAGAACAATGTCCACCCGTTAAAGATCAAGAACCTATTTTAGCACTAACACGAGCATGGACATTAGTTCGTTTTGTTGAAAGTGGTATGTTACAACTTTCTGTATGTACCAAATGTAATGGTTCATTTATTACACACGCACATCAGCCTGCAAGTAATTATGTTTGTAGTCTTTGTCAGCCTCCATCTCGGGCAATAAAAAAACGTAAACTTTCCGCCAATCCTGCCGATATTAACTTACAACTGTTGGATGGTCTTGAACAGTTTGCAATGTGATTCGAGATTGAAAGTTAAATATCAGGTTATAGATTAAAGACTCTATAACCTGAGTTGTTTCCTCTTCCCCTCCTATCTCCTTGCGGTTATGTTCGCCATTCTCTCTATAACGAAATTAGCTAAAGGGATATCGCGTGTTAGTACTCTTAGGATATATCGTGGTGATTTGTGCTGTCCTCGGAGGGTTTACCCTCGTAGGTGGACATCTAGGCGCATTATATCAACCCGCTGAATTTTTAATTATTTTTGGTGCCGGTATCGGTGCTTTTGTTGTAGGTAATAATGGTCGTGCGATCGTATCAACGGTAAAAATCCTACCGAAATTACTTCGTAACACTAACTACAATAAAGCGATGTATATGGATCTAATGGCATTAATGTTTCGTTTGCTGTCTAAAGCGCGCCAAAACGGCATGTTGGCATTAGAGAGAGATATTGAAAATCCACAACAAAGTGACATTTTTTCCCAATATCCTCGCATTATGAAAGACGTTTATATGCTCAGTTTTATTACTGATTATATGCGTTTGATGGTGACGGGGAATATGAATCCTTATGAAATTGAAGCGCTAATGGACGAAGAAATTGCCACTTTTGAAGAAGAAAGTGAAGTACCTGCGGCGGGGCTCTCTACGATGGGCGATTCATTACCCGCATTTGGTATTGTGGCCGCGGTTATGGGGGTGGTTAATGCGCTAGGTGCTGCCGATAGACCTGCTGGGGAAATGGGGGCACTTATTGGTCACGCAATGGTAGGTACTTTCTTAGGTATTTTATTAGCTTATGGCTTTGTTTCACCATTAGCCTCTCGTATCAGACAACGCTCTAGTCAACAAATGAAAATGATGGAGTGCATCAAGACCACCCTGTTATCTAGCATGAATGGATATGCACCACAGATAGCGGTTGAGTTTGGTCGTAAGACCCTCTTTCTGGCAGACAGACCTTCATTTATTGAATTGGAAGAACATGTACGTCAGGTACGGACACCGATGCAGGCAAATCCTGATGCAATGAAAGAAGAGTAATTATGAAAAGTAATTCACAGATAATCAGAGTTAAAAAGCGAGGGAAAAAACAGCACAACGCACAACATGGTGCGTGGAAGATAGCTTACGCTGACTTTATGACTGCCATGATGGCTTTCTTTCTGGTGATGTGGTTACTTTCTATCGCTAGTCCTCAAGAGTTAACTCGTGTTGCTGAATATTTTCGCACACCTCTAAAAGTTGCCATTGAAAAAGGCCGCGTTAGTGGAGACGTGACAAACCCGATACCAGGGGGAGGACGTGATCCTGTGTATAACGAAGGTGATGTACTGCCAAAAGGTGTCGAAGATAAACAGCTCAATGAAAAACAGCAATTCCGTAAACTGAAAGAGAATTTAGAGCAAGTTATTTTACAAGATCCTCGCTTAAAAGATTTAAAACCTCATTTATTAATCGACATGATGGACGAAGGCTTACGTATCCAAATTATAGATAAAGAAAGCCGGCCAATGTTTAAAGTTGGTAGTGCCACTGTTGAACCTTATATGAAAGATATTTTAACTGCGATAGCGCCAATACTAAATGACTCGCCTTATAAAATCAGTTTATCAGGTCATACCGATGATATTCCTTATGCGAGTGGTGCACTCAAATACAGTAACTGGGAGTTATCAACGGATCGAGCCAATGCATCTCGTCGAGAACTTATTGGTGCAGGGCTTGCAGAATGGAAAGTACTACGGGTTGTAGGTATGGCATCAACTGTTCACTTAGTAAAAGAGGATGGTTTTGCTCCGGCGAATAGAAGGATCAGTATATTAGTTTTAACTAAGCAGGAAGAAAAGAAAATTGTACATGAAAATGAGCGGGTTGCACCAGCAATAAAAGAGGCATCAGAAATTAAACCTCTGCTTTCAGGGCAAGAAACCCCACAAGAAAACGGAGAAAATACACAGACGAATTCGTCTGTGTCTTCTTCTACATCTAAGCTTCCCGAATCAAAAAAGGAAAATGTTGAAACAGGAGTTTCTGGGGAAAGTTTGCCATCACAATCGACAAATATTACGACAAAACAGGAAACAACTCCTTAGTTTGTATGTAATCGCGTAAAGGTGAATGAGTAACGATGGATATTACCGAGTTTTATCAAACATTTTTTGATGAAGCAGATGAGTTGTTAGCTGATATGGAACAGCATTTACTGTTACTTGATCCGCAAAATCCAGATCAAGAGCAGTTAAATGCTATTTTTCGTAGTGCGCACTCCATAAAAGGAGGAGCCGCAACATTTGGCTTCGTTAAACTTCAGCAGACCACTCATGTGCTGGAAAACTTGCTCGATAGTGCAAGACGCCATGAAATGGTACTTACCGATGACATTATTAACCTGTTTCTGGAAGCGAAAGATATTATGCAACAGCAATTGGATGCACATAAAAACTCACAAGAGCCAGACGAGGAAACATTTAACTATATTTGTGAGAAGTTGCGTCAGTTAGCTCTAGAAGTCAAAGAGGAACAATCAACTCAATTAGGTGAGGGGAATGACTCAGTATCTTTAGCTGAAAGTAATGTCCCAACGGAGAACATCACTCCTGTTTCTGCAGTACATCATACTGACGATGAGCTTAGTAAAGAAAATCAACCACTAGCAACGGCTAATACACCAAATACTGACGGTCTTTATCAGCATCATATTATTTTATCTGATTTAAAAGAGACCGATATTGATTTAATGCTAGATGAATTAAAGCATCTGGGTGAAGTCAGTCAGGTTGAAAAACAGCACCATGGGTTGGAAGCGGTATTAAAAACCACAGCAACTCAAGAAGATATCAGTGCGGTATTATGTTTTGTGATTGAACCAGAACAGATTTCCTTTGCTAACGTTGCTGCTACTGAGGAAAAGGTAAAGTCTACAGATAAAACGCAAGAGCAAGCCGAACACTCACCCTCATCTGTGACAGAAAGTATCCAGCCTGCTGCTCAAACAGAGCAGCCAGCTACGATAGAAAAAAACGTTGCTGAGTTGAATAAAAATAGTCAAGCAGATGAAGTGACTAAAGTTGCCACAACCTTGCCACCAACTGCGACACCAGCCCCTGCGCGAAAACCTGTTGTTGCTCAGGCCAAAACGGAATCAACCAGTATTCGCGTTGCGGTTGAAAAGGTGGACCAACTGATTAACTTGGTCGGGGAATTGGTGATCACTCAGTCTATGTTAGCGCAACATAGTGACACGCTTGAGCCATCTATTCATAGTGATCTACTCAGTTGTATTGCACAGCTACAGCGTAACTCTCGTGATCTGCAAGAGTCAGTGATGTCTATCCGTATGATGCCGATGGAATATGTTTTTAGTCGTTTTCCGCGGGTCGTTCGTGATTTAGCTGGCAAAATGCATAAAAAAGTTGAGTTAAATATGATTGGTAGTTCAACTGAGCTTGATAAGAGTTTAATTGAGAAAATCATCGATCCTTTAACTCACTTAGTCCGTAATAGTCTTGATCATGGTATTGAAATGCCTGCCGATCGCATTGCGGCGGGCAAACCAGAGGCGGGTCAATTAACGCTTTCAGCAGAGCATCAAGGTGGCAATATTTGTATTGAAGTGACAGATGATGGTGCCGGATTAAATCGTGAGCGTATTTTGAAAAAGGCGATATCATCGGGCTTAGCTGTTTCTGAAAATATGAGCAATGAAGAAGTTGCGATGTTGATATTTGCGCCAGGTTTCTCTACCGCTGAGGTTGTCACCGATGTTTCTGGACGTGGTGTGGGTATGGATGTTGTAAAACGAAATATCCAAGAAATGGGTGGGCAAATTCAAATTAGTTTTGAAGTTGGAAAAGGCACACGCATTCGCATCTTGCTGCCACTCACCTTGGCCATTTTAGATGGCATGTCAGTAAAAGTGAATGATGAAGTATTTATTTTACCATTAGGAACAGTGGTTAGCTCATTACAACCTGAAGAGGAGGATATTTATCCTTTAGCAGGAGATGAAAAATTATTGCAAGTAAGAGGTGAATATTTACCGCTTATTGAATTACACCGTACTTTTAATATTGAAGGTGCGCAAACCGATATTACTCAAGCTATTGCGGTTATCGTACAAAGTGCAGGGCGCCGTTATGCTTTATTGGTCGATAAGTTAGTTGGTCAACATCAAGTGGTTGTTAAAAATATAGAAAGCAATTACCGAAAAGTACCGGGTATTTCTGCTGCCACAATCATGGGCGATGGTAGTGTTGCTTTAATTCTTGATGTTCCAGAATTACAACGTTTAAGTCATTCTCAAATGACAGAAAAGAAAAAGAATACAACTGCGCATACAGTTATTTAATAGTGAGGATAAAATAAGATTATGGCTGCGGAACATTTCGAGAAATTATCCGGTGAAACTGTTGGACAAGGATTTCTAATTTTTACGTTGGGCAACGAAGAATATGGCATTGATATTCTAAAAGTACAAGAAATTCGGGGCTATGACCAAGTCACTCGTATTGCGAATGCACCTAGTTTTATTAAAGGTGTGACCAATTTACGGGGGGTTATTGTACCTATCGTTGATCTACGAATTAAATTTTCACAAGAAAATGTTACCTATAATGACAACACAGTGGTGATCGTGGTTAATTTACTCAACCGTATTGTCGGCATTGTTGTTGATGGTGTTTCTGATGTATTAACTTTAAAACCTGAACAAATCTGTCCTGCGCCTGAATTTGCGGTAACAATGTCAACAGAATATTTAACAGGATTGGGTACTTTAGATGAAAGAATGTTAATTTTGGTTGATATTGAAAAGTTACTCAATAGCGAAGAAATGGAATTAGTTGATAGCGCAACAATTATGGCTAAATAAAGTTTAGCCTATTAATCTTATTCTTTAATACTGTTCCGGCTATCTTGCCGGAATAGTTTTTTCAATTATTTGTTATTTCTTGGGGCTTTAATATTAATTAAGTGAAATTAAAACAGAAAGAGTACTTTTAATTTTAGTTAAGTTATTTTTTTTAAATGTATTAACTAAAAAATGAATGAGCATTATGCCTAGCAGGTTTTTAAAATGAGAATTTAAAATATAACTCATTGATATTTAATTTATTTATTGTAAATAGAAAATAGTATCTATATAGGATAAAACCTATAAAGTTTCTCTTAAGTCTGCCGATAACTTGGTCATACCATCTATTATAAAAAGGGAAACTCATGTTTAGCCGAATGAAAATAGTGACTGGGTTGTTATCCATTCTTCTGTTGTTTGGTGTTTTGCAGTTTATCTCCGGGGGTGTTTTTTACTCAAATCTCAGTGAAACAAGACAAGATCTGGATAAAACTCTCACAATACAAAAACAGCGTGAACGTTTAGATGAAAGCTGGGCAAACTTATTGCAAGCGCGTAACAATATCAATCGTGCAGCTATAAGCTATCTGTTACAGGATAAAGATCTGAATGTTGATAGCTCGTTGTCTGTAGAATATTTAACTGGTCTGGCACGTAAAAATATGTCTCGGGCCGATGATAAATTTAAAGAGTTTGAACAGCATATAAATGCTTATCAAATTCATTCAGAAGAAGAAATACGCAATTTAAAAGGGCGTTTTATTGAGTATTTTTCTGCATTAAATCAGTTAGAAATTTTACTGCAAGATAAAAACTTAAAAGATTTTTTCGAACAACCAACGACTTCTTATCAAGATGGTTTTTATAAAGAGTATCTTGCTTATGTTATGCGTAATGAGAAGTTTAATAATCAATTAAATAGTGCATTAGAAGCTTCTCATCAGCGTTCTATTATCACGATGGTGATATTAGCCATTATTGTTGTTACAGCACTCATCATTTGTTGGTTTGCACTACGCAATGCATTAATTCGACCACTTAATTCATTGTTATTAAATATTAAAGCATTTTCTGAAGGGGATCTACGTCCCGATATCGAGGTGCATGGACGTAATGAAATGAGCTTATTAGCAAGTGGCTTAAAGCACATGCAACAAGAGCTTATACATACTGTTCGTGGAGTTTATCAAAGTACTGAGAATATCTATAACAGCACCAGTGAAATTGCCGCAGGTAATAATGATTTATCCTCACGTACTGAGGAGCAAGTTGCTTCATTAGAAGAGACTGCTGCGAGTATGGAGCAGTTAACGGCGACAGTAAAACAAAATGCTGATAACGCACGCCAAGCAAGTAACCTTGCCAATGATGCCTCAGATATTGCCCGCCAAGGTGGAAAAGTTGTGGCTAATGTGGTGCAAACGATGCACGACATAGCCGGAAGTTCTCAAAAAATCACCGATATTACAGCAGTGATTGATGGTATCGCATTTCAAACCAATATTTTGGCGTTGAATGCGGCTGTTGAAGCTGCGAGAGCCGGTGAGCATGGTCGCGGATTTGCGGTAGTTGCCGGCGAAGTTCGTAATCTTGCACAGAGAAGTGCAGAAGCTGCTAAAGAAATAAAAACGTTGATTGAAGACTCTGTTAGTCGCACTGAAACCGGATCGGTATTAGTTGAAAGTGCAGGGGAAACCATGACTCGTATTGTCGAATCTGTGACACGTGTTACCGATATTATGGGGGAAATTGCCTCGGCATCGGATGAACAAAGTCGAGGAATTTCACAAGTGGGTCTTGCGGTTTCTGAAATGGATCGTGTTACTCAGCAAAACGCCTCTTTAGTAGAACAATCTGCCGCCGCTGCTGCGGGTCTTGAAGATCAAGCAGTTGCATTAACCCGCTTAGTTTCCATCTTCAAATTACCGGGTCAGGAAGAAAAAGCATTAGAGAAAAAGGAATTGGATGCACTCCCTGTAGTACAAGCCGCTGCTCCACTTATAAAACCAGGAACCTCAGAAAAGAAAAAGAGCAGCAGTGTTGAAGATCCCGCTAACTGGGAAACTTTCTAACAACAACAAGTGGCTGACAAGCGGTAGTGATTTGCTACCGCTTATAACGAGGTGAAGGCATGTTTAGGTTTCGTAAATTAAAGATATCCACCAGTCTCTATTTATTACTGATGATGTTTTGTGTGATGCAAGTTATTTCCAGTGGGATCTCACTGGGAATTATTCATTTAAACAACAATCAGATCACTAGAATTGATTTAGATACTGCTAAGCGAGATGAATTAGGATTAAGTTGGGTATCTTTAGTACAAGCACGTAATGCAATAAATCGCGTTGCGATAGGAATGAAAACTGAACAGTCAACAGATTATATCCAATCTATTGAATCAATCGCATTATCACGTTTGGAAACAGCAAATACTCATTTTCAAAATTTCCTTACAGATATTAATCAAGAGGTTATTCCACAAGAAGAAAAAGAGATTTTTAATACCGTAAAAAATGATTATCACGTTCTTTATAGTGCACTAATTGAATTACATGGCATGTTAAAAAAAGGCGATTTTCAAGGGTTTTTAGATCAACCAACGGAACGCTATCAAACTGCAATGGAAAATTCATTTAATACCTATATGAATTACGTTCAACACGAAGTGGCTGATTCGATAGAACAAGGACATCATTTTTATACTATCGCTATTTTAATGTTTATTGGCGCAATCACCATGGTAATTGTGGTGTCAATCGCCTCTCATCGCTGGTTAAGTTTTAATATTATTAAACCTTTCGCAAGTTTAAGCCGTTACTTTAATGATGTCGCAACAGGCAAATTAAATCGTGAAATTCTGGTTTTTACTGATGACGAAATAGGTGACATTTTTAGACGGTTACGTGAGATGCGTGGCGAGTTGGCGCGCTCTATTCGTATTGTTCGTGATAACAGTCAGGCGATGTATTCGGGTATTCAAGAAATTTCCAAAGGTAATACCGATTTATCCTCGCGCACAGAACAACAAGCTGCTTCTTTGGAAGAGACGGCTGCAAGTATGGAGCAATTAACGGCGACAGTTAAACAAAATGCGGATAACGCGTTACAAGCGAGTAAGTTGGCGGAATCTGCATCTGAAACTGCACTACGAGGCGGTGAAATTACTCACAGTGTGGTCGAAATGATGGATGCTATTACTCAAAGTTCTCAAAAGATAGGCGCTATTATTAGTGTCATTGATGGTATTGCCTTTCAAACCAATATCTTAGCGCTTAATGCTGCGGTAGAAGCGGCGCGAGCGGGTGAACAAGGACGCGGTTTCTCAGTTGTTGCAGGAGAGGTGCGTAATCTTGCTCAGCGTAGTGCTGAAGCAGCTAAAGAAATTAAAACACTTATTGACGAGTCTGTGTCTCGAGTCTCTCAGGGATCTCGATTAGTAAATGATGCGGGGCAAACGATGGAGGAGCTTGTCACATCTGTAAATAAAGTCACTGAGTTAATGGCCGAAATTGCCTCGGCTTCAGACGAACAAAGTAGAGGTATTCACCAAGTTGCTGATGCTGTTAGTCAGATGGATCAGGTGACACAACAAAACGCTGCTTTGGTGGAGCAATCAGCATCTGCTGCCACAGCATTAGAAGATCAGGCTAACAACCTGGTTAATGCTGTATCGGCATTCGAATTGCCTGACACGGATGAAGACGGATCTTCTCACTCCTTAGAAGGTAATGGGTTGAAGAAAGCAGATAAAAAATCATTTTTTAAAAAGACCCATTAAAAAATAATGAAACGTAATGTTACTGAAGAATTGCCAGATATCGCTGCTCAACCGTTAGATTTTTTTTCTGAACGGTTTATGTTGTCCGATGATCAGTTTCAATCAATCTGCCAATTGATTTATCAAAAAGCAGGTATTGTGCTGACTAACAACAAACGGGAAATGGTTTATAACCGTCTCACGAGGAGGTTACGTGAATTACGGATGAATAACTTTGGTGACTATCTTGCGTTTCTAAAAAGTGATGTATGCAACCCTGAATGGCAAGAGTTTATTAATGCGTTAACCACAAACTTAACTGCATTTTTTAGGGAAGCACATCACTTTCCTATTTTGGCTAAACACGCCAAAAACAGGGCAGGAGGAGTTTACCGAGTATGGTGTGCTGCCGCATCTACTGGAGAAGAGCCTTATTCAATAGCGATGACTTTGCGCGATGTTTTTGGGGATAACCCCTATAAAACAAAAATTATTGCCAGCGATATCGACACTAATGTGTTGGAAAAAGCCCGTAAAGGTGTTTATCGACTGGAAGAGTTAAAAACGTTAAACGAAGAATATTTGAAAAAATATTTTCTCAAAGGTGTTGGTGATTTTGCCGGATACGTGAAAATTAGACCACAAGTAAGTGAAATGGTCACTTTTCAGTATTTGAATTTACTCGACAAGCAGTGGAAATTAGAAGGGCCATTTGATGCGATTTTTTGTCGTAATGTCATGATTTATTTTGATAAAACGACACAGCAAAGCTTACTTCATCGATTTATACCATTGCTTAAACCCGATGGAATGCTGTTTGTAGGGCATTCTGAAAATGTGAGCCAACTAAGCAAGGATTTTTACTTGCAGGGGCATACGGTTTACGGGCTGACACCAGCAAGGAGAGGTTATGAATAAAATAACGGTACTCTGTGTTGATGATTCGGCGTTAATGCGCCAGATCATGCGAGAAATAATTAATAGTCACCATGATATGGAGGTCGTTGATTGTGCGCCAGATCCGATAGTCGCTCGTGACTTAATAAAAAAGTTTAATCCACAGGTATTGACGTTAGATGTTGAAATGCCACGCATGGATGGTATTGATTTTTTGGAAAAATTAATGCGCTTACGCCCTATGCCAGTGGTGATGGTTTCATCACTCACAGCCAAAGGTTCAGAAGTGACATTAAAAGCATTAGAACTGGGGGCAGTTGATTTTGTCACTAAACCTCAGTTAGGTCTACGTGAAGGAATGTTGGCCTACAGTGAACTTATTGCAGAAAAAATCCGAGCAGCGGCTCAGGCAAGAATTAGTCGTCATGAAACGAAAACATTACCGTCTAAGTCGTTATCATTTACTCCCATGATTTCGAGTGAAAAGTTAATCGCTGTTGGTGCTTCAACAGGGGGCACGGAGGCCATTCGTCATTTTTTAGAGCCATTACCTATTACCAGCCCTGCAGTATTAATAACCCAACATATGCCGGCGGGGTTTACTCACTCATTTGCAGAGCGGTTAAACCGTTTATGCCAAATCAGTGTGAAAGAAGCTGAAGATGGGGAACGGGTATTACCTGGACACGCCTACATCGCACCGGGTGATTATCATATGGAACTTCGTCGTAATGGTGCTAATTACCAGATCCATATAAATAAAGATCCTGCGGTAAATCGGCATCGACCTTCTGTTGATGTGCTATTTAATTCGGTTGCTAAATATGCGGGACGTAATGCTATTGGTGTCATTTTAACAGGGATGGGCAGTGATGGTGCTACAGGTTTATTAGCAATGCGTCGTGCAGGTAGCTACACATTTGCACAAGATGAAGCAAGTTGCGTCGTCTTTGGGATGCCTCGTTCCGCGGTCGAATTGGGAGCCGTAGATGAGGTAAAAAGTATAAGCTCAATGAGTAAAGCCGTGCTGATGAAAATCAGCACAACACAATCATTGCGTATCTGATTAAGTTCAGTTTAAACAGCAACACAGTAATTTGCCAATATATTTTGAAGGAGTTTTCAATGGCAAGTAAGGATCTGAGATTTTTAGTGGTTGATGATTTTTCAACAATGCGCCGCATCGTTCGTAATTTACTAAAGGAGTTAGGATTTATGAACGTAGAAGAAGCAGAAGATGGTGCTGACGCGTTAGCCAAGTTACAGAGTTCGGCATATGATTTTGTTATCACCGATTGGAATATGCCCAATATGGATGGGTTAGAGTTGCTGAAGAATATTCGTAGTGACGCAGGGCTTGCAACGCTTCCCGTTCTGATGGTGACCGCCGAAGCGAAAAAAGAAAATATTATTGCTGCTGCGCAATCAGGAGCAAGTGGATATGTTGTTAAACCTTTTACTGCAGCCATTCTTGAAGAAAAACTCAATAAAATTTTTGAAAAACTGGGCATCTAAGGAGTCGCAATGAGTGGGGATCCAATTATGCCGAAAGATAATGTCGAAATAACGTCAGATATTATCAGTCGGATCGGACAATTGACGCGTATGTTACGCGACAGTTTGCGAGAATTAGGATTGGATAAAGCAATAGCAGAAGCAGCAGAAGCCATTCCTGATGCAAGGGAAAGATTGGACTATGTTGCTCAAATGACCGCTCAGGCAGCTGAGCGTACATTAAATTGTGTGGAAGCTGCGCAACCAAAACAGGATGAGTTAAGTAGTCATGCAACTAAGTTAACTGAACGCTGGGATCAATGGTTTGAGCATCCAGAAGATCTCAAAGATGTACGCTCTCTTGTAACGGATACCCGCAATTATTTGCGGGATATCCCTGAAAGTGCGGCTTTTACCAATAGCCAATTACTTGAAATTATGATGGCGCAAGATTTCCAAGATTTAACAGGCCAAGTGATTAAACGTATGATGAGTGTGGTTCAAGAAATTGAAAAACAACTTGTTATGGTATTAATGGAAAATCTGCCACCAGAGCAACTTGAAAAATCCAATGCGAAAAAAGAGACTGATTCATTATTAAATGGCCCACAAGTCAATAAAAACAATGCTGGTGTGATTAAGAATCAAGATCAGGTTGATGATTTACTGGAAAGTTTAGGTTTCTAATCTATTGGTGAGTTTAGGGCGATAAGGACATAACTGGCTTGCAGGAGGCATTCGCTCTATCTCTGCTCTTTGAGGATGTTCTATTTTATGGATAAAAAACAACCAAAAAACAGGTTAATAGCGCAGGCTATTGAAGAAAATGTAAGCCGCTTTATCTAAGCGGCTTTTGTTTGATGGTGAGAAATACACGCTTTTACCTTATATTCACCATAGAATTATTCTTGCGATAAACCCTCCATATTTGCACCAAATAAATATGTTGTTTCAAAGGTGATGTGTAAGTAGCACACTTTTTTGCTGTTTATACCTTCATAGCCCAAAAAGCCCCGTAAATTTGCGATTGTTCAACCCATCAATTTCTTCTGAATTTGTCATGCTAAGAGACATTTCATTCAGGCTTTAATCTAATTATCTAAATCGGACAGACTGTGGCTGAAGATAGCGATCTCGAAAAGACAGAAGAACCCACTCCCCATAAACGGGAAAAAGCGAAAAAGGATGGGCAAATTGTTCGTTCCAAAGAGCTTTCGTCCGTATTAATGATTTTAGGGGGCGTCAGTCTACTGTGGATGAGTGGGCGTTTTATCACTCGTGAGCTTTATGCCATGCTAACGGAAGGTTTTACTTTTAATCATCACATAATCGGCAACGAGAATTTATTGATCCCCCGTTTTGCCAGTTTAATGAAACAGGCTGTATTTGCGTTATCGCCAGTGTTTCTAGGCTTGGTCTTAGTGGCAATTGGTGGTTCAGCCGTATTGGGGGGGATTAATTTTAGTAGCAAATCTATCAAGTTTGATCCGAAAAAATGGAACCCTATTTCTGGCTTAAAACGTATTTTTTCAATGAATGCGTTAGCTGAATTATTTAAAGCGATTTTAAAATCACTCTTTGTCGGCTTAGCCGCAACGGTTTTCTTATGGCACAACTGGAACGATATTCTTCATTTGATCACGCTTCCTCCTTTAAGTGCTTTAGCTAATGCGATGCAACTGCTTATTTTTGCGGTCTATATTGCGGTTTTTATGCTTATCCCGATGGTGGCATTCGATATTATTTTTCAAATTCGTAGCCATTTGAAAAAGTTACGCATGACACGCCAAGAAATTAAAGATGAATTTAAACAACAAGAAGGTGATCCGCAATTAAAGGCGCGTATTCGCCAACAACAACACGAGATGTCGCGGCGACGAATGATGGCAGATGTGCCAAAAGCAGATGTCATTGTCACTAACCCAACGCATTACGCGGTTGCTTTGCAATATAACGACAAAATGGTTGCCCCGAAAGTACTTGCTAAAGGGGCGGGCGCCATTGCCTTAAAAATTAAAGAAATTGGTGCTGAACATCGAATTCCGCTTCTAGAAGCGCCACCGCTTGCTAGGGCGTTATATCGTCACAGTGAGATAGGACAGGCTATTCCTGCAACACTCTATGCCGCTGTTGCAGAAGTTTTAGCTTGGGTCTATCAACTGAGACGATGGAAAACCGAAGGTGGTTTAAAACCTAAACAACCTATGAACTTGCCAGTGCCTCCCGCACTGGACTTTGCTGGAGAAGATAATCGTCATGGCTAATTTGGCCTCATTACTCCGCTTGCCGGGAAATTGGAAAAGTTCTCAGTGGCAGATACTGGCAGGGCCAGTACTTATTTTGCTTATACTGTCAATGATGGTACTGCCATTGCCACCTTTTCTATTGGACTTATTGTTTACCTTTAACATTGCCCTTTCTATCATGGTGCTATTAGTGGCCATGTTTACTAGGCGCACATTGGACTTTGCTGCCTTTCCTACAATACTTCTGTTCACTACATTGTTACGCTTATCGCTTAACGTTGCATCAACACGTATTATCTTGATGGAAGGACATACAGGTTCAGCGGCTGCAGGGCGTGTTGTTGAAGCTTTTGGTCATTTCCTCGTAGGTGGCAATTTTGCTATCGGTATCGTTGTTTTTATCATTCTTATTCTGATTAACTTTATGGTTATCACCAAAGGTGCAGGGCGTATTGCTGAAGTAGGCGCACGCTTTGTATTAGATGGGATGCCGGGTAAGCAGATGGCTATCGATGCTGATTTAAATGCTGGGATCATAAACGAAGAAGAAGCTAAAAAACGTCGTAAAGAAGTTTCGCTTGAGTCTGACTTTTATGGATCTATGGATGGTGCAAGTAAATTCGTCCGAGGGGATGCGATTGCCGGCTTAATGATCTTGGTAATAAACGTCGTTGGTGGTTTAGTGGTCGGTGTTGCACAACATAATATGGCACTTAACGATGCGGCAAGCACTTATACCTTATTAACCATCGGTGATGGGCTGGTGGCACAAATACCAGCACTGATTATATCAACAGCGGCGGGTGTTATTGTTACTCGCGTTGCAACCGATGAAGACGTCGGTCAACAAATGGTGACGCAACTCTTTGATAATCCTCGTGTACTGATGCTAACTGCGGGTGTTTTAGGATTGCTGGGGTTAGTACCAGGTATGCCAAACTTTGTTTTCCTCTTCTTTACGGCAGCATTAGCAGGATTAGGATGGTATATCTTAAAACGCCATAGCAGTCCTCAAGTGCAACAACAAAAAGAGTTGGAACAAGTTGAAAAACAAAATCGGGTTGTTGAAGCCTCTTGGGAAGATGTGCAATTAGAAGATCCGCTGTCAATGGAAGTGGGTTATCGTCTTATTCCCATGGTCGACAATCGCCAAAATGGTGAATTATTAGGTCGAATTAGTGGTATTCGCAAAAAATTTGCACAAGAAATGGGGTATTTGCCTCCCGTTGTACATATTCGCGATAATATGGAAGTAAAACCTTCCTCCTACCGCATTTTAATGAAAGGGGTAGAAATCGGCCATGGCGAAGCTCATCCTGGGCGTTGGTTGGCCATAAACCCCGGTAATGCAGTCGGAACGCTAGAAGGTGATAATACTCAAGAGCCGGCATTTGGTTTACCTGCAGTATGGATTGATGACAGTTTAAGAGAGCAAGCACAAGTACAAGGCTATACGGTTGTGGCAGCAAGTACAGTGATTGCAACACATTTTAATCATGTACTTAACCAATACGCAGCAGAGTTATTTGGTCGCCAAGAAGCGCAAATGCTATTTGACAGGGTAAGCAAAGAACTACCGAAAATGACGGAAAATATGATCCCCGATATGCTGTCATTAACGGTGTTACATAAAGTATTGCAAAATCTGTTGGCAGAGCAAGTGCCTATTCGCGATATGAGAACCATATTAGAAGCACTTGCAGAGCATGCACCTGAGCAAAAAGATCCGGCAGAATTAACGGCGGTAGTTCGTGTTGCATTACGCAGGGCAATAACACAACACTGGTTTGGTGATAAAGAAGAGATACAAGTTATCGGATTAGATGCCGGACTAGAGCGTCTATTATTACAAGCGATGCAAAGTGGGGGGGGATTAGAGCCTGGCCTTGCTGAAAACATTGAACAACAAGCCTTAGATGCGGTACGCCGTCAAGAGATGTCAGGGGGCGTGCCAGTACTCTTGGTTAACCATGCACTACGTTCGCTGTTATCACGCTTTTTACGCCGTAGCTTGCCACAGTTAGCGGTATTATCAAATATGGAAATTAGCGAAGGTCGTCATATTCGTATGACATCAATGATTGGTGGACAAAATAATTAATCATTAACCATTGATAAAAGTCTACTAAAACCACTAAATCATCATTTAGTGGTTTTTTTTTAGTTTAAACAAGAAGAATATAAGTAATTGTTCTATATATAGAATATGTTTTAAATAAAAGCAATATTAAACATGGATATGGTGAGATTTATTTTGATAAAGAAGCTTATAGAATAATAGAAAGAAAATTAAATATTAATAGCTTGTTTGGGAATAGGGCTGTTTATATATCTTATTATTAATATATAAAAATATTATTTGTATTTTTTAATATAAATACTTAATCATTAATATATTATTTATATGTTTTTTTTAAAAAATTAATTGAATCCGGTGCTAATTATGATAATCAGTTTTAAAACCAAAGGAAATAACCATGAAAAAAAACGCTCTATTTACTGTCTCACTGTTATCTGTATTTATTTCATTATCTTGTTATGCTCATCAAGATGTTATTTTACATGCTGATTCATTATCAGATGCAAAAGTATCCATTAATGATGATACATGGAAAACACAAATTGAAGTGATAAATACTAATCAAGATGGTACTGCCCATATCTATTATGATCGTCTTGATGTTGGTGATTTTGGTTTATCATTAAAAAATAATGCTGAAGCAGAATTAATTATTAATGAGGTTGTTTCTAAAGAGTTTTCAACTCTAAGAGGTGAGCTTGAGTTACAAGGAAAAAAGGCAACAGTAGTTATAGCTAATCCTAATGGAATTTTTTGTCATGATTGTTCTTTCTCTGGAATTAATGATATTAAACTAATTGCAGGTAGCAGTACAGGGAAATTTTCTAAGACATTCACTATAGCTGGTATAGATTCGAGTGTTGTTTTTGATATGAGAAATAAATTAGATAAAAATGAACATATGCATATTCATCGCAATTATAAAGATATTTCATCTGGAATAATAAATATTATCTCTAATGATATAGACTTGATTAAAGGTGATTTAAATGCTGAATATATTCGTTTTGATATGGGGTTAAGTGAGTTTAATCTTGGAGCTAAAAATGATTATAATAAATACAGCCATTTTTTGTTAAGGACAGAGGCAGGAATAAATAGTCGATATTTAATAATAAAAACAAAAAAGGGTGACATTTATAATTATGGTAATATAAATACTTTGTCACTAAATCATGAGTCTTATAAATTGATTAACATCGGAAACATAAATATAAATCAAGATGATAATTTATATAGAACAGCTTATGATGGGACGAAACAATCAAAAGTAATGTTTTATCAATATTCTTCTGGTCTTAATAATTCATCATTTAATGTTAAAGATAGTATTCTATTTATGAAAGCGGATACGTTGCTTTTAGATAGAACATTTAATATTGATGATAGTTATTTATATGGAAGAGTAGGAACCCTAGGAATAGGTAATATATCATTGTCGTATAATAGTGTTTTTCATATTGTCGCTGAGGATAGTATATCTCTTGGTGGTAAAATCCAGGGGGATGGTCGTATTATATTACAATTAAATGATGATAAAGTTGATATTGAAGGTAAAAACTTGTTAATAGGAACAGAGGGATTAAGATTAGAGGGGGGAACAAAATATAAATTAGGTAGATCAACTATTATAGATTATACTGAATACAAATAAGGCTATTTTAATTATTACTATCGATTTAAATCCTAACGCTAATTCAATCTTTATCTGAAGGTTGTTACATATAAATCAATATATTAAATAAAACACTCCCTGTATTATATTGAGATAATACAGGGATTATTCTTTAATTATAAAAGAAAATTATATTTGTATTTTTCGCCCAGCTAATATTGAACGTTGTGCTTGTCCATCTGCACCATAAAGTGTTGGGCTATGATTTTTCTGTAGAAAATGCAGCGTTTCACTATTGCGAGTAATATGTTGCTCTAACAATAAGCCATTATGTTGATTAAGATGTTTTAACTCTTCCGTTAGATCAACCAGTTGTCCCCATAAATCAGCTAAAAAAGGCTGTCCTTGATAGGGTCTATCAATACCAACTTGTTTACTGAGTATTTGACGTTTTTGATCGGTATGACCTAGAGCTGTTAATACAAAATTCTTCTGTTCAGTTATTTCATGCAGCTTATTGATATCAATACTTCCTGCACATAATAACTGTTGCTCAGCACGTAAAATACCCGCAATGGTATTGAGCTGTGATAACTGAAGATCTAAGGTCTGGCGGAGTTCTTCCATCATAATCTTTAATATTATTTAGTTATGCTTTCAGCAGCTTCTCGGAAAAGTGCTTCCGCAATTTTGCTGCTGTCCATTGTTAATGTTCCATCGGCAATCGCTGCTTTTAAACGGGCAACTTTCTCGACATTGATGTCTTGATTGCTAGGTTGAACTAATTTTTTCTGTGCTTCACTTAGTTTCACAGAAGTATCACCCGCCATTGCTTTTGTTTGCGCATTACCGGTTTTTCGTGCTTCTTGGGCACCTTCATTAAGGTTACGCTGAGAAATGGCCGTGATTGGGATAAGTGGATTTGTGCGTTCAATACTCATAGGAAAATCCTTTGTTAGGCATCAATTAATCGTCAGATGAAGCCATTGTAAACAACCTATGTGTTTTCGCCTATCATCTTGTAGTTTTATATCGGCAGTGTAGATATAAACTTTAATGTTATCTTACTCGTCATACTTCAAGCTGTAGCGTTGTTGGCGTCACTCATTCGCACTAGTCACATACTTATGTATGCTCCTAGCGACTC